>Ga0316221_1002715_pt1 | contig 15460 bp, 8 predicted proteins | sample TBH18007metaG_FD_206003 | JGI IMG/M metagenome (GOLD analysis project Ga0316221, IMG submission 206003) | Freshwater microbial communities from Trout Bog Lake, Wisconsin, USA - TBH18007 | ecosystem: Environmental > Aquatic > Freshwater > Lake > Hypolimnion/Profundal zone | place: USA: Wisconsin... | reverse complement strand
TGCTAATCGCCACGGCTGCCGTTTCACTGATGCACCGCTTTGAAAACGACTCCTCTTAAAATCTCCGCACTGTTATTGCTGTTGCTGGCCTCAGTCTTCGTGACGGTTCGCTTTTGGCCGCGCGCTTTCCCGATCGCTTCGATTCCATTCAAGGTGTCCCGAGTCGAAGCGGAGACGCAAATGGCGGGGTTCATCACCAAAGTGGGGCAGTCGCTGGCCGGGTATCGCTCGACGTGTTCCTTTGGAGAGGAGTCCACCGGGAAGAACTTCATCGAGCTGCAATACGGCCCGGGGAAACTGGAAGAGATGTCGCGCAAAGGACTGAGCGTCTGGTATTGGACGGGGCGCTGGTTCAAACCCGAGCAACACGAGGAGTTTAGCGCGTCGCTGAGCCCGCAGGGAAGCCTGGTTGGATTTTGGCACACTGTGGAGGAGGAACGGGCGCTGCCGTTATTGGATAAAGCCGCCGCGCGCGCTCTGGCCGAGCAGTTTCTTAAGACGCAAATCCTCCAGCATCCGTGGGCGGCATTGCGGTTCAAGGAGGAAAGCACGGACAAGAGGACGCACCGGACGGACTATACGTTCACCTGGGAGCGGGAGGACTTGCGCTTGAAGGACGCGCCCTACCAACTCACGGTGACCGTTCTGGGCAACGCGGTGGGCGGTTATGGCGAAAGTCTCAAGGTGCCCGAGCGGTGGACTCGCGACTTTGCCCGGAAACGGGAGGTTAACGCAATGTGCGAGCATTTCGCCACTTACCTTCTGCTTCCCATTCTCGTCGGGTTTGTCGTGCTGTTCATCCGCGGGGTGAAGAACGGGAATATCCGGTGGACTAACGCAGTGCCGTGGGGCTGGTTGGTTCTTATCGCCGTCGCCGCGCTGGCAACGGCGATCGACGGTTTTCCAAAATCGCTCTTCCAATACGAGACCACCCAGAAGTGGTCCGCATTCCTTGCTGCCGCGGGGTTTTCCACTCTCCGTTCGGTGCTGGGGGGCACGTGCGCGATGTGGGGGCTGTTTCTGGTTTCCGATGCTGTTTACCGGGAGCGACTGCCGCAGCATTCCTCCTTTAGGCGGGCGCTCGGCCCCATGGGATTGCGCGATCCGGAAACGTTCCGGGCACTTGGAATCGGGATTGTCACCGCAGTGTTTTCGCTCGCGTATGTGACGCTCTTTTACACGGCGGGCCAGCGGTGCGGCGTCTGGGCGCCCGTGGAAATCGACTACTCGAAAACGCTGGGCGGCCTGATGCCTTGGGCGGAGCCGATGCAAACCGGGCTCGAGGCGGCGTTCAGCGAGGAGTTGCTCTTTCGCGTGGTTGGGTTGCTTCTGATTTGGTGGATCGTGCGGGTGCGTTGGGTGGCGGTTCTCCTCTCGGCTGCAACCTGGGCGTTCCTGCACAGCAATTACCCGCAGATGCCGGGCTACATCCGCGGGGTTGAGTTAACCATTGTGGGAACGCTCTGGGCCGTCCTCTTGCTCCGCTACGGATTGGTCGCAACGCTTGCGGCGCATTATCTGTACGATTGCTGGCTGGGCAGTCTGATCGTCTTCCAATCTCCTTCCTGGGCCGACAAGGCCGGAGCGCTCATCGTCTCCCTGTGGCCGGTCGCCCTTTTTGCATGGGGCTGGCTGCGCAAATGCGAGGCGCTGCCTCCTGAGGAGAAACAGGCACTCATCGCGCCGCCGCCGCCAAGCGTGCCACATGAGATTGCGTTGGCGAATTTCACGTTTCCGCGCCTTTCTCCGCAACAAATCGGCGCAGTGCTCGCCGCGGTCATCGCCATCGTGGTTTCGACGGCTGTCATTCACCAGCCACAGGCGAAACTCGGTGCGTTGGGAAAACACGACCTTTCCCTGGAACAGATCGCCCTGAGAGCCGACGCGCTCTTAAGACAGCACGGGTTCGCGCCCGAGAAGTATCGGCGCATTGTCACGGTTTCGGCGGGAGGCACTGCGACGCGCTACTTATTGGAGCACGGAACGCTCGGTAATCTGGCGAGGATGATCGAAGCCGAGTGGCCGGATTTGAACTGGCACGTTCGCTATTTTCAGGTTCTCCAGCGCGAGGAGTTCGGTCTGCAACTCGATAAGCGGGGAAATCTGGTGAGTTGGCGTCACAGCGTCCCCAGAGAAGCGTCCGGCGCGCAACTGGATCGAGCCGCGGCGCTGGCGCTCGCGCAAAGCGTGTTGGTCCGCGAACATGGGGTGGACCTCGCTCAGGAAACGCTGGTCAGCGACGATCTTACCCAGCAGGAACACCGGCGGGACTGGCGCTTTGTGTTCGAACGCAAGAATTTCGGCTGGGGTGCGGCGAAACTGCGGACATCGATCGCCCTGCAAGGGGATGAACCCAACGGATTTTACCGGCACGTCAAAGTGCCCGAAGCATGGCTGTTGGAGAATACCAAGAGCGGCTGGAAGAAGTTTGCCACGACGGAACTCACCAAGTGGATAGGTGTTGGGAAAGGGATATTCTTCTTCGTGCTGTTCGTGCTCCTCATCCGAAAGCACCTGACCCCGTGGCGGCTTGCGTTTCGCATCGCTCTTTTTCCACTGGCTCTTGAGGTGTTCGACCGCTGCAATAGAGTGCCGTGGTTTTACGAGGGCTACTCCACCACCACTCCGCCGGCCAACTATCTCATCGAGCAGATCGGCGGCGGCGTCCTGGGGCTGGGGATACTCTATCTGGGTATGGTCATGGCTGTCGCCGTCGCCCTCGGTTTCATGCGGTGGGCTTTCGAGTGGACTCCCGCGGACCTCGTCCTGTGGCCGGCCGATCCCGTGGAACGCCGGCAATTCTGGCGGGATAACCTTGTGGTCGTAATGGGCAGCCTGGCTGCTTTTCACGCTTTGAATTTCGCGAATGACACCTGCGCGGGCTATTGGTTCCCGGACCGTGTCGCCGGTCTCAATTTCTGGAACGTGAGAGGAAGCGTGCTCTGGGTTTCAGCAGCGCTCGAAGCGTTGAAGGAGGGATATTACCACCTGGTTCGCATCGGAATTTACGCCGGAGTCATGGGGCTCGTATGGCGCCGTTCACCCAAGGCTGCGTGGTTGTTCCTGCTGCTCTCTCCGCTACTTTCCGCCCTCAGTGAGGAGCATTGGCGCGGGTTCCTCTTCAACGCTGCCTTTGGTGAACTCGAATTGCTGCTCACGGTTTTCCTGCTGGTGCGTGTCTGGCGGTTCAATGGCGCACTGATCTTTCTGGTCTACACGGCGACTTCACTCGCTGCATCCGTTATATCGCTTTGGGAAAAAGGCGGCCCCGCCTACCGGTCGCAAGTCGGGCCGCTTGCGGTCCTTTGCCTGGCAGCAGTGCTGGCGGGCAGCTTTGCCCATCGCGGCGCCATCCAGGTTCTTGCCCGAGATTCAGACGTACTGACCTCCAGAAGGAAAAGCTGAAGGAAGGAAGAAAGGTGAGCCCAGTCTGAAAGACGTGGGCGCGGAGCGCACGCGCCCCGCTTTCGGGTGCTGGCGCCCTCGCCGGCCCCGCCCTGGGAGCAATTGGCGCGTTTGCCCCCTCACAGACGCCTCTTGGCGGGGTGCGCCAGGGGCCACAGGCGAGGCGCCTGCACTTCCCGGAACTCCACCCGGGCGGCTGCCTGCAAGGCAAGGCTCTTCGGAAATATCGACTCCCAAAGTTCGGGGAAAGGCTCAGCGTGCGAACGTGTTGCACCCGATTGTCACAAAATTCAGCGCCGCTATTCTCGGCAACGGCATGACTTTTGAAAATATTCTAATAATCGATGAGGATTCCTCCCTCTGCAAGTCGGTGGAACAACACCTGCGAAAACTGCGTTTTGCGGTATCCACCGCGACGACACTCTGCCAGGCGGCAACGCTCATGGAACGCGAGCAGTTCGATCTGCTCTTTCTCGGTCTCCGCTCCCGCGAAGAAAACCCGCGGCAATGGCTCGAACAGATCAATGCCCGGCCCAAACGGCCGCTCGTTGTAATGCTCTGTACGCCGGAGAACGCGGAAATGGGGATTCGTTCCCTTCGCGCGGGAGCATTCGATTGCCTCGCGGTTCCGCCCGCGCCCGAAGAGATCGACGCGATCGTTCGCCGGGCGGAGGCATGCGGCAGGTCGGTTCAATTGCACCGCTACCTGGAGCAGGAACTCTGCGACGAATCCGAGATTGCCGGCGACTCCGACGCAGCCCGGCGTCTCCGGGCAGCGGTGGACACGCACGCTTCGACCGATTCGACGGTGTTGCTGGTGGGTGAGTGCCCCGCGGACACGGCGAGGATCGCCCGCGCTTTGCACCGGACAGGCGTCCGCGCCCAAATGCCGTTTGTGCGCCTCAATTGCGCCGAGTGGAATGAGGAGAGCTCCCAGCACGAACTCTTTGGCGGCGAAGGGAAGCACCGCGCAATCGGGCGCCTGGAACTGGCGCAAAACGGCACGCTCTTGCTGGAGTCCGTCGGTCACATGCCGCAGCAAACGCAAGTGCGGCTCTTGCATGCCATTGAAAAAGGGGAGTTTACCCGCGGCGAGTGCGGGCGGCCCGTCAAGGTTACCGCGCGAATCGTTGCCACAAGCCGCCGCGACCCCGCCGATGCCGTCGCGCGTGGGGCATTTCGTCAGGCGTTGCTGGCGGCCCTCAGCACGGCTTCGGTGCATGTGCCGCCGTTGCGGGAGCGGGCTTGCGATATACCCGCCCTCGCTTCCACCTGGCTAAGGCGATACGCCCGGCGAAACGGCTTGCACGGCGAGGTCCTGCTCTCCGGCGATGCGATCCAGCGTTTGATGGCCTATTCGTGGCCGGGAAACATCCGCGAACTGGAGAACGCCCTCGAACGCGCCGTGATCTCAACCGGAGCGCATTCCTGCATCGAGGCCGGAGCGTTCGATTTTCTGCAACCCAACCGCGGAACGGCGGAGACGCGGACACAGGAAGCGACCGTGTCCGGGACGGCAAACGAGCCGCTGCTGACTCTGGACGAGTTGGAAAAACGGCAGGTGTTCCGCGCCCTGGAATTTACGAAACAGAACCGCACCAGAGCGGCCAGCCTTCTGAAAATCAGCGTCCGGACCTTGCGGAACAAGCTGCATCGCTACCGGGCTGAAGGGGCGATGGAGCTCGGCATCGGCCAGGTCACACAGGGAGCGGCGCCCGCTCCAACCGGCGCCGCGGCGGAATTCAGGCGTATGGAGGGATCCGTGTAATTACGGAGATTGGCTTTTCCCCCCTCCCCTACAGGGCGCCTTCCCCAACCACCACCACATCCTTGCGCCGCCGCTCCGGTGTCACGGTGCAGCTCTCCAGCTTGCCTCCGCGCACGCGGCCTACCACGGTCGTCCGCATGGGCGCGCGCAATTTGAAATCGCAGTTCCAGGTCTTCGGCCAGGCTGGCAACAGCAGAATCCGCGAGCCTTCCGCCTGAAGCAGCATCTGCTGAAGGATGTTCAATCCGTTGCCCCCGTTGTCTTCGTCGGGAGCATAGTCGTGACCGGGATCCCAGAATGCCGGAAAACGAAGCTGCTTGTCCTTGCGCGTCAGGTGAAACACCGCTGCCTTCTTCGCTGTCTCAATATCGCCAAGCAGCGCCGCCTGGATGCCGTCCTGGTGCCAGCAGCCCATGTGCCTTTGTTTGCGAGCGTCGAACGTCGCTCGGGCCAATTCCAAGTCCGGCTTTCCGAGGCCATAGATTCGGAACGGATAAATGGCGTACAGTTCCGGATTCTCGAAGTTGTGCGATTTGTCGAACTTCTCGGCAGGTCCGGCAACTCGCCGAGCAACCGCTGCCAGCGCGAACGCATCTCCGCCGTTCCGAATTCCGACGGCAGCGCCAGCAGGCCCTGTAACACCCAGTGCAATCCGGCAATGTCCGGCGCCGGATTCCTGACCTTCCAGAACATCTCGATAGCGTTGTCGGGATCGAGCAGCAATTTGCCCTTTTCATCGCGCTTGAAGTGGCCGTCAAAGAACTTCACGCCGGCATCGGCGATCGGCAGGAGCGTCTCCCTCACAAACCCTTCGTCGCCGGTGAACGCATAGTAGTCCAGCATCATCGCGCTCAGTTCCAAAATGGGCGTGTAATAATGCTTGGTATAGTTTCCGGGGGATTCCGGAGTAATATTGTCCACCCCGCCCCAGAACGGCTTGGTCTCGGCGAAGTAAGCGCCGTCGTGCCCGTAATATTCCTTTACCAGCTTTTCGTTGTCCGGGAGCATCGCGCGGAACATCTTGAACAGCGGCTGCATCGTGTCGAAGTCGCCGCTCTTCAGCATCGGCCAATACATTGGGCGGGTGTTTTGAAACCAATACTGCCCGCCCCAGCTCCGGGTGTCGGCGTTGAGTGTTACCGCCTTCATCTCTCCGTCGACCTTCTCCGGCTTGAGGTAATCCACGGTAAAGATCGAGCCGTTGAACTTGATCGGGAAAGCGCCGCGCCCGGAGCACGCGCTTACAAACCGCTGCAGCGCATAACCCTGGGTCGCCTGCTCCGCGCCTGCCTCGCCCGATGCATAAATCCAGCTCCGATCCCAGAACGCGTTCCACCACTCCCGATGCTTTCCGCGGGCCGCATCGAGGTCCGTCGCGTCCACTTTGCGAACCTGCGCTTCGAGTTTCGCCAACCATGCTTCGGGCGTGACCGTCTGCGCGGTCATCGGGTACACAGAAAGCAGCAGACGGTTGGAAGCCTGCCTCGACTTCAACGCCGCATCTCCATCGCTCACCAACCCGTCTCCCTTCGCAATGGCGCCGAAGGTCAAATTCGTGAGCTGCGGAATCCGCTTGTTGGTGTTGCGGTAGCACCACGCAATACGATCGGTTTGTCCACCGAGCACCGTGTCGGCGTTCAAGTCCTTTTCCGGCGCCGGACGCAACGTCTCGAAACCGACCCGCGCCTCGAAGCTCTTCACTCCATCGGCTTCGACGCGAATCACCGGTTGGTTCGCATCCACCCACACACGCAGCCGCACCTTTTGCCCGGCGGGTCCAGCCTCGATCGCAACCTCCCCGTCATGCAGCTTCAACGTCTGCACAAAGCCGCTCTGCGCCGCGAACGGATTCGGCGTCAGCTTCACCCGGATGCGCCCGAGTTTAACCAGGCCTTTGTTGCCCGCAACGTTGTCGCTCCACGCATCGGTCTTGCTGACGTAGAATAGCAAATCGCCGCCGTTCTCGACCCAGACGTTAAGGCCGATGTCGCCGTTGCCGAGCGGCATCGAATCGCGGGAATCCTTTCCCGGCGTGTTCCAGGTAACATTGCAGGCGTCGAGCGCCGGCGTTGTCTGTGCGACGACTGATGTCGTCGTCATTAGCGAGAGAGCGCCAAGAAATGCAAGTGCGAGCGCGGGCCTCCGGGGAGCGCACGCGCCTCGCGTGCGGCCTTTGGCGCCCTCGCCGAAGGCTTCTTCGCTCAAGAAGTGCGCGTTAAGCCGGCTAACCTCGAATTTCACGAATGAACACGAAGATGTTCCATCCCTGCGAATCTGTGGTTCAAATGGAGAACGAGTTTGCGCCGGCGAGAGCGCCGACGCTAACACGCGAGGCGCGTGGTATCTGTTTAGCGCCAAGTTGCGAAGGGGAGCGCGGGCATCTTGCCCGTACCCGTCGGCATCTTGCCGACGGAACGGCCCCGTGATTCTGACCAATGTGGAATGGTCATTGGCGGCATCGCAAAACGCCGGCAGGATGCCGGCTATTGCGGGCTGGAAGCCCGCGCTCCCCCCCGCCAAGCCGCGAAGACTCGCGCTAATCAGATACGGCGCGTGTGCTCCCCGGAGCGCGTTGTCCGGCGTTTCCCCTGCTTCGTAAACTGTTCGTTTTAGTCTCATATTAACAGCGACTTAAGATTGGATTTTAGGCGATTTTACTTCGATTCGAACAATAGCGTGTTGCCGCGATGCACGGCGCACTGCGTCCGCCCGTCTTCTTTGGTCTTGAATGAGAACCGGTCCTTCTGGTTCGCCCATAATACCGTCGCCACCCCGTGCGGCGCGTCGAACACGATCTTCGGCAACGCATCACCCATGTGGAAAGGAATCAGAAGCACCTTGAACTCCGATTTCACTGCCTGAGTGCTTAACATGAGTCGATCGTACAGTTGCGTCTTGCCCTTCTTGTCCGCCGGCCCTTCCTTTGTCTCAACCTGAATGAAAGGCAGATCGGCCCGGCCGCTGCCGGTCGGTTCGAGCGCCGCCACCAGCAGCAACGGCTCGCCCTTTTGCGGTGCGATCGCCTGAGTCTGCGGCTTCCCCTCGTTTTCGGCGCGATACCCGAGAACCATCTGGCCCGGCGCCAGACCCTGCACATCCGCCTTCCATACGCCGCCGTTCAGCATGGCGGCCCACTGATAGAGATGCGCCGCGTCGTCCTTCTTCAGATCGTCGATGACAAACCCGTACGAATGCGCGCCACGCACCAGCCCCACCGTGCGGTATACGTATTTCATCGGATTAAACAGAGCGCGGCTGGTCGGAATATAGTTCGAGTAAGTATAGTTCGCCCACCACGGACGAAGCTTCCAGCGCGCAGTGCCCGCAAAGATCTTCGTGAGGTCCGGCGACGGGTCCATTTCCCAGCCCATGGCGGAGATTCGATCGTTCCAAATCTGGGGCGGTTGCGTAAGCCAGCGGTAGCTGTAGGCATAGGTCAAGTCTGCCGTTCCGCAAGCGCCGTTGTACGTCGAGACCGCTCCGAGATATTTCGCCGCGCCGTTGTAGCCGTTGGCGCCGGTCATTCCCTCCGGTTCCGAATGCCCGTCGACCTGAACGAGATTGAAATACTTTCCGTCGTAGCACTGGTGAAACGGCGACTGCGTGAACCAATCCACGCCAAGGGCCGAAAAGTGAAACATTCCCGCATCGGCATGATGATGGCCCGCGCCGAGATAGTGATCCGGACGCACCAGAATGTTGATCCACGCCGCCTCCGGCGTCCGGTCGCTGTAGCTGGAGAAAACCCCATGCACCGGAGCGTCGAAATCGAGCGGCATCTTCAACTCCGCGCGGCTGATCGGCTCGAAATCGGCGTCATACAGAACGCCATGAACAAACCCCGGATAGGTGGGGCTGGGAAGCCGCAGGCGCGGGAGTTTCGAAACGTTGGCGCGATATGTCTCGGGATTGAAATTATCCAAAACCCAGTGGCGCATCCCTTCATCCCCAAGCCCGCCGAAAAGCTTGGCGCGGCTCAGCAAATAATCCGGCCTGCGGTCCTTCGGAAAGAACGCCTTGAGTTCATCGACCAGCAGGAACGAGAGCATCTGCCGGCTGAACGGCGAATACTGCGTGCCGCTGTTGACGGTCACTTTCCCGCTTGGCGAAGTCATCTGAATCTGGCCGTCGAGCAATTTGCGCAGGTGCGGATGCCCAAAGAGATTCTCGCCCCGGCGCGCCAGCGCAACCATCGAGAGCGTCAGGAACTGGAAACTGCCCGGCGTCTTGCCGTTGCTCTCGAACACCACGCCCGATCGGTCGATACCCCAGTCGCAGAAGCCGCGCACTGTCTCGCAGTTGGACTCATAGGCCTCCGGGTCAAATCCCGGCAAGCCTTCGATTGCGAGGATCGCCAGGAAATGCGGCAAATCCCACGCCACCCAGTTCACATCGCGGAACCGCACAGGAGCGTCCTGGCCATATGCGCGCCGACCGTAGGTCGCCTTTGCGATGATGCGCCGCATGGTCTCCTTCTCCGCGTCCGTCATCCATTTGCCGCCGAAGTCGAGCGACAAACCGAGGTTCATATGCGCCATCGCGCCGCTATTGGTGCGCCAGTGAGTCTTGCCGCCGGCGCCATTCATCGGAACCACCGTTCCGTCGGCGCGCGCAAACGAGCTGCCGAACTCGGAATCGCTCACGGTATCGAGTTCGTCCAGCAGCGGCTCGCGCAGCTTGAAATAATTGGCGATCGCCGCCGCCGCCATCCTGCCATGCGTGTCGTCGTTGGTCATCAGGCAGTAAAACGCCATCGTCGTCAGGCATTCGGGAACATACGCCACATGGCTGTTGTGAATGCCCGCCTTTTGCCCCTTGAACAGTTGCGGACACGAGGCCGGCATCGTTCCCGGCGCGACGTCCCAATCCAACCCGGCCACATCGCCCTTTGCCAGCTTCTCAAACACCTGGCCGTCGCTCGTTTTCGGGTCCCACCAACTCTTGTTGAAGAGATATTCCATCTCGATCAACGCCATCTGGCCCGCCTTCGTCCCCTTAATCCGCGCGGCCAGCGCCGGCACGTCCTCGGGGCTGAACAGAACGCGCGGATAAACCCCCGGCTTCGGCAGCTTCGAACCGAGCAACTTGTAGTTAAAGCCGGTGAAATTGTATTCGGCCTTTGGCGTCGTCGGCCACTTGGTTTCCGGGCCGTTGAGGATCGCCAGCTGCTCCGGCGTAACCTTCACGTGGGTCGTCCACGCGCCTTGCCGTTTCAGCGTTGGGATGTACCGCGTCGCGATGTCGGGGTCGGCGAATTTCTCAGGCGTATCGAACAACGTCACCACCGTATCCAGCAGCGTCGCTTCCTTCGGCGCGAACGAGACTTCCTTGTCGGCGATCAGCACCAATCCGCGCGGGTTCCGATACACATTCAGTCCGCGGGCCTCGGCCAACTTGGCAAGCGCCACATACGGTTGGTCGTCGATCTTGCGCGTGGCGGAATTGCGAGCCTTCGAGAGCTTGTCATCGGGGGTGCCGTCCGTCTGAACCGGCGTGAGAGCCGCTCCCGGCTTCGTCAGGGTGTAAACCCAGCGCTCGTCAAGGGCATCGGGCGCGGGCGCGGCGATCGGCATCTTCAAATCGAGCACATCCTCAAAACTCGCCGGGACGTACACTTCGCCGTCGCGAAGCACCGCCTCCCCGTGGCGAATATCGCTTTGATCCAGCCGCACCTTGAGCCCTTTGACATAGGCGTACCGGCTGCCGGCAAACACGGCGACGCAGTTCTTGATCTTCGCCAGCCCAAAGCGGCGAGCCGACCGGGTGTACGGCAGCACCTGGTCCTGAGGCGGAGCGTCGAGCGGCGGGGGTGTCGGCGAGGGCTCGGCAAGCACGATTACCGCAAACGTGGACAAAGCCACAGCGAAGAGGGGAAGTTTTCGGACGGGTCGTTTCATCGGAGTAGAAACTCAGATTTGAGGGCAAAGTTGCAAGCAAAATGGCGCAAACTTGCTTTTTAATAAATCAGACAGAGAAGGGTTGGAACGACGTTGATTGTTGGGCAAGAACCTTCGTCGCGCCGGCTTCCGGGGAGCGCACGCGGGGGTGCGCGTGCTCCCCGCAGTTCCGCTCTCGGCAGCTTGCGAAGGATCTCACAACACACCCGGTAATATTGTTTCTTTTCACATTTCTCGAAGCTGACGACCTGCGCGAGACGTCATCAGTTCCGAGTACACGCACTGAAATGGGTACGCCCATCCCGCCGCGTGAGATCCTTCGCAAGCTCAGGATGACTGTTAATAAAGCGCCCTGTTTTCTCAAAAGCACACTGTGATGAAGAAATAGGGCAATAGAGGTCACAATGGGGGAGCACAATAGGCGACAAATGATGACAGAAAAATGGGAAAATAGTCTGTCGGCAATTGTCGCCTTGTCCCCCGCGCGTGTTGGCGTCGGCACCCTCGCCGACGCGAACTTTTGCTTCATCGAAACCACGGATTTCACGGATTGGCACGGATAAAACCTATCCGTGTTCATTCGTGTAATCCGTGGTTGATCAGTTGAATGCGAGCTTCTTGAGAAGATGCCTTTGGCGGGGCGCCAAAGGCCGCACGCGAGGGCGCGTGCGCTCCCCAGAGCCCGGTCTCCGACGTTCTCACAAGAATCTGCGGGTCCAATAATAGAAGAAATTTGTCCTGCGCCCGTAGCCGGTTCAACACCAAACAGATTCTTTCCAAGCGCCCGTTTCTGCGATATCCAACCGATGTGATCGGCGTTTCCATCCATCGAGTTACCAAGCGCTTCGGCGAAGTCGTGGCGCTTGACGCTGTTAGCCTGAAGGTCGAGCCGGGCGAAATCTTCTTCCTGCTCGGCCCCAGTGGGTGCGGCAAGACGACGCTCTTGCGTTGCCTGGCCGGATTTCATTTCCCGGACTCCGGCTCGATTTCGTTCGGCTCGGACGACGTAACGAACCTCCCCGCGCATCTCCGCCACACCGGGATGGTTTTCCAAAACTACGCCCTTTGGCCGCATAAGACCGTCTTCGAAAACGTGGCGTTCGGCCTGGAGGAACGGCGAAGGCCGGCACCGGCAATCCGCGAGGGCGTTGCCGAAGCGCTCGCCTCGGTGGGCATGGAAGGGTATGCCGGACGCTCGATCCACCAGCTTTCCGGCGGCCAGCAACAGCGGGTCGCCCTGGCGCGGGCGCTCGTGGTGCGGCCCCGCTGTCTTCTGCTGGACGAACCGCTCTCCAATCTCGACGCCAAACTCCGGCTCAAGATGCGGGCGGAGATCCGGCGCATTTGCAAGGAATCCGGCTTGACGGCGATTTACGTCACGCACGACCAGAAGGAAGCATTGACCGTCGCCGACCGGATGGCGGTATTTGACGCCGGGCGAGTTTGCCAGGTCGGCGCACCGGGCGAAGTTTACCGGCGGCCGGTTTCCCGCTTTGTGGCCGATTTCGTTGGAGAAACTAATTTCATCGAGGCCGGGGTAGTCTCGGTGAACGGCTCGACCGTCGAACTGCTGGCGGGTTCGCAGCCGTTCCTGGCGCACGACGTCGAGGGCAGCTTCAGCGCGCAAAATCGGGTGACGCTGTCAATCCGCCCCGAGACCTGGCGTTTGAGCGGCAAGCCGCCGGGGCCCTTTGCGGGGGCCACCGCCAATGTCGTTCACGGGCGCATCGTGGAAACGACTTACCTGGGCGAGATGGCCCAGCACCGCTTCGCCGCCGCCGGCTTCGAGCTAAAGCTCTACGAAATGAACCCTCGTCCCGCGGGGGCGGACGCCCGCTGCTATGCCAGCGTGTCGCCTGAAGATGTGGTGGTGCTGCCGAAGTAATCGGCCATGCAATCGACTCTGAAAAACGGTCTGTGGGTTCTGGTCGCGCTGGTGGCGTTGATTCTTATCCCGGTGGCGTTGCGACCTCGCGCTGTCAGTCCGGCGGCATCGGCGGGCGGAACCGTGGAAACGCTGGTGATCCTGACCCCGCATAACGAAGCCACCCGCTATGAATTCGAGCGCGCCTTTGTCGCGGCTTACCGGGCGAGGACGGGACGCGCGGTGCGAATTGACTGGCGAACTTCCGGCGGCTCCAGTGAGATCAGCCGCTATCTGGCGTCTCAATATCTGGGAGCATTTCGGTATTACTGGGAGCACACCTGCCACCGAGCCTGGCACGACGAGGTGCGGGAAGCGTTCGACGATCCCAAAGTGCAGGTTGCCGGCGCCGCCACGCGGTCCGATCCTCGCGAAGCCCTCAAAAGGGAAGCGCGCGAGGCGTTCTTGCGATCGACCGTCGGTTGCGGCGTCGACCTCCTTTTCGGCGGCGGCAGCTTCGATTTCATCCAGCAGGCGGCGGCGGGGCACCTGGTCGATTGCGGGGTGCTGGCGAAAAGGCCGGAACTGTTTTCACAACGCGGAGCCATCCCCGGAATGCTCGGAGGCGAGCCGCTCTGGGACGAAAAGGGGCGATGGTTCGGCGTGGCGCTTTCGGCATTCGGCATTTGCTACAATACCGACGTGCTGAACCGGCTCGGCATTCGAATCCCGCCGGCGCAATGGCGCGATCTGGCCGATCCGCGCTTCCTCGGCACGCTCGCGCTCACCGACCCGACCGCCAGCGGTTCCGCCGCCAAGGAGTTCGAGATGCTCGTGCAACAGCAAATCCGGCTGGCGGGCGGCGATCCAGCCAAGGGATGGGCGGAGGCGATGCGGCTCATCCGGCGCATCTCGGCCAATGCGCGCTACTTTACCGATTCCGCCACGAAAGCGCCGTGGGACGTGGAATCGGGCGACGCCGCGGCGGGGATGGCGATCGATTTTTACGGGCGCTTCCAGAGCGAAGCGGTGCGCCGTCCGGATGGCACGTCGCGCATGGGATACGTTACGCCCGCCGGCGGTTCGTCCACCGGGGCGGATCCGATCGGGATGCTCCGCGGCGCGCCCTCCCCAAAGCTGGCGCGGGAATTCATCGAGTTCACGCTCTCGGAGGAAGGCCAGAAGCTTTGGAACTGGAAGACAGGCACACCGGGCGGCCCGGAACGCTACGCGCTGAGACGGTTGCCGGTGCTGCCCTCCCTTTACGCGCCAAAATATGCACCGCTCCGCTCCGATCCGCAGGTCGATCCGTACCGCGACGCGCAAGCGGGCCGGCCCAGCGAAGCGTTTGTGTATCGCCCCGAATGGACCGCGCCCCTCTTCCGCGTCCTGAGCCTGGTGGTACAAACGATGGGCATCGATTCGCAGGAGGAACTCCGATGCGCGTGGACGGCGCTCGTGGCATCCCGCTTTCCGCCGCTGGCTACGGCGTTGTTCGACGACGTGACAGACGTCGATTACCAGACAGCCCTGCACGAACTCAAACCGGCGCTATCCTCCCCCGACAAGATCAAACAGGTGCATCTGGCTAAAGCGCTGTGCGACCGTTTCCGGGATCGGTACCGGCGCGTGAGGGAACTGGCGCTGGAGGGGAAATGAACGATTGATAATTGCCGATTGATAATTGCCGGAAGGTTTGTTGGTGGCTCGGCACTTTCTTGGCGAGTCGAGGCCCTGTTATTGGCAACCGAAAACCCAGTTCAAACGGGGTTACGATTGCAGTCACGATCACTGGAAAAGAAAGTGCCGACAGTCATGAGGCATACCCGGGATACCTAAGCAGCAGTCCTGTCGGCGATGGCACCATCCAGCCTCAGACCTCCTGACCTCTACCTGGAATGGACGTGAGACCATTCGGAGCGGCGAAGCCGTGGCGCGTTGTGGTCGCGCCAGCGTCTTATAGGACTGCGGCGAGGCCTGTTTGCCCCCACAGCGAAGAGTCGATGGGCGCAGAAAACACTTTGGGCAATTCCTGAGATTAATCGCTTCGAAAGCGGTGGAGATTCCTTTCCATTACCCACAAGTTTGCAAATCGGGCGCAGGAGTGAAAACGGAGCCCCGAGCGCTGTCATCCTGAGCCTGCGAAGAGCCTGTCCTGAGTCTGTCGAAGGAATCTCACGAGGCGATCGCGACGTTCGTTTCAGTCGGCACGTACTCGGGACGGACGGCTCATCGGGCGGCGCTGTCAGCTCCGAGAACGATGAATGGTGACCTAACGCCGGCTGGCCCGCCGTGAGATTCCTTCGCAATCTGCCAATGAACCTGCCGGTTGAGGGAGGGCGACATCCGACGTTTGCCGTGGGGCGTTCGTTAACGCGACAGCGTCGTGGAGTGCGGCAGTCCTGTGCCGCCTTCGGATGCCGGACCGACTTTTGACCCACCGGAAGACGTCTCCGCAAAGGAAGTCTTCGTTCGGAGTGTCTCATTCCTTCAGAGAGCGTTAGTCGCTGACGGCGTCTTCTCCCA
>Ga0316221_1002709_pt1 | contig 15485 bp, 16 predicted proteins | sample TBH18007metaG_FD_206003 | JGI IMG/M metagenome (GOLD analysis project Ga0316221, IMG submission 206003) | Freshwater microbial communities from Trout Bog Lake, Wisconsin, USA - TBH18007 | ecosystem: Environmental > Aquatic > Freshwater > Lake > Hypolimnion/Profundal zone | place: USA: Wisconsin... | reverse complement strand
TATTATAGATTGGGAAAAGACTGAAAAAGGGCAATGGCTACATCAGCATAGTTATCAGCAGATGATGTTTGACGTTCAACCTGGTCGCTATAGCTATGGTTATACTGTAAATATATATGCGTGGTTAAAACCTAAAAATTTAACCTACTATAAATTAAAATGGGGAGAGTAAAATGGCATCACTTAAAGATACAATTAAGGCTGCATTAGAAAAGAAACAAGCAGATCAACATGCTACTAATAGCAAAGTTGCTGTAGACACAGGCAAAGCCAGTCCTAAGTCGCAGGTTAATGTCAACAAACCTGCTAAGAAATCAGCTGGGAGAGGTCGCTAATGGCTAATTTATTCAATGATCAAAAGAAGTTTATGTTGGCCTGCGATCAAACCGTAGGCACACGTAATCCAGAACAGTTTGCACTTTACCACAAACTTATCAAAGAAGAAGTTGAAGAACTTGAAGTTGCTGTTGGTAATACTGATTGTGTAGAAACATTAGATGCACTTATTGATATTTTGGTTGTTACTATTGGTGCTTTGCACAGCATGGGTGCAGATGGTGAAGGTGCATGGAAAGAAGTCATGCGCACTAACTTTGCTAAGATCGACAAAGACACAGGTAAAGTGCGCAAACGTGAAGATGGTAAAGTATTAAAACCTGTAGGTTGGACTGCTCCAGAATTAGGACCTTACGTCAAATGAAAATAGTTGTCACTGGTGGATTAGGCTTCATTGGGCACAATGTTGTCCGCTTACTAGAAGCACAAGGGCACGAATGTTATGTGGTCGACAACTGCACTGACTATGGATTTGTTCCTTATACTGAATTAAATTATCTAGTCAATCAACGTCAATCACGTATCAATGCTCGTCCTATTAAAGTTGACATACGGAATGTTGATCGTGTAGACAATATATTCCGCGTGTTCAAGCCAGAGTTAGTCATACACTTGGCCAGCTTTCCTAGACAAAAAGTAGTTAACGCTAACCCCGTAGAGGGCAGTGATGTAATGATCAATGGCCTACTTAATCTATTAGAAGCCAGTAAAGCACATGGTGTTCGTAAGTTTGTCTACATCAGTTCTAGCATGGTCTATGGAAACTTTGACAACTATGTAGATGAGCTTGCTGTATGTAAACCAGTGGGCTCATATGGTATTATGAAGTATGCAGGAGAACTACTGGTCAGAGACTATGCTAAACACGGCCACTTCGATCATGTTACTATACGTCCTAGTGCTGTATATGGTGAGCATGATGTAGAGGATCGTGTGATCAGTAAGTTCTTAACCAAGGCCTTGCGTGGCGAAACACTTAAGATAAATGGCGCAGATGAAGTATTAGATTTCACGCACGTAGATGATGTTGCTCAAGGTATTGTTCAAGCGGCATTTAGTGATCATGCACTAAATGAAATTTATAATATCACCCGTTCTGAGCCAACCGAATACACTTTACTCAAAGCCGCAGAAACTATTATTAATCTAGTAGGCAGTGGTGCTGTTCAAGTAGCAGATCGTGATTTAGAATTCCCACGTCGTGGTAAGTTAAGTATAGACGCCGCATACACAGACTTTGGGTTCGATCCTCAAATTGACTTTCAACAAGGAATTAAACGATACTATGAGTGGTATTTACAAAATCCCGTTCTATGGCGTAGATAGACAATACGCTAGTATCAAAGAAGAAATACTTGAAGCAACAGATCATGTATATTCTTCCGGACAGGTCCTTGACGGCGACTATACTTTTCTGTTTGAAAAAACTATTCAAAAAATGACTGAACGCAAGTATGCCTGTGCTGTAGGTAGTTGCACGCAGGCCCTGATCTTTAGTCTACGTGCAGCCTGTATACACGATAAGACTCGTAACAAAGTTCTAATCCCAGCACAGAGTTTTGTTGCCACACTTAACGCAGTAATCGAAGCAGGCTTTGACCCTGTGTTCTGTGATGTAGATCCCATTACCGGACTAATAGATCTAAACAAGATACCAGTAGATCATACCGAAATTGCCGCTGTGATGTATGTTAATCTATTTGGTAACATCATAGACTATGACAAATTAACTATGTATAGACAGATGTGGGCAGAGAATAATATTCCCGTTATAGAAGATGCCGCACAGAGTTTTGGTGCATACTATCGCGGAGTACCTAGTGGTAAGTTAGGTGATATTAGTTGTTTGAGCTTCGATCCTACTAAAAATCTAAACAACTACGGATCAGGTGGTATGATACTCACAGATGATCCTGAGATCTGGGAACAGGTCAATGACTTCCACGACAATGGCAAGGGTAATGACAATATCAACTCAGGTACCAACAGCAAGATGTCAGAAGTTGATTGTTCACAGATGCTGATCAAATTAAGATACTTCGATATTTGGCAAAAGCGTAGGAAAGAAATCGCCGAATACTACACAGAAGAACTAGATGGACATGTAACTATACCTAGTGTAGATATGAATGTAGAACATGCGTGGAGTAAGTATGTCATTCATCACCGTGAACGTTATGGTATGAATCAATTCCTTGGAGAAGAAGGAATCGAAACTAAGATTACCTACAAAAGACCATTACATTTAACCAATGTGGCATTCGGATTTGAAGTTGATTACACAGCATTAGAAGGTTCGGAACAATTTAGTCGCACCTGCCTAAGTTTGCCTATCTATCCAGAATTGTCAGACAGTGAAGTTGAAACTGTAGTTGATACTATTAAACAGTATACTTCTTAGCGTAGTATTCTTTCAACCAAGCCCACTCAAAACTTAGCATTAATTTATCATAGTCACCGTTGACTAATTCGTAATATTCCAAAGCATCACGTGCGCCTTTTAAACTCCACCCAGCACAGTACCCCTCTGCTGTAGTTAACCAAATGTCTAAACGATACCGACTTTCAATACTACCTGTTTTCTCCACATCATCTACAAGTTTTAACACTTCTCTAAAGGCGGTGCGCCATGTTAGTTCAGGTGTAGTATTATAATGCGCTACGGCGCTTAAAATAGGCACTACGGAATGTGGTTTGCTTAGGGTAAAGTCTAGTCCATGTTCTTCTGTATCTAATACTAATTGCTGGTTGTAGGCAATAATGCCCATGTGTCCGTATTCTAATCCGTTAACAGGGTTACGACTGTTAAAGATATAGTGTTTAGGTTCTTGTAGGTAGTCTGGTTGCCAAGTCCAATCAAAATCTTTAACTACTTCTAATTTAGCAAACACAGTAAAGAACCAAGGTGTTTGACTAGCTTTGGCCGCGGCTTTATATGCCTCACTGCGCCCATTGACATTTTTAACTCTACGCACCCAATTGGTTGCGCCACTGTCACCCACCATTGACAGTAGGTGATTATACCACGTTTCGGCTTCCGGTTCACCGTTGCTGATATAGATAATATCCAACGGATATGGCTCTAAATAATCTATTTTTTGCTTGATAATGTATGGATAATCGTAGATTTGAAGGCCTAAATGAGCCTGAATATCGCGTGGGGCTATACTGATATTACCTGCACTGTTAAATGTGTAAAAAGCACGTTTATTCCACAAAGGAGGATCAAAATCCTCCGAGCCATTGATACAAACATATGGTGCATCAAACTTATAATTTTTAAGCTCACGAGTAATATTTTCGGTGGTAGTTGTTAATATCGGCCAAGGCAATCTAGGCACACCCGGTGAATGCCAGTTAACATCCTTGTACCATTCTAGTAAAGGTATATCCTGTTGCAGGTTAAATTCAGCTAGGTTAACCAAGAACGTATCACCAAACTTCTCATGGCCACTAGCCCAGCAGTGTAATTGGTATGCTTCCCATGGTACAGCTTTATAGTCAAAATCAAACGCTGTGTAGTCGCAACAACTGCTAATTACCCAAGCATAAGGGGTTCTACAACGTGCTACACAGCGTTTTAACGTGTCTAAGTGATTGTCGTAATATCTGACCACCCTAGCATGTGGAAAACGTGCGATAAGAGCCTGCACATTAAGATCATGCCCGCCCATGTCCATAATGAATACGTCAAACATTAATCTTCCTTGACTGCATAGACTAGATCTGCTATAAATGCCGCCCATTTGTCGCTGGCAAATTCATCTATGCGTATATCGTATTCATCTGAGCTAGGTGATTCAAATAATGCATTAGTATCTTTAAATCGACTTTTATGTATAGTATCCATCCATATGACCATGTCACCTTCAAACACATCACGTAATGATTTAGTAGGACAAACAAAATCACAGATAATAGGTATGCCTGCGGCGACATTCTTATCAGCAATGGCTCGCATACGCTGAGCTTGTCTCATACGACCGTCTAGACTAAAGTCCCAGTCATTACATTCTTTGCGTAATTCGTCGGCATTGACCCATTCAGCCGGGCCATTTTTACACATTTCATTGAATAGTTTTTCTGCTAAGGTAGTTTTACCGCTACCTGGCAATCCCATAATTAATATTTTCATAGTTGTTGATATTCTTTATAAAAATCTTCCATAATATCTCGATGCCACCATCCACACAGATGAACTCCATCTCTGGCTTTAAGATATTGCCCAGGATCGTGTGCATCAAACGCTTGTCTTACATCAATTGATATTAATTTAAAATTATATATTTTATGTAATAAATCCACAAGTAATTTATTTTTCATTTGATTATTATAACTGTTATTGTCTTCAAAATATATTTTTAAATTACTATCAGTAACCCATGGCCCGTTGAATCTTGACCCTATTCCTTGACTGTCATGATGATATGTTTCAAACCTATACATGTCCGGCCAAAGAATTGCAACTATGTCTGGTTTAATTAATGGAATAAGATTAGCAGCCAATCTAGCCACGGTATCAGCACTTGCTCCACCTAATCCAGCATTATATACTAGATGATTGGGAAAATATTTAGCTCCTAGCTGTTCGGGCCAATTGTCTTCTGCGGATATGCCTACTCCTACTGTATGACTACACCCCAAGGTTAATAAAACAGGGCTCGTCGGCGGTACTTCAAATTCTCTACTTCTGAATCCACATGAATTAAACTTATATTTTACGCTATACTTTGCCCAATGCTCAGAAGGATTCTTATCATAGTTCTCTTCTGAATCGACATCTGTTGGACTGAAATACATTTCTTGTCCTGGAGGATACGTACCAACGTTTAAGTTAGTACCAAGTGTCCAGTAGTTCTTCACGACATGACCTTTACACCATATAGCTGTTCAAAGAGATCAGCATCTCGGCGTGTATTAACCATTGGGTATCCACGAACATTTAGACTGGTGTTAAGCAACATAGGACATCCTGTCCATGTATACCATTGCTCTAGAAGCTTTCTGATGCCACTATCATCTTTTGCAACTGTCTGCACGCGACTTGAACCATCAACATGTATAATAGCAGGAAACTGGTCAGGAAACTTGCAACGAGCCACGACCTGCATATAAGGGCTACGATCCCACCCAGGAGGCATATCGAAATATTCGTGTACCAGTTCCTCAAGTATAACAGGTGCAAAAGGTCTAAACAATTGTCTTTTCTTGATTTCATTTACTTGATCCTTAATTTCAGGCCCACGTGGGTCTGCCAATAAACTACGATTGCCCAGGGCTCTAGGGCCAAACTCTGCACGCCCGCTGGCTACCCCAACAATTTTGTTAGTAACCAACTCGGAAATGAGATCTTTAACAGGATAACGGCCACTAATATTAGTGCCCAAGAAAGCATTATCCCAAACCAATCTTCTGCCATATGCCATTGCTGCCGCGCCAAGGCTACTGCCAGCATCGCCAGGATTAGGCATAATCCAAATGTTATCATAATATTCTCCTAATATTCTGTTTGCACTACAATTAAGTGCTACACCGCCGCAGTATACTAAATTTTCGCTAAGGCCTAATTGACCTGCTTTATATACCACGCTGGCTATTAAATCTTCCGCTATATACTGTGCGGCATAAGCTATGTTTTCGTTAGTCCAATCAACTTTTAAATCCCCGGGCATACCTATATGGAAGTTGTGTTTAAAGGTTAGATCACGGTCGTTATCTATTATGCTGTGTTTGAGATATTCAATTTTGTTAGCACTAATAGATTTACCCCATCCAGCCATGCCCATTAAAATATATTCTTCGTCCATGGGTTTAAGACCAACATACTGAGTAAAGGCACTATACATAAGTCCAATACTGTGCGGATACTTTTGCCCCCACAATTTTTTATAAGTAGCCCGACCATTGTCGTCATAGTAAGCTAACCAAATGCTAATAGTGTCCCACTCACCTATGGCATCAATGACCACCACTGTGGCATCTGTATATGGACTTGTTTGAAAGCCAGCTGCCGCGTGTGTCACATGATGGTTATATGTAGTAATTGGCAACTTATGTAGATTTAACTTAGGCAATTGTTGCTTGAGTATACCCGAGACCGACCAAGGTCCTTTTAGTTCACTCCATTGCCCAGCATACAGTTGTCGAGTCTTTTTAACCCATGGGCGTTCATAGTATGCAATTCGATCTATGGTTCCATACCTAAGGGCATCTTTAATTAGGGAGGTGTTTAAATTAGGGTCGTGTTTAATCTTGCTGTAACGTTCAGCATGTCCAGCAAACTTAATATTACCATTAGCATCAACTAAGGTAACAGCAGCGTCATGAAACCCCGCAGAAATTCCTAAGATACTCATATACTAATTTTTCCGCCTCTTGATGCGATTCTTCCAATGGGTGTGTGGTACCAAATGGAAACTTGTTTTCTAATGCCCACTCATAAAATCCTAAATTAGTAGGAAACCACATCCACCTATTAGGATTTAATTGTTTCAACAGTGTAGTTAGTGTAACATCATTTTTAAAATGGTCAACATTTGTCAATGCATGATCTACGCTGGTAAACAAATATGGAATATTTCTTAATTCTAAATATTGTTGCATCATTATTATCTCTAAGAGATTTTGATACAATTCCCAATATTCAAAGGTTCCTACATAATGATAAAATATTTTAGCAAACTGATATAACCCTTTTTCTTTATCTTTGGCCAATTTACTAACATGCCATGCAAATTTTACACTGTCTTCTGTCTTAAAGTCTTTCTTTATTTCACTACTATCATCTAATATAGACCACGGTGATATTTGTTCCCACTCACTGTCGAATTTAAATTCATACCTGCCCAAGAAAGACCACGTTATTAGTACCAACCCAATCTCACTGTGCGATTCACAGGCATTCATAGTCAGCCGTCTAATTGCACTATTTGATGCTCCGCCAAATGCAGTGCAGTGATAGTCCATGCCTAATCTCTTGGCTGTTAGTGCTGGATAGGTAAGTTGACTGGGATGTTTTCCGTTATGGTCATCACGAAGTTCACTGCCAAAAGTAAAACTATCTCCGCCAGCAATTAAGACAGACATAATTCTTCCATGTAATTATAAATTAATTCAGCTACTTTACTGTGGCCATCTTCTAAGAAATGTCTGCCCGGTCCTTGTTTAGTTCCATTGGTCCATTCCATCAATGACTGATCAGGCCACCCCAAAAAATAATCACGATCAATTTGTTCTATTAGATCAATATTTTTTGGATTGGTTCGTTCCTCATGCTGATGATTGCCAAACGCATCTACCATTAAATATCTTTTATCATTGGCCTTTAGATAAGTTTGTAGCAGTATAATATTGATCAAGTATTGTCTATACAAGTATCTATCATCATGATTCCAATTAACATGATCTATCAAATATTTTCGCCACGGTGCCACAGCCTCATGCGGTAGTGGGCTACATCCAGGCCATACATCATATATACCTGTTTGATCTGCCCACTCCCATCTGGCAAAATGACTCCATGCTATAATAACCATATCATAGTTGTTAACTTGTTCTATACAGTTACGAACCATACGCGAATTGCCACTACCAGGGCGGGCTAAGTTAGTAACTTCATATCCTAATTTATTAGCCAACAGATAGGGCCAAGCAGACATTTTATCTGTTAGTTCTTCTCCCCAGGTAAAGCTATCCCCAACTGTTAGTAATTTCATTTATAGATGAATGGATCTCTTTTACGTAACTCTTTTAATTTCTTACGATAGTGCAATTCTAATTTAATACGATTATAAATTCTTAACAACCAATTCATTAAATTTCTCCTTGATCAATTCTGCGGCCTCTTGGTGTGCTTGTTCCAATGGGTGCCCGTCAGATCCTATACTATACTTATTTTCCACTGCCCATTGATAAAAGCCTCTTGGTGTAGTTGTTTCATTTGCTTCAACACCAGCTGGAAACATATACCAATGATCCCAATTGGTTTCGGGGCTTAGTAATTCTATTAGACAATTATCCACACAGGTAAACAAGTATGGAATTTGATGATCTTCACAATAGTCTTGCAATTGTTGTACGGCTCGAGGACTAATATATAGATTATCTCTACTAGGCCATGTCCACGAAACTACAACTGATCGGAGTCCGCCTTGATTTAACTCTTCCATGGCACGTTCTGCTATTTCATGGTTACTAATACCGGGATAGGCAGCACAGACGTAATTGTCACCGGCTAGTAGTGCAGGCCAAGTGTTGCGACTATATCCATTAGGTCCACCATTGGGACTATCTTGGAGCTCACTGCCCCAAACCATACTATCACCCGCGGCTACTATAATCATACCCTGGCCTCATCATGTTAATTTGTTGTTGTTTGTAGTCAGCATCTGCCCAACAATAGTCAAATGTATTTGCAATACCATCTATTTCGATTGAATATATGTCTAGATAGTCGGACATCAGATTCCATATCGTTTCTATATCTTCTGTGCCAAAACTTCTAATTAGATCTACTCGACCAATTGGCAGATATCCTAGACTTAGGTTAACGTCAGTTGGATCTAATTTATTAGCCTCTAGCCAAGCAGTAAATTCAGCTTGTTCTTTATCATGCCATGGATACTTGCCGCCTTTAACTACATCTCGGCTCCACTCTACATCAAATTCTCCACTATAATATTGTAGTTGAGTAATAGCATCGCATACGGTACTGTCTAAGTTTGGAGCATGTTCATCACGCCATACTTCAAATAGAGTTTTGCCTATTTGTGTCCAATGCATGTAGACTCTACCAAACTCTCTATCATATCCGTTGGTTAAAAATCCTTGACGATGTTCTGCAACCAACGGATATCTTTTAACCAATGGGAATGTGGTTATCTGACTTGGACGTATCCAATCAGGAGCCATGGCTTTTTTGCGTTGACTTAGAATTAAATTTTCTAATTCGTGACATATTGTGTTTAGTTCACGTATGGCATATTTTGTTTTATAGTCAGCATGCTTGTAGTAAGGGCTTAGATTTCCCACAGTGCCCTGCAATAATTCAAAATGGTTGTGTAACTGATTTAATATATTGTGCTTGGGACTTAAGCCAATATTAGCATCATCTTTGATATACAAATCAGGTAAGTTATATTCGGGCGGAAATCGCACAGTATTAGGATGAAACCACTCCTCGATGATATAGGGAGATAACCCATGAGACTGCCAGATTTTAGTCTGATTAAATTGATTAATAATTTCGACTGCAGAATTTAATTCGTTGCATAAGAATTCTAAGGTTCGTTGACTATCTGGCCATCCTAAAAAACAAAAGTTCTTTTCTAATAGTAATTTTGAACTGAGTATCTCTTTAAGGGCCACACACCAATCTTGTGCTAACTGATGATGGTCTGGTATAATATAATAGTCTAGTAGATCTTGTTTATCTAGTGGGTTACGTAGAGTTACTTTAATTGATTGATTGGTACCACTCGTAGACATCGGGTCTTTCCTTAAGAATATCAGCCATGGTCAATTCATCACCACGGATACTTTCTAATTGTAACACACGAGCCTTACCTTTGTCAAGTGATTCTTTCCATTCGTTAGGCCATTGTTCTTGAAAGGTTGGGCGAGTTTTAAGCTGAATTAATATGTCCTTTAGTGGGCTATTTTGAGGGTAACCCTCAGAGTCAAGGCCAACTAATAGTTCATCTACCCAAGGATCTAATAGGTCCCGGGGTAGTGCTAAAGGACTCATAATAATATCAGGACTAAAACTAAAGACTACTTTGGCAAGTATGTCTACACCCAATTCTTGAGCAAGGCGGCTAATGTTGATGACTTCGAACATTCCTGGGAGCGTGAGAGTAAAGTCAATTCGCATTTGGCGTCTATGACTTGATGCCTTAACTCCTTGACAGAAGTTTGCAAGCCAGTGGCTGTATCCAAGGCCTGTTCTAATATACTCTCCAATCGCGCCTGTTCCATCGAGACTTGCGCAGATCTGCCAGTCGCGTAGCCCACTAAGAATGTCCCTATAGAGGTTGACACCGCGATAGTCGACACGGCTAAGATTAGTGTTATACCTTGCGTATACATTTTTACCATCTCCTAGTTCAACAATTCGACGCATATAACGCCAATGTTGTTCATACATCAGGGGCTCTCCACCTACCCAATATACTTCTTCTACTTGATGTTGTTCTACAGCGTTTGCAAACTCTTGTTCTATTTGACTGTCTTGAAATGCAGTTATTTCTTGTTTGATTTCGGGGCGCATCCAATTGTTTTTTGGATTATCCCAATTGATCATATTGTGAGTGCGCTGTTCTGACTCCCAGGCACTGGATAGCATATCACCACACATACGACATTTGAAGTTGCATAAATTAGAGAACCTATAGTCCCAACTAACAGGACGAAGTGTAGTAAATCCGTCGGGCTGAGTATTCTCTAGTATACTCTCATACTTATGAGCGAACATTGAATCAAAATAACTACGGTAAACGCTTGTGTTCAGTAACTTGTCATTACATACTTCACACTCCGGAAGTGTTTCACCTGCCATCATACGCACACGCACATCTTTCATGTGGGGACTATTCCAATGTTCTTCTAGGGTAATAGGAATATACTTGCCAGTACCTGCACTAGTATCAATATACTGCTCGAAGTTCTGTGCAGGCTCACGACTAGCACAACACATTCTACGTTCCGTTTGTGGACTTAGGTATGTATGCACCCATGGTGCTAAACACATGGTCTGGGGTTTATTCATAGCCCATTGCCCGAGCGATTTCGTTGTGGGTATCTAAGAAACTTTGGGAACGATATTCATCAGTTTGTTTCATTTTTGTTAAGAACTCAATACCGTCAGATCCTGTACCATTCTGAATAAATTTAATAATGCGCATAATTTCTGTTTTAATATCAGATGTGAAGTTATGTGCAGTTAGTCTATCGATAACCAAGGTCTGAGCCTCAGGAGTCATTTTACTAATACACATGTGATTGGGATCATGCAGCATATTAAAGTATATATGATCAAATTCTTGAGTGTTTATCCATTCACACATTTCTGGCAGATAGTAAACGTTTTGTATATTCACTGTTAGACATAGTTGTGTGCTGAATTTAGCATTACGCATTGCAGAAAATTTAGCAATATTGGCATTAACTTCATCCCAGTCAGCACCATAACGTTCGTATTCAAACCTTGCATTGGTGTTGTCGATACTAAATGCCACTTCTACATGTTTAAATTCAGCCCATAATTTAGCCGCTTCAGGAAATACAGTTCCGTTGGTATTATAGTGTATCTCGATATTCTTTGCATAACCTTGTTCTACTGCATATCTTAATAGTTCAAAATGTTGCTCTATTAGAAATGGTTCTCCACCAGTAAACTCAAAGTATTTGATATTAGGCAATAAGGCTTTTAAGTTTTCCCAAAATATAGGACTCTCTCTGGGCCAAGCACCATCAGTGAGAAACTTGTAAGCAAGATGATCTTTGCGATTGATACTGGGTATATAGTCCATTTCTTCTTTGGCCCACTTGCTACTTGACCAGCTTCCGCAAATACGGCATTTAAGATTACAGATATTCCCTAACTTAAGATCAATGAACCACAGTTGATCAGGATTGACATTGTTAAAATCTACGCTGTCATAATACTCCTTTAATCTGATACGACTGTTCATACGTTTACTAGTGCGCCCAGCGGCTTCTTCATCCCAACAGCGTTGACATGTTGCGGGTTTTTTGCCATCTAAAAATTCTTGACGTAGATCCTGCATGTAGTCGCTAGAGTATATTTCTGCTAGTGTGTTTTCACGCAGACTGTATTTTGTACCGTCAGGTTTAGTTATCTCATCAACTGCAAGACAACATGGTCGAGTAGTTCCTATAGGACTAGTTTCTATACTAATCCAAGGTAACATACATATTTTATCCGACATTGACATAACTTCTTAAATCCTTATACTCTGGGAATACTTTAACAAACCTTTCATTTCTATAGACATCAGTGAGATCATTGATACGGAAAAATTCTCCCAGCATGTGCGATTTATCAGTTTGCATAAAATTTAGTATGCCTTGATATCCGCTAACTGCACGTGTAAGTGAATCATGTGGAGTTAACCATTGAATATGTGCTTCTATCTTTTCTTTAACTTGATTTTTATATACCTGAGGTAATACATCAATTCGATCACGCTCTGGACCTTGAAGAATATTAATATTCCAGTCCATGGGCCTAATTAAGCCTAGGTCAACCCATTCTCTATGGAATTCTGTAAGGTGCCAGACATTATATAAACTAACTGTGCTACTAATATAAAAATCAACATTAGGGCAGACTTCGATCATCTTACGACGATTTTCAACAATCTCATCCCACACAGTTCCTTTACGAATATATTCGCCGCGAGCATAACTGTCATCAAGACTTGCACCAACACTTACATTATCAAATAGTTTCCAATAGTCAAATACTGACTTATCTTTAAGTTTCATATGACTAAAGTTTGTGTTATAAATTAGTCGAACATGAAACATTTTGCGATTAACTAATTCTTCTAAGATGCGATAATGTTCTTCCATGATCAGCGGTTCGCCGCCGGCAAAGTAAATCTGTTCTAAATGCGGAATATGCTCTTGCATTTGCTCCCACATGTCATCTTTATTTTTGCCAGCATACATAAACTGCGGATGGTTAGGTTTACCAAACAATACACTATCTTCTTTGTACCAACTACTACTAAACACACTACCGCAGGTACGACAGCTAAAGTTACACAGATTAGAAAAGCGTATGTCATAATAGCGTAGTTTGAAATCTTCGTAGGTACCATCTGGTTTAGTATCATCTACTAGTGCAATATGCTGTCCAAAATTCTTATTAGCACTATTGCGCATACTAAAAAATCCATGAGCTTCTTGTTCATAACATTTAGTGCATTCTTTACAAGGCTTTTCTTCTAACATGTTGCGGCGCATTTGTCTATATGGTTCGTCATTCCACACCTCAGCCATGGTGTTTTTTCTAAGATTGCCAATGGAATGATCTGTTTCTGCCAAACAACAAGGATACGCACGACCATCCGGAAATGCGTGCATGTGTATCCATGGAATCATACAAAAATAATCACTATTACCCAATCGATCAATTTGATCAGGTCTTAGTTTATCTTCACTTATATAAACCGGTCTTCGGGTGTTGTAGTTGTGATTCTTGTGTTGTTCGGTCATAGTGTATCGTACCAGTCTGCTAATTGTGGAAATGTATATTTAAAGTCTAGCCCACGACGTTGATCATATTGTTTGTAGAAGTTCTTAAAGTCACGCTGTAGAATTTCTTTGCTAACTGCGCCACTGTGTGGACTATTTACTGTTTCAAGATATTCAACTAATCGTTTAATTTGATTGCCTTCATACTCGTGTATGATCTGACTATTGGCCATATGGAATCTAGTCAATTCTCCTGCGGCCTGTTGTCTAAACTCTACAGGTAAGATTAGTGGGCTTTGGAAACTAGGAAAGCGCAAGATGTTTAGGCTAAAGTTAATACTATCTTTACCATATTTTTCTTTGAGTTTTACTATGCTCCATAAGAATTCAGTGAGACTTAATAAGCATAAGGCATTGATGGTACACATAACATGTAGGCCGCGCAGTTTACCACTATCCAGTAGATAGCTAACATTGCTAGCCCATTGATTCCAATCCAAGCCATCACGTATATATACCGCGTGTCTACCAATGCTCTCATTACTTGTATATAAGTCAAGCTCAATGCCTTGGCACGCATCCAATAATCTATCAATTTTATCACGATCAAATCCTAAATTACTATTAATAGCAAGACGTGTCTTGCTTTGTCCTCGATGTTCTTTAAACCAGTTAATCAATCGCCATGTATTGTCAGACATTAATGGCTCACCACCCGTGATGCGTAGTTCTTTTAGCGTTCTATGTAGGTCTGATTCCCACCACTTGAAGAACGCTTCAACATATGGGTTAACCTCATTGAGTTTAAACAGTTGATTGCTATCATGCTCGTGAGTAAAATGATTTCTACCGTCCGACACCAGGTCGGTATATGGGCCGTTACGATGTATGTCACGGACCCAACTAGTGCTGAAAGCAGGATTGCAGTAAGAACAAGCAAACTGGCAGGTTCTATCAAAGGCAATTTCCAATGTTTGTAAGTTAACATCTTGGTCAGGCGGGGTGTTAAATGCATCATCTAAATCCTTATCTTCATAAATTACAGTTTTATAAACACGATCACTAACAAACTCGTCACCGTTTAGTTTAAACTCTGGCTCATTGTTCATGTCCTCAATCTTCCAACAGTATTCACATCCGCTGGGACGAACACCATCTTGCATCAGGGCACGTTCACTTTTCTTTTGAGGTGTGTTATGCAGAGCTTTGGGATTAACCAATACTTCATTAACACTGACCTGGTGTGGCAAGGGGTGGTGACAGCTAGTGGTCTGCCCGGATCCTAACCATATAGTAGCATTGTACCATTTGGCTCCACAGAATGACTCACTCTTAATATCAATTACTCTACGCTTGTATTGTAGATCTGTTTCGTTATGTATTTTCGGCATGATACTTGCACTCCTGCCAAAATTCTTTCATTTCTGGAAACACGTCTAAGAATGTTTCGTCACGTGCATCCTTGGTAGTAGCACCGCGACGTTTATCATATTCATTAAAGAAACGGTAAAAGTCAGCACGTTGTTCATGTAGATACTTGTCGCTGAGCTTTTTGCCTTTCTTCATCCAATCTAGGTCACGTTCCATGCGTTGAATTTCATAGTCTTTGAAACCATCAAAGCGATCACTGTTTTCATCTAATCGATTCTGTTTCATATACTTGACTACATCAGCCAATATCACAGTGTAGCTTTCTGGAAGTATCTGTAGACTCTGCCAACTTGGTGTGCGCAACACAGGAGTATCAAACCAAACACGTTGATAAGTTGAACTATATGTCTTACGCAAAAACAAGATTTCTTCTAACAAGCGTTTTAGGCCTAAAATACTTAGATTGTTCATGGTAATAATAAACGTTAGGCTATTGCGTCCTGGAATTTCTTCTAAGAAACGAGTAGTATAGTCAACTACCCTACTAGGATTTAAGC
>Ga0316221_1002704_pt1 | contig 15502 bp, 17 predicted proteins | sample TBH18007metaG_FD_206003 | JGI IMG/M metagenome (GOLD analysis project Ga0316221, IMG submission 206003) | Freshwater microbial communities from Trout Bog Lake, Wisconsin, USA - TBH18007 | ecosystem: Environmental > Aquatic > Freshwater > Lake > Hypolimnion/Profundal zone | place: USA: Wisconsin... | reverse complement strand
CAAATCAATAATCTGTTCACATGCCTGCGGATCGGTCACATTCAGAACCTCTCCACGGCCACCACTGGCCTGCAAACGCTCCTGAATTGCCTTAGCGCCCTCAGCAGAAGTAGCAGTACCAATCACTGTTGCACCACATTTCACTAATTCATCCGCAATCGCCTGACCAATGCCGCGCGATGCACCAGTAACTAGGGCAATTTGTCCATTTAAGTCGATATTCATCTACACCCCTATCCCACGTTTAATCTTCACAATTGATTTCGTCTTTAACCCACTTGACCCAAGACATCCTGCAAGCTCGCTTCATCAAACATTGGCAAGCCGACGACTTGATCATTAATACGTTTGGTGAGACCAGCCAAAACTTTCCCCGGACCGCATTCAATCACCTGAGTCACACCATGCTGAGCCATTGCCTGAATGGTCTCCTGCCAACGCACTGGCTTGGCCGCCTGACGTACTAAGGCATCTTTAATAGCCTGAGGATCATTCAATATCTCTACATCTACGTTATTGATCACAGAGATGCTGGGAGCTTTAAATTCAACAGCAGCCAAATACCCCTGTAGTTTTTCAGAAGCTGGTTGCAATAGCGATGAATGAAACGGGGCCGACACCGGCAATGACAAAGCACGCTTAGCACCGGCCGCTTTTAATAATTCACATGCCTTGCTTACGGCATCACTTGCTCCGGCAATGACCACTTGTCCAGGCGCATTAAAGTTCACCGCCTCAACCACCCCTCCAGATGCCAGACTGGCATCTGCACAAACCTGAATCACGGTCTCATCATCTAAACCTAGAATTGCAGCCATACCACCCGTACCAACTGGCACCGCACTTTGCATCGCTTCCGCACGGAATCGCACTAAAGGCACCGCATCCTTGAAAGCAATGACACCGGCTGCTACCAAAGCAGAATACTCTCCCAAACTATGCCCAGCCATCACCTTGGGCAAGCTCCCGCCAGCGGCCACCCAAGCGCGGAAAAATGCTACCCCAGCCGTCAACATAACGGGCTGGGTATTCGTAGTGAGCGATAAGGCCTCGGCCGGCCCCTCAGCAATTAATTGACTCACATCCTCGCCTAACGCTTCAGATGCCTCCTGCAAAGTTGCCCGAACCTCTGGGCGCCCCGCAATCGAATTCAACATTCCCACAGATTGAGAGCCTTGACCAGGAAATACAAATGCAAATGTCATGAGAGTAATGAAATTAAATAAGGAAAGTGTTAATAAAATGCTGCGGCACCTGATGCCCTAATACTTGATTGTCACCGCACCCCAAGCAAAACCACCACCAACCCCCTCAAGGAGTAAGTGCTGGCCACGTTGAATTTTTCCAGAACGGATCCCAGCATCCAATGCAAGCGGAATAGAAGCTGCAGAAGTGTTGCCATGTTCATGCACAGTAACAATGACTTTTTCCATGGACATACCCATCTTGCGTGCAGTGCTCTCCATGATGCGGATATTTGCTTGGTGCGGGACCAACCAATCGATTTGCTCTGGCTGCAGATCGGCCTTGTCCAAAGCTTCACGAGCTACCTGCTCCAAAACCTTAACGGCTAATTTGAAAACAGCTGGGCCATCCATTGTTAAGAATGCCTCGCCCTCGACGCCGCCATTTTTAGCGCGTCCTGGTACACACAAGATATCGCGCTGACTCCCATCAGCATGCAATGCCGCAGACAAAATACCAGGCTCGGAAGAAGCCTCTAACACCACGGCACCAGCACCATCCCCAAACAATACAGAAGTGGTACGGTCATTAAAATTTAAGATGCGCGAAAAAGTTTCGGCCCCCAATACCAGAACTCGCCGGTATGTTCCGGAACGAATAAAAGCATCGGCGATAGCCAAAGCATAAGTAAACCCAGCGCACACAGCCTGAACATCAAATGCCGCGCAATTGGTATGCGCGCCCAATTTATCCTGAACCACACAAGCGGTACTGGGAAACCCTCCGAGATGATCAGGGGTAGAAGTTGCCAGAATAATCAAGTCAATATCTTCAGAACCCACACCGGCAGCACTCAAGGCAGCGTGTGCCGCCCGTACGGCCAAATCACTCGTGAGCTCATTTTCCGCAGCGAAGTGACGCGCAGAAATACCGCTACGAGTAGTAATCCACTCATCGCTAGTTTCTAGGCCAATCTTCGCCAGGCGCTCTACCAGATCGTGGTTACTGAGACGCTGCTCAGGAAGATAGCTTCCTGTTCCGGCCACTCTTGAATACATCGTCATTCTTTTGTCTCCACCACAAAGGCTTGAGCAATACGCTCTACCATACGATTTTTAGCTGCTTCGTAGGCGCGCTCCAACGCAAAACCAAATGCAAAACGATCAGCTGAGCCATGACTCTTAATCACACAACCCCGCAGACCCAATAAGACCGCCCCGTTATAGCGACGATGGTCAACGCGTTTGCGCACTCGCAACAGGGGAACCATAGCGCAAATAGCCATCAATTTTGTCAACCAAGAACGATTAAATTCTTGTCGAATGAGGCCACTCATCATTTTTGCCAGTCCCTCACTCGCTTTTAGAACGACATTTCCAACAAACCCATCACAGACCACAATATCGGTCGTGCCCTTAAAAATATCATTTCCCTCTACATTGCCATAAAAGTTTAAGCTACTGGCGCGCAACAACTCGCTTGCCTGCTTCACCACTTCGTTACCCTTAATTACTTCTTCGCCAATATTCAGAAGGCCGATAGAGGGGCTAGCAGTGCCATCTACTACCTGCACCATCACATTTGCCATCTGAGCAAATTGCAATAAGTGCATAGGCTCACAGTCAGCATTTGCTCCCAAATCCAACATCGTGGTGCCGCGCCCTAATTCATTGGGAATCGCAGTAGCAATCGCAGGGCGATCGACGCCATCTAAGGTTTTCAGAATGTAACGAGAAATAGCCATTAAAGCTCCGGTATTTCCTGAAGAAATAATGGCATCGGCCAACCCTTCTTTTACCTGGGTAATCGCCACACGCATTGAAGAATCTTTTTTACGACGCAAGGCAATCTCAATAGGATCATCCATCAAGACCACCTCACTGGCGGATATAACCTGAATACGCTCTAGGGGTGCCTTTGGAAATTTCACCAAAGCCTGCTGTATTAGCGGTGGGTTACCCACCAAGGTGATCTTGACGTCGCCGTGTTTTTCTAGAAAGTCGCAGCAGGCCGGGACCGTTACTGCTAACCCGTGATCGCCGCCCATGGCGTCAATAGCGAGAGTGACACTCATAAAATCATGGATTGCTGCAAGTGATTGATCCAAGAAAAAAGCGGCCTTTTAGGGAGCCGCTTCTATCTTTTTGAACTAAAAAATCAGTCGTTTTTAGTTTTAACAACTTTACGACCACGATAGTAGCCGTTTGGTGAGATGTGGTGGCGCAAATGAGCCTCACCAGTAGTGGCTTCAACAGCCGTAGCGGGTGCGGTCAAAAAGTCGTGCGCACGGTGCATGCCACGTTTGGAAGGTGATTTTTTATTCTGTTGGACGGCCATATTGAACTCCTAAGCAAGGCGACATTCTAGCATAGATCAGTGGCTAACTGCTTGATTTGTTGTTAAAAGACAGTAATGGGGTGGCGCCTCAAAGAACTCATCTTGATGAACTTTTCTTGATATTTTTCAATACGTTAAAGGGGTTATCGGACTTTTCCACCGCCTGGGAAACCGCTCCGGAGTCCCCAAAAACAGTGGAATGCGCGACACACTGACCATCTGGGTGCTTAGGAATTAATGGCAATGACAGTAACAACTCATCCTCAATAGCCGCCAAAAGATCAAAATGTTGATTGGCAACCAGAGGTTCATACCGGTCATCTTCCATTGGAAATGCATCAGCTTCTTCTTCTGTGGCCATCAGGATAAATTGGCGTTTCTCAGCCAACTCCACTGCGCAATCCTGCAAACACCGTTGACATAAGAGGTGAACACGCCCCTTTAACCTCAAATCCATCAAATGCCTGGCTTGGCTACCCGGAGAGTCTTCAAAGTAAGTTTCTACCTGCCACTCAAAACCATCCCCATCTCGCACCACGCAAACCCCCTCTTCTAACCTAGGGAGCGCGGAAATAGGTAAAAAACCACCGCCTTCATAGGATTGTGGGGCACAAAAATCCACTCGGCGTAATGCATTTAGATCATCTGGAAGATGCACTTGAGGTAAAACGTGATTACGATTCATACCATCAGTCTAAATGAAGCTCCCCACAAAATCATCTGTCACCATGCCCAATTCATCCACACCAAGCCTTATTTTGGCCTCCACCTCCATCTATCGGCGTGCATTACTTGAGAGGCTGGGCACCCCCTTTACAACCATTTCACCCAATGTCGATGAAACACCGCTCGCCGGAGAAGGCACGCTAGCGCTAGCGCAAAGACTTGCTTACGCAAAGGCAGCCGCGGTTGCTCAAGAACACCCGGATGCATGGGTAATCGGCTCAGATCAAGTGGCAGACTTATATGGGGCTGCCATTGGAAAACCTGGAAACTTCGAACGGGCAATGGCGCAATTGCAACTCATGCGCGGCGCCACAGTGATATTCCAAACGGCTCTATGCCTAATGAAGGGAGACACCCAAACGACCTTGTGCGTACCTACTGAGGTGACATTTCGTAACTTGCCAGACGACGTATTGGAATCATATTTACTCACCGAAGAGCCCTATGACTGCGCCGGCAGCGCAAAATCCGAGGGCCTTGGAATTACTCTTTTGGAGTCCATTAAAAGCAATGACCCTACCGCATTAATTGGCCTGCCACTCATCGCCCTCAGCGGTTTATTACGCGATGCTGGCTTTTCTATTCCACTCAAAAGAAATCTTGAAGCTACTTTATGAGCAAGCAACTTGGCACATTATTTTTAGTTCCAAATACCCTGGGGGAGGATGCTCGAGCAGGACAATTGCCCTGGGTATTGCCCGCAGAAACGATGCGCCACACCGCAACACTGCGCCACTGGATTGTTGAGGACGCCAAAACTGCTCGTGCGTTTTTAAAAGCCGTGGGCTCTAGCTCGCCATTAATTTGCGCCATTCAAGAAATGGAAATGAGTGAATGGCGAGGTGCTGCGCGGCATGCCAAATATGGCGATGCAACCAATCCCAGCGACTTATTAAAGCCATTAATTGCTGGCAATGATATGGGCCTGATGTCCGAGGCAGGTGTGCCCGGAGTAGCAGACCCTGGGGCCGAATTGGTCCTAGCTGCACATAAATTAGGGGCAACAGTCAAACCGCTGGTGGGGCCAAGCTCAATCTTGCTCGGTCTGATGGCTAGCGGCTTAAATGGGCAGCGTTTTGCTTTTCAGGGTTACCTGCCCCACGATACTCAAGAACGTCTTGCGCGCCTAAAACAACTCGAAATTGAGTCTCGGAAATTACAACAGACTCAAATCTGGATTGAGACACCCTATCGCAACACCGCAATGCTGATGGCTTGTTTACACGGTTTAGCACCCCAAACATTACTGTGCCTAGGAATTGACCTCACATTACAGTCTGAAACCGTCACCACGCTGACGGTTGCCGAGTGGCGCAAACGCTATCCCAATGAGGCAGCGTGCGCACCCTTGCAAAATCGACCAACCGTATTTCTGATGCTGGGATAAATCTTTCTTACTTCAGTCCAGGGGCCTTCATCAAGGCATTGCCAGCAGATGCGCCAGCTTCCGTACCAAAGCGTTTTGCCACACGTTCGGCAAAATTCTCTTTTACGGTGTAATCCAATACATCAGGGGCCTTAAAAACATCCCGAGCCACCGAATCCACCGTGCCGTAACCATCTGCTAAGCCAATTTTTATAGCCTGCTCACCAGTCCAAACGCGACCTGAAAATAAATCTGGCACTTCTTTTAATCGGGCGCCGCGCCCCTCTTTCACTACTGCAATAAATTGCTGATGAATTTCATCAATCATGCTCTTCATCATTTCTACTTGCTGGGGGTTTTCTTTGGAAAATGGATCCATCATCCCTTTGTTGGAACCCGCAGTAATCATGCGACGCGTCACACCCAACTTATCCATCAAGCCGGTAAACCCGAAACCCTCCATGATGACGCCGATCGAACCAACCAGACTTGCTTTATCCACCATAATTTGGTCAGCAGCCACGGCAACGTAGTAGCCACCCGATGCACAAATATCATCCACCACCACATAAAATGGCTTGCTCGGATAGAGCTTGCGTAGGCGGTGAATTTCATCATTAATCATTCCCGCTTGAACAGGCGAGCCACCTGGACTATTGATTTCTAAAATCACCCCGGCACTGTGCTCGTTCTCAAATGCAGCATCTAAGGCAGAATTAATGTCACTGGCATTTGCAACGGTGCTGGAAGCAATCTCCCCATCCAAGGTTACCAAGGCAGTGTGCCTCTCCACCCCCATGCCGCCGCCAGGCAAATGAAAATCAAAAACCGCCAACAAAACACCTACCAATACCAACAAGCTCAGCACTCGCAATACCGCCTTCCAACGACGCGCTTTGCGCGTTTCTTTTAAATTCTCAAGCAACAAATGCTCAAGAGCTTGACGTTCCCAATTAGCATTATCGGCAGCACTCTGACTGTTTTCACTCATTTTCTTTATTCCAATATTCAATTTCATTGTTACCACATTACCAACACATCATTACGCATTCAGATTTTGTTTCAACCAATGTGCCAATTGCGGAACATTATCAACCTGAGTTAAAGCAGGGGAAGATCGCAGCACATCGCTAGGATGGGCGCCATATGTCACTGCCACCGCATCAACACCCGCATTGGCTGCCATGTCTAAATCATGCGTCGTATCGCCAATCATCAACATACGTCGCATCGGCACTTGCAATACATCGGACAACTCCAACAGCATCCCGGGATGCGGCTTGGAAAATGATTCATCAGCTGTACGCGTTTCATGAAACAAATGCCCAAGTTGATGATGCTGTAGCGAACGATCCAAACCAAGACGGGACTTGCCAGTCGCCACCGCCAGCAAATATCCATCATCTCGTAATTGTTCCAGGAGATTCCTCACCCCCGCAAATAGATGCAGGTCATGATCCTTTGCGAGGTAGTGATATCGAAAACGATCCGTCAATTTTGAAAAATGCTCAGACTCAATCCAAGGCACAGCCCTGCGCAAAGAGTCATGAATGCCTAACCCAATGACTGAGCTTGCAAGGGAATCATCGGGCTCCTTAAAGCCCAAATCGCGACAGGCTTGTTGTATGCACTGAACAATCGTGGGTGTTGAATCCATGATGGTGCCATCCCAATCCCAAACAATAAGGTCATAGCGCTTATCTACTGTTGTTCTTGAATTCATGGGGCGGAGTATGGCAATTAGGCCTCGGGTTCAAATGAACGCATCATTGTTGAAAATTCAGCTGGCAAGGGAGATTCGATGCGCATTTTTTCACCGGTCCGCGGATGTGTGAATCCAGCTAAATGCGCATGCAAATAGAGTCGCTTAGACTTTATCATTTTGTCATCATTTTCAAATCCATACTTGTCATCCCCCAATATGGCATGCCCCAATTTTTGGAGATGAACCCGAATTTGATGGGTGCGCCCAGTTTTCAATTGCGCCTCTGCTAAGGTAATTGCTGCAGCCCCGCGTCGCATAATCTTCGTTACTCGTAAGGCAGTATGGCTTGGCAACCCATCCGGATCAACACGAACGCGCCGCTCGCCATTGGGAAGCAAGTATTTGTGAAGCGGGAACTTCAGTTGCATGACCCCAGCGGGCTGAACAATTTCTCCGTGAGCCAAAAGGTAGTAGCGCTTATCAGTCTGCCCTTCCCGAATTTGGCGGTGCATCTCTACCAGGGCACTGCGCTTTTTTGCCAAAAGCAATACACCCGACGTATCTCTGTCAAGGCGGTGCACCAACTCCAAAAATGCTAGCTCAGGACGGGTAATGCGCAAAGTCTCAATCACCCCTAAAGCAATTCCAGAACCCCCATGAACTGCCAAACCTGCTGGCTTATCAACAATGAGCAGCACCTCATCCTCGAACAAAATCGGCATTTTGTCTGAATACCCCCTAGCCCGTGACTTCGTTTGAGCAGTATTGACTGCCGCCATTTGGGCTGGCTCCGCCAAACGAACAGGGGGCAACCGAACCACATCCCCCTCGATTAGGCGGGTAGTGGGCTCAGCCCGCTTCTTATTCACCCGAACTTCGCCAGACCGAATAATCCGGTAAACATGGCTTTTAGGCACCCCTTTAGCCCAGCGCAAAAGGTAGTTATCGAGGCGCTGACCAGCCTCCTCTGGGCCAATAGTCTGCAGGTGCACACTTGCTGGAGCCGGTTTTTTTGACTCGGAAGGTTTGGAAATGGGTGTGGAATTCATGATTTATCTCTCTCGCCACCTCAGCGAGGGACTTAACAATACCCCATTGTCATTCAACTTGTGCCGTATAATCAACGCTCTAGCCAATTTATTGGCCCGAGACCAGCCTGAAGTCAGGTTTGAATCGTGGAGCTTGGAGTCGCCCTTAATAGACTCCCGGGGTTGCCCCTCCCCCGTTGCAATGAGGCGCAGGGTTGGTGTGCCGTATGCCGCGACCCGCGATTAGAAGACAGTTTTCAGGCGAGCGCCTGCATCGATGACCTAAAGGAGGTCTCTGCGGCGATCGTCAAGTGTGGCACCGGTTTAACAAACATTGAACTCGGTGAACTAGGCAAGAAATGCCTAGACTTGCTTGATCCACACTCATAAAGCCACTGGTGGGCTATGCCCCAAGTGCTTAATCCTGTCCCTACCGCAACGCCGCATCGACATCCTCCCCCATAGGAGAGTGTTATGAAACGCATGTTGTTTAATGCAACTCAACAAGAAGAGTTGCGAGTTGCCATCGTTGATGGTCAAAAACTCATTGATATTGATATTGAAGCCGCCGGTCGCGAACAACGCAAAGGCAATATTTACAAAGGTGTTATTACCCGCATTGAGCCCTCGCTCGAAGCGTGTTTCGTAAATTACGGTGAGGAACGCCACGGCTTCCTGCCATTCAAAGAAGTTGCCCGCACCTATTTCAAAGAAGGTATCGATGTGCGCAATGCGTCCATCAAAGATGCCTTGCGCGAAGGCCAAGAAATCATTGTTCAAGTAGAAAAAGAAGAGCGTGGCCAAAAAGGTGCGGCCTTAACCTCTTTTATCTCCTTGGCTGGTCGCTATTTGGTATTAATGCCTAATAACCCACGTGGTGGAGGCGTATCCCGTCGCATTGAAGGCGAAGATCGCCAAGAGTTGCGCGAAGCAATGGCCCAATTGCATGTTCCTGAAGGCATGAGCATCATTGCTCGCACCGCAGGTATTGGTCGCGATGCCACTGAACTGCAATGGGATTTAAGTTATTTAATGCAACTGTGGGGTGCTATTGACGAAGCTGCCAAAGGAAACTCTGCACCACTGTTGATTTACCTCGAATCTAGCTTAGTAATTCGGGCTATCCGCGACTATTTTCAGCCCGATATCGGTGAGATCCTCATTGATACTGATGATATTTATGAGCAGGCTCAAGCCTTTATGTCGGTTGTCATGCCCGACAATCTCCCGAGAGTAAAGCGCTATCAAGACGATGTACCCCTGTTCTCTCGCTTCCAGATTGAGCACCAGATTGAAACCGCCTACTCACGTACGGTGCCACTGCCATCGGGTGGCGCAATCGTTATTGACCATACCGAAGCCTTGGTCTCGGTTGACGTGAACTCGGCGCGCGCCACTCGCGGCTCCGACATTGAAGAGACTGCAACCCGCACCAACTTAGAAGCTGCTGATGAAATTGCTCGCCAAGCGCGTTTGCGCGATCTAGGCGGCTTGATCGTCATCGACTTTATTGACATGGAATCTAGCAAAGCGCAAAAGGATGTTGAAAATCGTTTGCGCGATGCATTACGACATGACCGTGCTCGTGTTCAAATGGGCAAGATTTCCAAATTTGGACTAATGGAAATGTCGCGCCAACGTTTGCGCCCGGCCCTCTCCGAAGGTAGTCACGTCACTTGCCCACGTTGTAATGGCACTGGACATATTCGCGATACTGAATCTTCTGCGCTTCAAGTCTTGCGCATTATTCAAGAAGAGGCCATGAAAGAAAACACGGCCGCCATTCATACGCAAGTGCCTGTTGAAGTTGCTGCATTCTTGCTCAACGAAAAACGTCCTGAAGTCATTAAGATTGAAACGCGCTTTAAGGTCAATGTCTTGATGGTGCCTAATAAGCACCTGGAAACCCCACACTACAAACTTGAGCGCCTGCGTCACGATGATCCCCGTTTGGATGATCAAAAAGCAAGCTATGTGATGGCCGAAGAAGCGGCGCGCGAACTGGAAACAGACACCGCCGTTAGCCGCAAAGACGCAGACATCAAAGTGCGTCCAGAGGCCGCTGTAAAAGGAATTACTCCTAATCAGCCGGCACCAGTAAGTCAGCCACGTCCAGCGCGGGTTGCCAAATCTACTGCTACCGAAAGCTCTGGCGGTCTTCTTGGCTTCATTAAGCGTCTATTTGCATCGTCTCCGACGGAAGAAGTAAAACCAGCGCCAAGCGCACCACGCGGCCGCAACCCCAATAACCGCAATGGTGATCGCAACCGCAATCGCGGACGTCGCGGAGATCGCAATGAGCGTGGTGGTGATCGCACAAATACTGCTGTCGAAGGCGCTACCCCTGAAGCCAACATGACTGCCGGAGAAGGCAAAGGCCGTCAAGATGGTCGCAATCCCAACAACCGCAATGGTGATCGCAACCGCAATCGCAACAATCCTAAGCCAGAGAATCAAGCTGCTGTAAGTCCAGCAAGCGAAGCAGGTCCTAGTGCTGAGACTACCCCGGCAGCAGATGGTGAAGAGCGCCGCAGCCGTAGCCGCAACCGTCGAGGCCGCGGTCGCGGTCAACGCGAACGAGGAGAGCGCACTGAGGCAGGAGAAGGCAACACTAATCCTCCGTCAAGCAGCGCGACCGAATCTTCTACACCCGTAGCGTCAACCGCCATCTCGGGACCGCCCGTAGGGATGGCTGGTGCATCTGCTTCAATGCCGATTAACGAAATTGTGCAAAGCTTTAATGCTCCAGCAACACCTACTACCGAAGTAAAAGAAAGGGCGCCCCGCGCCCCGCGTCAGCAAACTCGCACTGCGGAGCCAGCTACCTTAGCAACAGCAGTGGCGACAGCAACTCCTGTTGCAACGGCTGCAAAACCCGCAATTGAGCTTCCAAAAGTCGCTTTTCAGCCGCTTGAAGAAACGCCTTTGCATAGCGTAGTGCAATCGGCCGGCATGGTATGGGTTGCCACCGATACCGCCAAGCTAGCGGAAGCACAGCAACAAATGAGCGCGGAACCATCGAGCTTAACTGTGGGCAGAACCCCCAAACCAGCCGCTCAACTACCTGATGGTCCAATGGTTTTGGTAGAAACTGGCGGACAAGAAAAAACCGTGTAACCCGCTTTCTCCAGATTGCCGTTGATCCCACAAAGATCAGCGGCGGTTTGGCAGAATGATCTATTCACAGCCATAATGCATCCATGGTTGAAAAAGTTATTCCCATACGAATCGCTGAGGGCAAAGGCCTAATACCGCCTATTCCCAAGCCGCTAATTGAGCCGCACAGCCTGATCAGCGATACCAGAGGTCGATCACTGCGCGATCTCCGCATTTCAGTAACTGATCGCTGCAATTTTCGCTGCACCTATTGCATGCCGAAAGAAGTTTTTAATCAACATTACCCCTATCTCGCCCATCAGGATCTCCTCAGCTTTGAAGAAATCACTCGCCTTGGCAACATCTTTGCCACGCTCGGGATTGAGAAAATCCGTCTCACTGGCGGAGAGCCTTTGCTCCGGAAACACCTCGAAAAACTAGTGGCAATGTTGGCCGATATTCGCACACCAAGCGGGAAAGCTCTCGATTTAACACTCACGACCAATGGCAGCATTTTGCGAAAAAAGGCGCTTGCCCTAAAAGAGGCGGGCCTGCGTCGCATCACCGTTAGCCTAGACGGATTAAATGACGCTATTTTCAAAAAAATGAATGATGTTGATTTTCCGGTGTCAGATGTGCTCGATGGAATCTGCGCAGCGCAAGAAGCAGGCTTCCGGGAAATCAAAGTGAATATGGTTGTCAAAAAAGGGGTTAACGACGGTGAAATCGTTGAGATGGCCCGTCACTTTAAAGGCACGGGAATTACGGTCAGGTTCATTGAATTTATGGATGTTGGCAGTTCAAATGGTTGGGATATGACACAAGTCATTCCTTCAAAAGAAGTGATTGCCAAGATTCATGCGGTTTTTCCGCTTGAACCAATGCAAGCTAACTACCCCGGTGAAGTAGCACAGCGTTGGCGCTACCAAGACGGCTCAGGGGAGATTGGACTGATCTCCAGCGTCACTCAAACTTTCTGCCATGAATGCACGCGCGCACGGATCTCAACCGACGGGCAAATGTATCTGTGCCTCTTTTCAGGAGCAGGCTTTGACTTTAAAACCTTGCTTCGATCAGGGAAGACTGATTTAGAGATTGCCAATGCCATCATGGCAACATGGACTCAACGCAGTGACCACTACTCTGAGATTCGAGGTCGCAATACAGAGCAGGACGCCCTCAATAAACCGAGAGTTGAAATGTCCTATATTGGTGGCTAATGATTGCTCGAGAGAATATTACCGGCTTGATTCTGGCAGGCGGCCAAGGCCAACGAATGGGTGGAGCTGATAAAGGATTGCTCACTTATCACGGCAAACCGCTCATCGAATGGGCGATCACTCGATTACAGAGTCAAGTGGGATCAATTACCATTAGCGCCAATCGCAACCTCCCCCGGTATGCAAATTATGGGTACCCGGTTATCACCGATGAAACTCCAGAGTTTGCGGGCCCCTTAGCAGGATTTCTGGCTGGCCTCAAGGATTGTCGAACACCCTATCTATTGACCTCACCTTGTGACTCACCATTGCTACCGCTAGACCTCGGAACACGTCTTGCCGAAAGACTCCAAGAGACGAATGCCGATCTAGTTTATGCCTCCACCGAAGAGCCTACCGGAGCTATTCTTTCTCAACCTGTCTTTTGCCTAATGCAGTCCTCGCTGGCTGAGTCTTTGCATAATTTTTTAAATCAGGGTGACTTTAAGATCGGTCGCTGGCTAAAGACCTTACGGACAAGTACAGTGGTATTCGAGGACATCCAGGCCTTTGCCAACATCAATACCCCTGCAGAAATTCAGGCTCTAGAAAAAATCTTCTAACAATCCCCCTGAACGAGCGAGCAGGCCGCCAGCAAATAAATTCATACTCAAGGACAAACTGAGGTGGCGCTTTTCAAGGTACTGCTTTAAGATTATTCCTATGAAACTCACCAAAAAAGAAATTGTCTTCCTTGATCCCCTCCACACCGCGAAGACCCTAGTACTAGTCTACCTGTGCTTCTCCGTACCGATCGTCCTATTGGCTCTCTTTGTGGCATTTATTCGTGATGGATCAATCCCAGGATTTACAGTGCTATCCGCCCTGATTCTCAATGCTTTGCTTGGCTTTGCCCTGCTCTGGATTGCTTGCAAAGTCTATAACTGGGTAGCCGACACCTTTGGTGGTATCGAGCTGGCCCTCCGAGAATTACCGGAAGAGATTGAAACCGACTAAAGCGATTCCAACCCTGCAGTGACTTAGCCCTTTAAAACCTCTGCATTAATCAAGCTCGGCGGTTTTTTACCTGCTAGTGCAGCACGCAAGTTCTCTACCGCTAAATCGACCATTGCTCTACGCGTCTTTTCCGTGGCACTTGCAATGTGAGGCGCCAAGACAATATTGCTTAATTTGAGCAATTCCGGGTGAACGCTAGGCTCCCCCTCAAATACATCTAATCCTGCAGCAAAGAGTTTGCCGGTTTTTAAGGCATGAGCCAAGGCCAAGTCATCCACAATGCCGCCACGGGCGATATTAACGAGCGTTGCACTTGGCTTCATTAATGCCAACTCCGCCGCACCAATCGTGTGATAGTTTTCTGGCGTGTATGGCAAAACCAACACCACATGATCTGCGGTTTTTAGCAACTGGTCTTTGGAGACATAGCTTGCTGCACACGCTGCCTCATCCGCAGCGGAAAGTCGACTGCGATTGTGATAGATCACCTTCATTCCAAAACCCAGAGCTCGCTTAGCAATGCCCTGGCCAATACGACCCATACCAATAATCCCAATGGTGCTGTGATGCAAATCCATGCCAAGAGGATTATTCACAATCGACCAACGTGTCCAGTTGCCGGCACGCACCCAATGTTCAGATTCAGTAATGCGTCGAGCAGTAGCCATCAAAAGCGCGAAACCAAAGTCTGCTGTGGTGTCCGTCAATACATCGGGGGTATTGCTAGCCATTACACCCGCCGCGGTCATTGCAGGCACATCAAAGTTGTTATACCCCACGGAAATATTGGCAACTATCTTTAAGTCTTTAGCGTTACCTAGCGCACTCGCATCAATCCGCTCACTTCCAGTAACCAAAGCCCCGACCACTTCAGAAAGCGCTTTTCTCAGCTCCTCAGGCGTCAAAATTTCATCCGCCTGATTCGATTGGACGTCAAAGGACTCCTCCAATTGAGCAAGCGCCTCTGGAAAAATAGCGCGTGCCACCAAAATTTTGGGCTTCCGAGAGGTATTGGTTGGTGTCAACATGATCATTAGGTATTGAATTAAACAGGTAACAGGGACTACTTTACCTGAAGTAAATTGAGCTTTTTGCCTGAAAAATAGGCCATTTCAGCTAAAATCTATTCTTTACAACTTGTTAGCCCCATTCCAGCGGGCTTATGAAACTACACCGCTATGACTTACGTTGTTACCGAATCCTGCATCCGCTGCAAGTACACCGACTGTGTCGATGTTTGCCCTGTTGACTGCTTTCGCGAAGGCCCCAATTTCCTGGTCATCGATCCTGATGAGTGCATTGACTGCGCCGTCTGCGTTCCAGAGTGCCCTGTAAACGCCATCTATGCGGAAGATGATGTGCCAGGAGATCAGCAACAATTCATTAAGCTCAATGCGGAACTAGCACCTTCTTGGACCTCAATTACCAAATCCAAGTCAGCACTGCCAGATGCAGAAGAGTGGAAAGACGTTAAAAATAAACTTGATCAATTAGTAAAGTAAACCGCCGTTTACTTTACTGCCGAATAAGCTAAATCCAAGGGATCTAGTTTGCACTCCCCCACCCAAACCGAAGCGCTGATCATTGGCGCTGGCCCAGTGGGGCTCTTTCAAGTTTTTGAACTTGGATTGCTCGATATCAACACCCATGTGATTGACTCTCTTCCAGAGATTGGAGGTCAATGCATCGAACTCTATCCCGACAAACCTATTTACGACATTCCAGCCATTCCCGTTTGCACTGGGCGAGAGCTGATTCGGAATTTGCTAAAACAAATTAAACCGTTTTCCCCGCAATTTCATTTGGGGCAAGAGGTAACCAGTCTTGAGACCCAAGCAGATGG
>Ga0316221_1002693_pt1 | contig 15538 bp, 17 predicted proteins | sample TBH18007metaG_FD_206003 | JGI IMG/M metagenome (GOLD analysis project Ga0316221, IMG submission 206003) | Freshwater microbial communities from Trout Bog Lake, Wisconsin, USA - TBH18007 | ecosystem: Environmental > Aquatic > Freshwater > Lake > Hypolimnion/Profundal zone | place: USA: Wisconsin... | reverse complement strand
GCGAGCCTTTTCAGGATCTGTTGTTGCTTTGGATTTATCATCACCCAGTCTAACATCTTCGAATCTGGTACGAATTTTATCAAATAGGGCTGTTGCAATGGATTCTACTTCACGTGACATATTAAATCTCTAGTATATTTGTTATTTATGCTACATCATGATGAAGGGCATAGGTGCGACAAATTCTTCATCGCTACGCAATGTTTCATCAATACTAGCATCAAAGTTTTGTATCAATTGCATCATACGTATTGCCAGCAACATTGACATAACTAAATCGTCTGTTTCGCCTATTTTTGCTGCAAAACTAGTACCTTTTGCCACAAAATTCTTTAATTCACTTATAAACATCTTACTGGCTATTTTAAGTTTGGTTGTTTCGACCCAGTTCTTTAACTTGCTACAGGCAGCAATCTTGCTTTTACTTAAAGTTGTGAAACCTTTACGGTAGCTTCTACCTGTGCCTGATCTAGCGGGTTCACTTAGAAATATTCCGCGGATGTTTTCTTCACCAATATTGGCAATTTCAATCAGGGCAGCTTCACCTAGAGTATTGTTCTCCACACTATAGTAAATGTCAGTTTCTCGACCTATACAATCATTGATATATTGCGTTACTTCTTGTAGGATACGGACTTGGCGTTGAACCGGAGTTTTATTATCTCTCCACTCACCCACTTGCATCATACTGGGCAGTTCGACTATCTGCATGGCCGCAGGATCACCACCAGTACCTAAACTTGGATCTAATGCCACTACATATATACTGCCCTTGTTGGGCTTTTTATACCAACGTACTTGACCTTGTTTTTCTATAGGCTCTATACCACTCATCTCGACAAGTTTAAGAGGATTAATAAGTGTCTCGTCAAAGATAATGAATTCACATTCCATCTCACGCCTAAAACGTTCTTCACCTAGTTGACTACGCATTTGATCGGCCCAGGCTTGGTCACGTCCCGGAGTTTCTTGCCACTTACTAGTAAATGCTTTAAATCCGTTTTTACCCAGTGGGGTTGTATTACCCTGTGCATCAAATGTATCATTTGCTGCTCGCCATATCTGTGCAAATTGATCTTCATCACTGTTAGGAGTACTAGTAATAATACACTTACCACCAGTACTTAATGTGGGAGTAATAGCAGTCCAAAACTCCGAGGCAATAGTGGGCCTCACGAATGCGAACTCGTCGCAATACAGTAAGGATATGGACATACCTCGACCAGTGTTTTCGGTTGTTGTTTGACTTACTATACGACTACCATTTTCAAAGTCTAACGATCCTTTGTTGTAACTAGTAACACCGGCACGTATAAAGTCCGGACAGTTTTCATAACTGTAGCGTATACGTTGCATGATCTCCTGTGCGCCCAGATACTTGTGTGCCGCAACAAGAATTGTACTATCCGGAATAAACATAGCAAACCATAACAGGTATCCTGCGGCACTTATTGTTTTACCTGTTTGGCGGGGCATGAGACTTATTGAGAATCTGTTACTGTGATAAGCATCAATTAGTCGTACCTGATACTCATAGGGCTTGTATTGAATACTGCCTCGAGTAGGATGTTGAATATAAAAGTAATTGGTCATAAAGTACTCGGGACCAGTTACCGGATCAGCACATTTGGCAAATTCAAGAATCTGCTCTTCAGTCATACTCATTGCTTTGTATGGACTTCGGATAATTGCTGTTTCTAAATCCTTGCTCATTTGTAATATTTCCGTTATAATATATGTATATTTAACATTCTTAACTATAAATATTTAAAATGAGTGATACCCTGCTCTTAAATTCAAATTACGAGCCGATTTCAATTTTACCACTTAGTGTAATTAATTGGCAACATGCTATCAAATTAATGTTTTTGGGTCGTGTCCACGTACTAGAAACTTATCCAGATTGGATAATTCGTAGCGAAAAGTTAGCCATTAACGTTCCCAGTGTATGTGTTACTAAAGATTACTTTCACTTTAAAAAGGGTGTACGTTTTAGTCGATACAATATGTACCTGCGAGACTTGTTCCAATGCCAATACTGTAATGATGTGTTTGACTTTGAAGATTTGACTATTGATCATGTCACACCACGTGTCAGTGGCGGGAAAACTAATTGGACTAACTGTGTGACCGCTTGCAAGACCTGTAACTTTAATAAAGGTAGTAAGACAAACATCTTACCAAGGATTAAACCCTACAAACCTGACTACTATGCATTAGTTAAAAAGTGGAAGGAAATGCCTTTTACAGTTAGGCAAGCAAGTTGGAATCAATATTTAGGAACTGACAAGAAGGTTGCGAACCGATAGTAGCCTAGCATCCTCTTTACACCAGATGTCTATTAGGCGTCTGGTGTTTTCATTTGTGTTATACAAATTATCTATTTCCCAGTAAGGGACTGTGTAATCATAAAAATTTGGGGGATTCTCGGGTATTTTGGTTATTGCTATATTATATTTTGATTTTATATAAGATGTTATATTTTCTATATTAATCACATCAATTAAAATCCTAGATTCGGGAATGTCCGACGCCAAATAACTTACAAAATATGCTGAATGACAAAACGGTTTTTGTATAGGGAAATGCCCTATTGAGTTAAACCAGTTTATAATGTAGGGTAGCGCGATATCTTTTACAGTTGTCCAAGATTGTTTATTTAAATTTACAATATTATTATCCAACATAATTTCGTGCAAGTCGGCAGCTATTCCTCGTATAATTCTATCATATGAATTTCTATAGGGAATAATAAATTCTAGATGTGCATAATTATTTTCTTGAATACTAAAGGCGTTTGCCATAGCCCAGTTTTGTAATCCGAGTAGTCGGCATTCTGGTATTAAGGGAATGGCAAATGTGCCATTGGTAACAAACTTCATTTTTTAGATTTAACGATGCCGTCTAAATCATTGTTGTGCAATTTTTTATATTGCGGTGCCGGACCATCTCCAATTGGCTTTTCTCCAGTGAGATAGGGGTGGCTAAACCAAAGTTGGAACCATTCAGGTGTTCCAGGTTTAATATTATTTGCTTTTTCTAATCTACGTTTTTCCATACCAGTAATGCTTGTATTGCTACCTAGTGGGCTTGGCATATCCTGGTCTGCGCTATTGGGTGCATCAATTGCAGGATCGTGCCCACCAGCTTGATAATAATCTTCATTGACTACCATGCCAGCTAATTGTTTTAATCTACGCAAGTCATCTGGATGCATACCGGCGTCAGGATATCCCTGTTCGCCTTTGGGCACAAAGTGTTCTGACGTTACACGAATTTGTTTCATTTGCGTTTTAGTTTGATAGGTCCGGGTTTGTGGTGTGGACTTACAGTATGTGTGTTGGGATGTTCGCGACTTTTATGATCAGTCTCTGTATGATGTACTTCGCTTTTAACGGTTTTAAATGCCTGTTTCATCATTTTGTGTTCGGCATCTGAATAAGGTCTTGCTACATTATAAACACTTACCCAACTGGCTTCGTCCATGTCAACAGGTTTATCACCACCGTCAGCCATTGCCGCGGCCATCATAATTCTGTTTATATTATATGTAGGATTGTAACCACCGATATCACGAAATTGCCACTCACCAGTATTGGCATGACTAGCATGATCGGGATGTTCTGCAGCCCTCCCAACACCTTCTATGATAATCTCGTTGATTTTCATTTTTTAGCTAGTTTAATTGGTCCTGGATTGCGATGTGGACTTACTTTATAAACATCTGTATGCTCTTCACTGTGCTTACTGCCCATGGGCAATGCACGTCCACCATTGACCATGTCAAGAGCGTTTTGAATCATTTTATCTTCTTCTTGGGTATACCCCAATGCTAAAGGATCGCCACTAAAAGCACCTTGTGGATCCATTTCTTCACTTTTATCTTTATCTGCGTGTGCACCAGCTAATGCAATAAAATAACGCATTTGAGTATATTGGCGACCAAATGATTTATTGTTGCTGATATCAGGTGTTGATATTGCACCGTTCATTGCAGCAGCATGTGGTCCATGAAGTTTGGTATGATCAGCCGGAACGTCATCCGGTCCATTACTTTCGGTAATCTGTCTTCCCTCGGCTTCTGCCAAATAATCTAAAAACGTTTTCATCAACAGTTCCACTTTCTTAATGCCTTATTAATACGGCTATTTGGATCTCTTTTAGTTTTTGCACCGGCACGATGTTTCTTCATGCCCTTCATTCTTGCACAAAAACTCTTACGGCGCTTGGCTGCTTTGCTGCCTTTTTTAAGTTTGCTGGGCTTAGTAGTTACCGCGGTTTGTAGTTTACTACCAGGATGACTTCTACGATAGCTCATTACACCTTTACGGTTCAAACCACCGTTTTTATTTTTACCCTTGCTAGTTTGCCATGCTTCGGCTTCAGCCAATAATTCTTCATCATCTACTGACTCAAGATCTTCCCAAATTAAATCACTGTCGACTCCGTGTTGGCTAGCCCAAGACTCAACCATTTCTTCAATGATGTCAAACTGCTTATGCAATTCTAAATCTTCAGTGATAATTTCGCTTATTTTCATTTTTGTAATTTAATAGATTCGTATTGTTGCATTAACTTACGACCCATTGCTTCAATAGGATCAAAGGCTGAGGCTTCTTTCATTAAGTCAGCGGCAGTAATTTCTGATTCTTTCATAGCCAGTGGATTGTCACCGTGCTTATAACCTGACTTACGCATAACTTTTTCACCACCAGCAACTTCACCGTCACCGCCCTTTAGCAATACGTCTTCGCCTTGAACTTCTTCGTTAGGTGTATTGTCATATGTTGGTGCTTCTGGGTATGTTGTATCACCGTAGTCTTTCCCCTCTACTGCAATACCTGCTAGTCTAGCCATGTCTTCTAATGTAGTTGATTCTTTTACTGGATACTCATGTCCGTCAACTGTAAAATGATCTTTGTGTTGTGCACGAGCTTTTACTAATTCGCCACTGAATTCGTTACCTTCTTCAAGATCACATTCACATGGCGCCTTATGGCATGTGGGACATTCTGTTTCTTTAAGTTGTTTTGTTTTAACTGCGTCTGTTCCAGGAATCTTTTCACCAACTTTGATACTAGGATCTGCTAGGCCTTTAGTCAACGGATTACCTTCATCCATGTGATCACATTCGCAACTACTTTCATACATACCGCATTCATTGCATGTACCTTCGTGCATTTCATGTACTTTACCAATACCTGCAAGTTCAGCAAGTTCATCTAGTTCATCATGAATATGATGATGTGCAGGCTTTGGAGCATCTAATTTAGTCATGCCAGGGTGCATACTACGATTTGTATCGTGTGCTTGCACATCACCTAGACTTAGTGCAGGCTCTCCTGCGGCTTTACGTTGTACTGCTGGCACTTCATAGTTAGGAACTGATTTAGCTTCATCTGCTAGTTGTTTTTTAGCATGTCCATGTACACGCAGGAATGCATCTAATTTTGGACTGCACTCGCCGGTCATTTTAAATGTAGCAATGTCTTTTTGTAATTCTGTCAACATTTCTTGAACAGTTTGATCTGTTTCTTTCATCATGTTGGCAAAGTTAAAACTTTCAAATAGGAAGTTTTGTTTTTTGTAGTCTGTGCTTTCACGCATACTTTCTTTCTTGTTACTCTTTTCGGGATGCATACCATAGTAAGCACCTAGTGCTTGGTTCTTGCGTTGCTCTTTGCTCTTACCGGCAAACTTAGGATTCTTAGACTTTTGGAAATCATGTATAATTTCACCAGCTGAAGTTTTCTTTGTGATTACTTCATCAATGTTGCCTTTGCCTTTGATCTTTGTACCTTTTTTACCTTTTGGTACATCACCTGTTGTACGACCAAATGGATCTGCTGGCAAGTTTGCTTTAGCAGGTTTTTCATTTGGCTTGCGACCCTTAACATCAACACGGTGTTTGTAGTTCTTTCTTTTTTCTTTTGCGGCTTCGTCATCTTCACCAGGATCATATTCAGTACCGTATGTGCCTTTGTGCACACGTACATTGTCCTTAGCGGCTTTTTTCATTGACTCTTTTTCATTGCCGTCATGATCTAAATCAAGGAAGTCAGGCTTTGCGTCCTCCGCCACACCTTGCTCGTTCATATGCTTATGTTTAAACTTAGCAAGTCTATCCAAAGCTGAGCTAGCACTCATATTTTTTTCACGATATTTGTTCAACAACTTAACATCACGATCGATGTCTTTTTGTTGTTCAGGACTTACTGATCCTCGACTGCGACTCTTAACCGGAACCACTGGTTGAAAGCCTTCCGCCACGACTTCGGCAAACTTTTGGCGTAATTTTGCTTCGACAACACCGACACCCTCAGTAATACTACCCTGTGCTTCCACACTTTCGTAGATGCGCTTGGCTTCTGCTTTGACTTTTTGTTCTTGTGTGGGCTCTAAACTTTTTAATGTGTTTAGAATGTTATACATGTTGTTACTGCTCATTATAGTTTTAATCCTTTACTGCCTTGGTACATTTTGTTTTGTTGTGTCATAGGAGCTTTGTTGCCCATTGGAACATCATTTGTTGTTTTGCCATATGATGGTTGTTTGTCACCACCTATAGTGGTATCAGTTCCAGACACTTCATATGCTCTGGACATCTGTGGTCTCTTGGCTAGATCCTTTAGTAAACTATCCACACGTTTTTGCCCAGCAACTTCTTGACCGCCAGGTGCATCTTTTAATTCTGGATTTTCAATAATTGGGCCATCTGCACCCTGCTCAAGAATAGTAGCATTTACTAGATCTTCTTGTTCTGCTTGGTTCAGTGTCTCTACACATACACAATGGTTTGGCACCATTGCACGGTTAATAACTAGTTGGCGAACTTGTTCGGTGATTGTCGGATAGCATAACGCTACATCAACCACATAAACTTCACAAGGACCTAGTTTTCCAAAGTCTCTGTGTTCTTGTATTGGTAGGCGTTTTGGAGCAGAAATTGATTCTACTTCGTAGGCATTTAACGCATTTTTAATGGCTTCCATTATAGCTTTGTTAGTGATGTCTACATTTGCGACTTTAATTCTAAATTCATAGAGTTTTTTAGCATTATAGTAGTAATTCTGATAGCTTTGTGTTACTGGCATAGTATAAGTTCCTATTACTATATTTATTAAAGTTTATTTCTTTTGGCCTGCAAGGATCCGTTTTAGCAGTTCGTTTCTATCCAACACAATTCCCTGACCTTCAACTGGTTCTTCATCAGCGGCTCCGCTTTTGGCATCCTTTTTAATCTGATGATCTAAGCGGGCTTTGGCTAACTGTAAGTTGATCATACGCAACTTCTTGTCCATTTTAGCAGTCTTAGCGGTGATCGCATGTCCCAGCATTGTGCCTGCAGTCTGCATGATCACCCCAGCAAATCTAGGATCGATATTCATACCAAGGTCAATGAGATTTTGGGCATTTTCTTTCGCCATGTCAGCCAAGTCATCTAACTCTTTGTCTGCCACACTATCTAAATCACGGACCATTGGCAACGCAGCATCTATCTTAGTGATTGCTGCGTCGACCTCTGTAATTACTTCTTGGTTATCTTTAATAAAGTCAAGTGCTTCTTGTGGAGTTGGATCGTCGGAGTTTGATACCGGAAGATTCAATAATTGCTCTAGTTGTTTTGTCATTACTTATTTATTTTAGGTGGCTTACCACCATGAAACATATCTTTTTCCGTAATTATACGCCATCCAAGATTATTTGCTTTACAGTAAGCCTGGGCGGCTTGCCACTTACACATATTAAGTATTGCAGCAGCCTGTGCTTTTTTACTATTGCCTGCTGCCTCTAGTGTAGTTTCTTTAGTAGGCTTTATTTCCCATAATTCGGCATGTTGTTTATTGTTGGCATCAACATATACCACAAAAAAATCAGGAACATATATTGTATTTTTATTAGTAAAAGGATTACGGTAGTTTATATGTATAGCTTCATTAGCCCATTGGAGTATTGACGGATTATTATCGCACATCCTCATTACTACATTCTCCCAAGAGCTACGATAATGCGGTGCCTTTTTACCCACATACTTTTCAGGATTTAGTAATTGATAAAATCCATTAGCGTACTTGCTCATTTTATGCTAGAATTGCTCGTGTTATATACTTGTTGGCTATGGGTTGATTATTAACCCCCACTAGGCTTGTACCTACTCGATTTAAGTTTAAAAACATAGCAAGATATAAAGATAATTGTCCCGGAGGAACTGCTTGAAACTGTTGTATAATACTCATAGGATCAGAACCTTGACTTATTGCTGTGTAAATTACTGTGCTGGCTAAAATCTGTGCTGCTTGGGTATTTCCGTTTGTTATTTTTTGAAAGTAAGCTATCACTGCATCATTTTGATTACTTGTGATATTTAATTTGCCTAAAAAATAATTGTTAAAATATTGTTGGGCCGATGTATTTGAATTATTTGAAAAATCAACTGTGTTTATATTACTTGGCGAGCTCATTAATTATTTCCTTAAGCATCTTCGGTGTCAGAAACACCTGGTGGTATTGGGTTCTCAGTATTCGTAGTTCCAGCAACACCTTCACCGTTACTTGCTATTACCTGCGATGCATCAAAATTGCCTGCAGGTGCTGAATTGTTACTAAATGCTGAAGATAATTGAGAGAAAGTAGATTGAATTTGATTTGATATTCCGGCTAAACTCACCCCGGGTATTGCTCCAGTTGGCCCTGAGGGGCCCGCACTACTACCGTATTGGAATGAAGTTGAAATAAAGTCATTGTTCCCTGATTGTATTAAGCTATCAGTTCCATTTGCAGAACCAGCTTTGGGTAACGCTAATCGATTCAGTGCATTACTGTCGCCACTTATAATACTTAGGCCTAGATTCTTTAATTCGGCGCCCGCCATGCCAAGTATATTTTGATTGTTAAATGTATTGGCGGTCCTAGCGGCTGTTATACCAGCTTGAGCGACACCAAGTATCCCACCATTACTTAAATTTTGCCCAATACCGGTAGCACTGGCTAACAGTCCAGCAGGACCTAAAATACTATCAGTGCTACCACCAGCTGGTGTCAGTGGGCTTGGAGTTTTATCGTACAACAATGTAGCAAATCCAGCTGGCTCTTCACCAACCTTAACTGTACCATAATTGTACAACACAGTCTCGTAACTAACAGTCATTGTATTTTCCATAGTACCATTAGTGTCGCTATATGAGTGTTGTCCGTGCTGAAAACTAGTAACCGTTGGGTTAACTAAAATATATTCAGTAAAACGTTTTTGATATAAGCTATAAATTTTAATAAAATTTAATATACGTTCGACACTGCCACTACTTTGATATTTGGCTGGCAAATAGCCCCAATGTTCACTTTGTTGTTCGTTATATCTAGTACTTTGTTGGTAAAAGGAAGGACTATAATCACTGTCACGATAATAATGACTCATGTAGTCGTACCAAAAGTCACGTACCACATCAGCGCCATCATCATGAAACGTAATCGTAACTGGATCATATTTAATTTTATTCTGCACAATATTAGGCCTATTATAGGCATTCATTGTTTTTGCATCTACTGTGTATTTGGGCAGGCTTACAGTTTTAACCATCAGTCCTAATTTAATTTTTTCTAAGTTAGGTAAACGACTCAATGTTGAATTCACATCAAACGCTACATGAAATAAGTATGAATTCTTAGGAGCTAGTTCATATGAGTTAGATACAAATATCTTATTGGCGTGCTGATAATCTCGAATCTTTGTGTTGCGAGTTAGCCCCGTTAGTACATCATCAATTACGCTCATGAATTAAATCCCATTATATAATATTTAGCCAAGAAAAAACCCACCGAAGTGGGTTTTATTATTAAAACTAGAATTAACCAGTAATTGCGCCAATAGTTTGGCTGATACTTGCACCAAAACCAACGCCAGCATTTTGTGCACCAGCTGGGTTTTGTTCTGCATTATCAAATTTAACTGTCAATGCGATAGTTGCGGGATCTGTACCACTTGCATAGTTAACATCACCGTAATCAACTTGACTTAGGTAACAACCGTACAGAGTCCAAGATTCAACTGCATTTGGTGTAGCTGAACCATTACCACCGTCCAACATTTCCAATAATAATTGGAATTTGTAATCAATACCAGAAGCAGCACTTGCTTGTTCCTGGAAGTCAAATTGTTTCTGTAATTGCTCGCCAACCATTCCACTTACAGAACCATTCATATCATCACGCAAATTAATTGTGATATCTTGCCATTCTGGTTTACCAGCTAATTTTACTTTACTGTTATATACATCAATTACAATATCACCAAAAGTTACGCTAGGACGTTTTACGTCTATAACTTGCTTGGTCAGTTCTACTACATTATTGGTGCTTACACCAAAACCCGTAAAACTTAAACGAAATCTATACTTTAATTTGGGCATCAACAGACCCTGGCTACTAGCCGATTGGCTACTTGCTAGGGGTACTGTAAAGTTTGTTAAGGATGCTACTGGCATTTTATTCTCCTGTTATATTTATTTATCCGATTTACATGCTACCCAAAGCGGCTATGTCACCTGGATTATACAAGCGGATTGGAATGTAAATAAACTCAACATCTTTCATTGGCTCAATAGCAATATCAGCATATAATTGATTATTTGCTATACGATCTGGTGTATTGTTAGTTGTATCACAAACTACCAAATAATCATACAACCCGCGTTTTGCTACTAGGTCGTTTAGGGCCCTGTTAAGGATCGCCGCAAACTGATCACGAGTAATCTTGTCATTTGGTTCAAACAAGAATGCATTACCTGCACTGGCAAATATTGTACGTATGTAGTTGACCAAACGTGCAACATTAATACGATCCATACTTTCTGTATTTGGATCACGAGTCTTTTGACCCCATACAACTAAGCCAATTCCTGGAATAATTGTAATTGGGTTGATGTTGTTTTCGTATAATGTATCGCGCAATGCTTGATTAACGCCAGTACGCACAAACTCACCGGTATTAAAATTAACATAACCCAAGTCGGTTGCATTACTTACTAGTCCACGACGTGTTCCTGCAGGAGCGAACCAAGGATAAGCTACATTGTCATTGTATAAGAATGTACGCAATGCCATATGACTTGCAGGAACCATAATTGTGTTACCACTTAGGTCTGAACTCAAGCCACCTGGATAATATACACCCAAATATGGATCAGCAGTTGCTAAACCATCACCATTAGTATCATTACTCCAATTAATAATATCAACAGCATTTGTGCTCAAAGACAATGGAGTATCGCCAATAATGAATGCAGTATTTGCACGATCATTATTCAATGATACCATATCAGGAATTAGTTCTGGATAACCAGGAGCGCAAATTAAGCTAAACGTAAATTGGTCTTCACGAATTTCTGTGTTAGCATCTAAAGCAGCTTTCATTGCTGCAATAATTACTTGACGTTGTGCAAAGTGGCCAGCATAAGGACTTCCGTCATTCTTTAGTCCACTGGCAGTTACCCAAGATCCGTGTGCTAACTTAGTCCAATAACTTGATCCAGCGTATGGTGCTTGGTTTGTTGAACTTGTGGTTGCTACATATATGTCAGCACCGTAATATACCTTTTGACCTTGAGTATATGCAGTACCTGCGTTCCACACTGGAACATTCCATGTTGCTATACTACCAAAATATGATGCAACATACTTTTTAACGTTATATCCGCTACGGCGTGTGTTGAATAGCAACATGCCACGTGGGTATAATAATGGATTTGGTGCGTCAAGATCTAAATAATTACTGGTCAATAGAGCCTGGGTAGTTATTTCTGGATCGCTCGCCGCATCAGTTGTACCAGAATTGTCCCAACGAGCATCTGCAAATAAAATACCGTTTTGACTTACTTGATCAGTATTATCAATTTGATTCCAATTTAGTCCGTCATATCGACGTATTAGTGGCCAATTCTCTAAATCACTTGTATCTAACCATAAATCACCCATTACAAGATTACTACCATCTGATTGAGTAAATGGTTGGCTTGCAGCAACAATAACTCCCATTGGGTCAGTCGTTGTCAAGGGATAGCCACGTGCATCAGTGGATAAATTTTGATATCCCACCCAATTAGAACCATTATTAATCATAATGTCAACTACAGTAGGATCTCCATAATACCATAATGTACCATCTTCAGGATCTGCTACGGGTTCAGTTGTGCTAAATGTGTAAACTAAATTTTGCCATCCAGTAATGGTAACGGCATTACCAGTACTGGAAACTATGGTATTAGGAATACCGCTTACGAATCCAGCATTGGCAACTGGCGTTCCACTGACATTTGTTAATGTAATATCACCACCTGCTAAATGAGTAATAGATATTGCTCCAGTCGATGTTATTGATACTAATATATTTGGAATATTTGCTTTTTGTATCGCTGCAACAAAATCAGAAACTAGACCAGTACCACCAACTGTTATTAGAGTTGAACCAGCACCTGGTAGACCCGGTTGCGATACAATTAGTGTAAAACTATTGCTAGGACTAAATGGTGTTGGCCCGGGAACATTACCTACTGCGGTTACTGCCCCAAAAACTTGTCTAACTTTTGCTTTATAAGATGCATAGCCTGTAACTACTCCGGTATTATATGGGTTATTATCTTGTTTTACGTAAAGAGTGCCCGCAGGAATGTTAATACCACCACCAGTTGGATCTAATCCGTAAAGTGCTAAAAGTTCATTGGGATAACTCGTAACGGTCTGAGCGGTCCAAAGACCTGTTAGACTGTTATATTGTTTGAATACAAAATTTGCTCCTCCGCCAGTTGCAGTGGTCTTGAGCCAAACACTGCCGTTAGGTGCCGAAACATCACCAGATACTGAGTTGGTCCAACTTGGTACATTAGCAAATGTACTGTATTGCGATTGTGGAGCTATGTATGCGACGTTTGCGGTTAGTCCGAATGCAGATAAAATATTTGTGTTTCCAGATCCGTTATATGCGGTTGAAAGTACAATTTTACCATCATTAGCAGTTAGGCCGCTAGATGTACCATCAGAATAAAGAGCAAGTTTATAATTTAATACGTCTGCTTTAACTCCGGGAATACTAGCCGAATTTACATTAGCTGCAAATGTTGCAACATTTGATCCAGTAATAGTAACTGTTGTGTTGTTGATACTGATGTTGCTACCTGTTGATACAGTGGCATTTGCTACCGTACCGATTACTGTTGGATGGCTTGCATGCCATTTAGGTGTCCCGACTAAAACCCAAGTATTATTGATACTGTTAGGGTCTATACTTCCGATATTGTTACCGGCTTTATAAAATATTTTATTATCGTAACTACTACTACCAACGTAACTTTGGCTTACAACTACTGCATAAGTGCCAACTTGCCCGTAACTTTGTACTGGAGTTAACACGCTAGAGAAACTGCCCTGTGTTGTAGATACACATTGACTAGAACTAGTAATTAATGTCGGGACTTCGTTTGTGTAAGTTTGTGTGTCAGCACTCCACTCATAGATACCCCATGTAGTATCTGCTAGATCAAACCATTCTGTTCCAGAAGCTACTGCGCCTGTGGGGCGGACACTGGTACTTTGTAATTGATTTAAATCAATGTTTGCACGAATAGCATATAGTTGATTACCCAAGCCTAGCGCACTATACGCAGCCATTAACCCATATTCATTTAATTCGTTACCGTGTAGGGGAGTTCCTGCACTACTTTGTTGGAACACAGGAGTTCCCATTGCAGTGGTTAGATCACGCTGACTTCCAAATACTTGTAGTGCTCCAGCGTTTGCCTCAGTTGTACCTGTTGCCAGTGCTCCATTGATTGTTTTATTCTCAGCAGTTGCCATAACAACCAGCGGAACTGTGCCCACTGCGTTTGATATGTACTGACTCTCATCTGTTACGGTTAATTGTAAACCTGGGGATACTAATGCCATAGTAACTTTCCTTTATATAATACTGTTCGAATATTTATATATAATAGTATTTTTATGGTGTTTTGAGTGCCCTTAATTAAGGTTAGCTACTAAATACAATATGACAGAACGTAAAATATGCCCTAGTTGCAATCAAAGACCAGTCGCAATCAATTGCCATAAAGGTGACAAAACTTATTATAGAAAAGTATGTGACATTTGTGTCCGAGCAGGTAAAAAAGATAAGAAGGTTCCGGGCTGGGCAAAAAGCGGATATAGAAAAAAACCGCAATGTGAAAAGTGCGGTTTTAAGTTTAAGTTCCCTGTAGAACAGTCTGCGGTGTTTTATCTCGACGGTAATTTAAAAAATAACAATCACTTCAATCTTAAGACAGTGTGTTTAAACTGTGTCCAAGAGGTACATAGGAGCCGACTACCTTGGCGACAGAGTCCTTTGATACCAGATTTCTAAGTTGTGTAAAAAGATCATCAATAGTTTCATTGTTGTCTATCTCGGCATCAAATTCTGTTCCGGCCCAAGCAGTTTCACTAGGATGTACTCCTAGGGTTTTTAGATTTTCTTTGAATACTTCTTGTCCACTATTAGCATTGACTGCAACTTGATACCATTCAGGTAACGGGCCACGCTGAATCCAAATTATCTTCCCACCTTGGGCCCTGATTGCTTTGATCTCGTTAGGAAATCTGCAGTCAGTTATAACAATATTATCTTTGCTGGTACGGATCTTATTCTCTAGACTTGCAATCCACATTTCATCGTGAAATCCGTCTCTGATTACTTCGGTGCCCCAATATTGTAGTACGTGTCTTGGAGTAATATCTCTGCCTAGTCGATTACTCCACCATTCATCTCGTTGCTCCCGCCACTCGCGACTTTGAGTAGTTCTTCCTTCGAGTAGTTGTCGATCCCAACCAAATACGTTTGAGACTGCATCTTTAAGGCTTGATGCAAAACTTTCTCTACGATATCCGTGAAAGTTAACCAAATAATCAGCGGCTGTATCCTTGCCTGACCCAATAAAACCACATATACCTATAATCATGAATAATGCCCCTATATGGAGCATTATTACATTTTTGTGTAAGGATGTCAATACTATTGATTAACCAGTTACCCAAGTTAAAGGCATACCGTTATCAACATAATTAACAATTTCGTATTCTAACCGTTCCATTTCAGTTTGTGCTTCTTGGACCATTGCGGCTCCGTTTAGGCTTGTTCCACCTTGCGGTCCAGCAATGTTCTGAAACTTACTATATGCTTGCCCTAGTAAACGTTTGGCAAACGCATACGCATACTCTTGTACCCAGGGAAATGAGAAATTGTCATTTAAAATAACTTGATCAGGCTTTTGATTATATATCCAAAGCAATACAGATTCATAGGGGTTTTGGCCAGTATCGTTACCAGTTGTACCACCGTACCCATAAGGCATTTTACGAACAATAGTCAATCTCTTTGTGGTTGGGTTGAATGTAAAGTTTAGTGTTCCGCCAAACATTTTCATTGCCAGTTTCTGATAGTCAACAAATAATTCATAGTTTGTTAAACCGCCAACGCGGCCAGCCACCAACATATATGTATTCAAATATCCGCTTGCAA
>Ga0316221_1002691_pt1 | contig 15543 bp, 17 predicted proteins | sample TBH18007metaG_FD_206003 | JGI IMG/M metagenome (GOLD analysis project Ga0316221, IMG submission 206003) | Freshwater microbial communities from Trout Bog Lake, Wisconsin, USA - TBH18007 | ecosystem: Environmental > Aquatic > Freshwater > Lake > Hypolimnion/Profundal zone | place: USA: Wisconsin... | reverse complement strand
ATCGAGCATCGCAAAGTACAAACTGCATATTTTGATCTAAATTCTCGATCTATTATTCTTCCTATTTGGAAAGAAATGGATGGAATTCTTTATGATCTTCTTATGGGTCATGAAGTCGGTCATGCTCTTTACACCCCGAAACAGGGCTGGCATGATGCCGTTATTGAGAATAAGGGACTCAAGTCTTATTTGAATGTGTGCGAGGATGCTCGCATTGAACGAAAAATTAAAGATCGTTATCCTGGTCTGCGACGTTCATTTTCACTCGCCTACAAAGAACTCCATAATCGTGACTTCTTTGGTCTTAATGGTCTTAACGTATCTACGATGCGTTTGATCGATCGCATTAATATTTTCTTTAAACTTGGCGCGCATGTTCGTGTGCCGTTTACTCCTGATGAAATGAAATTCGTTGATCGTCTTAATGTTGCTGAATCTTGGGATGATGTTGAACTTATCGCGCGTGAGCTTTACAATAAAGCTCTTGAAGATAAGAAAAACGAACCTGAGAATTATGAAGATAATTTGGAAGATTTTTCCGATGAAATGAATTCGGATAATAACTTCGAAGATGAAGATTATGACGATGGTGACGATTACGAAGATGGTAATGAGTCGGATGAATTTGATGAATCGACCAAGTCAGGTTCTGATTCTTTGGAAGAAGACAAAGAAGATTCACCTTCAGATGCTGAAGAGAATGAAACTGAACAAAATCAGGACGATAAAAAACCTTCAAGAAAGATTAATAAAAATCCAGAATCTGGAAATGAGCAGGATGTCAGTTCTATTACTGATAATGCTCAGCGTAAAAATGAAGAAAATCTGATTGATAATTCAAATGGGAACATTTACATACTCAATGTTCCAGTGTACAATAACAATTGCATCATCCCTCATAATAAAGTACATTATAAAATTCGTCAGCATATGAACATGTTATCTGATGACAGGATTATAAAAAATAATCCTGAACGCTATACTAGTTTTATTAAACGTTCAAATCCTGTAATAAATTACATGATCAAAGAATTTGAAATGCGCAAGAATGCATCTCAGTTATCTCGTGCTCGAGTTGCTAAATCTGGTAAAATTAATCCTAAAAAATTAGCTAGATTTAATCTAGACCGAGATATCTTTCAGCGTGTTATGTCTGTTCCGCAGGGTCAGAATCATGGTTTGGTATTGTTTATTGATCTTTCTGGATCAATGAGTGATATTGTTCAAGAAACTTTTGAACAGGCAATATTATTGACCATGTTCTGTAAAAAAACTAATATTCCATTTGAAGTTTATGGGTTTTCAGATCATTTTGCTGTTAACGATTTTGGTTATCGTGATGCACATTACACTAAAAAAATAAATGATCTTTCTGTATTTAATGATACTTTTCATTTAAAACAGTATTTGAGTTCTTCAATGAGTTCTTCAGTTTATCGTGAAGCTGTGCATAATATGTTATATGTTGGTGCTGCGTATAAATCTTATTATGGTCGAGAATGTGTTCCTTCTACTGAACTACTTTATGGAACTCCACTCGATGAAACTGTTGTTGCTTCTATCAATGTTGTTTCTGAGTTTAAGAAACTGTATAAGTTAGATATTGTTAATTCTATTTTTTTGACAGATGGCGTCGGTGGTGTTTCCTCAAGTTATATTGTTAATTCTGAATATGGGTTGCGCGATACATGGATTAATGCTGAAAGAGACACTATCTTCATTCAACATCCTGAAAATAAAATTCGAGTTCGTATGGAAAAAAGAACTAAAGATAAACACGATAATGATAATTTTATCAGCACTCGCGCACTTATTGAAATCGCACAGTTTGTGACTGGCGCGAAATACACTGGTTATTTAATCGGCAATAAATCTCAATTAATTAATTCTGTACTTCCTTATGAGTTTAATTTTATTAATTATACTGTCCACAAACAGCAGCGAAAATCACTTGTTGATAAATTAAATAATGATGGATTTATTTCTTCTAAGCACCATGGCTTTTCCGAATACTTTTTTGTACCAAATAACAATCTTAATGTCCAAGAACAAAAAATTGAAGTTGTTGAAGGTGCTAAAAAAGGTCAAATCGCTCGAGCTTTTGCTAAATCATTGAATTCGCGTGGACTGCAGCGCATGTTTTTAAACAAATTCGTACAGAACATAGCTGTGTAAGTTATTGATTTATAACATGTTATATAACTTGTTATGTTGAGTGATGTACTATAGAATAGTTCTATAGTTGATTAATTTGTAATGAATGGAGTGAATATATGCCGAAACTTTCGTATACTGCTGAACAACAGAATCAATTTCTTATTGATATCAGTGAGTTCTATAATAAACAGACTGTTAATGGCGAAGAAATAAAAAATTTCGTCGCTAAGAAGAAAATCCCAACGCCATACTTTTTGTTTCGCGATAAGAATCGCAAAATTTCTCGTGGGGTTTGGTCTATTGCTATGAGTGTAGCTAATGTCTCCCCTCTTCGACTCCCTCCGATGCCTAAAATTCCACAAAACAAAACAACTGTGGTTGTTGAAACCACATCTGAGGTGGTTTCAATGAAACTCAAGTCGATGCAAGCAGATCTTTCTTGCACTGTCCCTGATCGCGATCCAACTTATGTGCCATTCGGTAACTATTCGGACATTGAGACTATTATCAAATCTAAGATTTTCTTCCCTGTTTATGTAACTGGTCTTTCTGGTAACGGTAAGACAATGTCAATTATTCAGGCTTGCGCCAAATTGAAACGCGAATTGGTTCGTATCAATGTAACTGAAGAAACCGATGAACTTGATTTGCTTGGTGGTACTGAATTGGTTGATGGTAATACTGTAAACCGAGAAGGTGCTGTACTTCTTGCAATGCGTCGCGGATCTGTACTTCTTATTGATGAAGGTGATCTTAACAATACTAAAATTCTCTGTCTTATGCCTATCCTTGAAGGTAAACCGTATCTGAATAAAAAGACTGGCGAAGTTATTTATCCAGCAGAAGGATTCAATATTTTTATCACTGGCAATACCAAGGGTAAAGGCTCAGAGGATGGTCGTTTCGTTGGCACTAAGGTAATGAATGAAGCATTCCTTGAGCGTTTTAGTATTACAATGGAACAGGAATATCCTTCTGCTGCAATTGAAAAGAAAATTCTTATTAAAAACATGGAACAGCTGGGTAATGTTGATGATGATTTCGCTACCAAACTTTGCACTTGGGCTGAGATTATTCGTAAAACCTTTTTTGACGGTGGTGGCGATGAGTTGATTACAACTCGACGACTTGTGCATATTGTTAAGACTTATTCAATTTTTAAAGATCGACTCAAATCTATTAATCTTGCAACTAATCGGTTTGATACTGAAGTTAAAACTGGGTATTTGGATTTGTATACGAAAATTGATTCTTCTGTAAATCCACCGTTGCCTCAGCCTGAGGTTGTTGTCCCAACTGCTGAGGTAAAGCCGACAGTTAGCATTAACACAAATCCAACTAATGGTGATGTAACCGTAACATCTCATGGTCAACAGACTGTAATCTCTCTCTCCGACATTCTGCAGTCTAATCTTTCTCAGCAACAGATTATTGATTCGGTTGTCGAGGGGCATGCTAATATTGCGCAAGAAACAATTCCGTTTTAATTTGACTATTACAAAGAATCAACCTATAATGGTTGGGTAGTCGTAAGTAAGCCGCTAATTTACGACTAATTATGGAGCGGTGTTTTGTTTGGAGTTATTATATGTCTGCTATTGAATCTATGTTTAACTATTTGTCTAATGGCAATCAGGTGACAACTCGTCAGGCTCGTACCTTGTTCAAGGTTGAGAATATTGCCGATGTTGTCTATCGTCTTCGCAATGAAGGTGTCGCAGTGTACACCAACCGAGTGAAGCTTGCTGATGGCACTCGCACCTTTGCTTATCGCATGGGTCGTCCCAGTGCTGCCTTTATCAAGAACCTTGAGACGAGCCATTATGCTCGTGCACGTAAGGCTCTTTATCGCCGCGCGATTGCTGCCTAATTCTAGGTTGTAATCTAAAACAATAAAGTTTATTGGGGGCGCAATGCCCCCATTTTTTTAATTTGATTTTGCATAAGTAACAGAGTATCATAGAGTTTTATGCAGGAGAATTAATATGGTTAATATAATTGTAGCCAAAACAAAATTAGAATGTGAACAACTGTTAGGTCAGTTTGTTGATGAATCCCATTATGATATTCTTATTCAAGAAGATACAGATTGTTATCTTCCATTTGATTGTGGTATAGAAAATAAAGCAGCATGTAAAACTGCTAATTGTTCTGATTGCGAAGACGCCAGAACCAAAGATGAAAAAAGAATTGCGTTTAAATTTCGTAAAAATTATTTCACAAAAGAAGAACAGCAACAAGCTTATCTTGGACTCAGAGAGGCTGCAGTACCATCACAGAATCGCGGTCTTGCTGCAGGACCAAGAAATGAAAAACTTGGTGGCAGAGATTGGGTTACTGTTGAACAGCTAGAAATTCTAAAGTTCTTGTCTAAGGACAACTATAGTGTTGATGTAAATGATATTGAACGAATCAAAGCAATCAATAAAACAAAAAATGAAAATCGTGGGCTAGTTTGGCTCACCTCTGAAGTGCAGAAACATAATTTTAATTTTGAATCTTGGCTTGAACAAATTCTATTAAAGAATATTGATGAAATTAAAAAGGAATCCAATTGGGTTCTTGATACTTTTGTTTCAGATACTACATATGCCAATTCTGTAAACTCTGGCATTGCTGGTTGGTTCGATCGTTATCCTCGCATTCCATATGGTCGAGCAACATCTTATACTCAAAATAATTATGAAAAGTTTAAGATGGCTTTCCCATTTCTTCAATCTCTGAACAGAGGATTTAAAGATCTTCTTCCTTGGCGCTGGGAAAATCAAAAGAAAGCAGCGAATAAAATTGATTCAAGATTTCTCGTTCCAGGAACAGTGTTCAGTACAATTACTGTAAATAAGACATTCAGAACTGCATGTCACCGAGACGCTGGTGATTTCACTGATGGGCTAAGTAATCTTCTTGTTCTTTCCAATAATGGCAATTACACTGGTGGATATCTGGTGTTTCCTGAGGTTCGCGTTGCAGTAAATGTTCGACCTGGAGATCTATTGCTGGTGAATAATCATGAGGTCATTCATGGAAATACGCCAATTGTTCTTCAGGATGAAAATGCTGAACGAATTTCTCTGGTCTGCTATTTGAGAGAGAAAATGCTTGAACTTGGTTCTTATGAATATGAGAATTTAAGATTCGAATATGTAGAATCTCGTCGCAAGAATAAAGAACACCCGAAGTGGGAGTTCAGATGGAACGGAATTTCAGAAGGAATGTGGGAAGAAGATGAGTGGTTTGAGTATTTGAAAACTAATGGTGGAGAAGCTATGCTCAATGAATACCATCCCAAGAACTCCTCTCTCGAGGCATTGTTTGGATAATGTGTGCAGTTATTGGTGCTCTTTTAGTCAAACCTTCTAAAGAAGATTTAGATTTATTGCGTCGAGTTTTCCTCGAATCCAGCATTCGAGGATTGCATGCAACTGGTCTTTCTGTGATCAAAAGTGAAATACACACTTATATTGATCCAAAACCAGCAGTTGCTTTTGATGCGCTTAATGATTTGAGTTCTCTAGTGAACAGAGATGGTAATCTTTATTTGATTGGTCATTGTCGATATTCAACTTCTGATCTTGAATATAACCAGCCCTTCTTTAATGATGATGTTTCCATTGTCCATAATGGAGTCATAACGCAAGAATTGCCAGAAAATTGGCATAGAATGTATGGTTACAAAACACTAACTAAAAATGATTCTGAATTGCTTCTCAAAACAATAGAAGAAGGTAAGGAACCATTAGTGGAGTGGTTGAATTCTTCAATCGCAGCAGTTGAATTACACAGAAAAACTAAATCTATTTTTTATTACCGCAACGGCAAGCGTCCACTCTACCATGCAAAACTTTCAAATGGAGTTATAGTAACTTCAACTAGAAATATTATGGAACGTGCAACTTCTTCTGAAATTGTTTCGGAAGAAGTTGAAAAAGATTGTCGAATACGTTATGATGGTACTTCATTCAATTATGAACGCTATAATACTGGCACAATGGAGTTACAGCATGTTTGATCCTAAAACTTTTACTTGGGGTGCAGAACTAGAGTGGGGTGATGTTGATCGTCGTTTAACTATTCCTGAACATTTAGGTCAGTGGGAATATGCTGAAACTGATATTGTAAATGTCAATGAGCCATATTGGGGGCGTGCTTGTGATCCTCTTGGAATTGATCCTCCATTTGGCGGCGAAATTAATACTAAGCCCACCAAGACTTGGCAAGAACAACTTGATCGCATTATGGAGATTTATCAATTCTTTATAGACAATGGTAATACTCCAACTGCTTCTCCAGTAAGTCACTTTCATATTCATGTATTTGTTCCTGGTCTGAAAGAAAATATTGTTGCACTAAAACGTATGATCTCTTATGTTAAAGAAAATCAACATGAGCTGATTAAACGTGTACACCAGTACAAAGAACATTATCTAATGAATGACACTAAAACTGCTAAGACTTATCTGAAATGGGATTGTGGACGTCCAATGCCAGATTATATGTGTGATAATATTATTAATCTGGCAACCGACTTTAATCATTTCATTAAGCTCCATTGTGCTGGAAAAGATGGAGTGTCAATGGGAAGACCTTTTCGTTATGCATTTAATACATATTGTATGAAACACACTGGAACTCTTGAATTCAGATTATTCAGAGATACAGTTAATCGAGAAGAAATGGCACAATGTCTTGCGTTTGCTCAGGATTTTGTTGATGCTGCTGTTAACGGAGGTAGAACTGTTGAGCAAATTATCGCAGACGGTAACTATAAATTTCCACCTATGATCTTTGATCGTGATCTTTATTTGAGTTGGGAAAATAGCAAATATGGAAAAGAACGTGGAAATAAACAACGTCAGTTCTTCGAAGTTGCGTAATATAACTAGAGAAGAATTTGTAAATGTGATAACAGAAGATAAAGCAGATTCTTTTGCTAAAACTTTTGTTGCTAAGGCTGATGCGTTCGAACATTGGGATAATTGTGTTGGACTATTTCTTGATGAAGCTTTAGCTGGCTCAATTATTGTAACGATCTCTAAACGCAAACCAGCAATCGCCAATCTTCAACTGCTGCATACTTTCGCAGCACACAGAAAGAAAGGTGTGGCAAAGAAACTTTGTGAATATGGTTTAGAATTTGCGATAATGAACGATTCTGAATATTTCAGAGTTTCGTCAGAACCTGAATCTGTAGAGTTTTACAAAAAAATAGGATTTCGATTTTGGGGCAGACAGAAAAGTAATTGTCAATTAAGCATTTTCCGAATTAATGGAAATAAATTCGAAGATGGCATTTATCACATAGCCGACGAAACCATCAGAAAAGCGGTTTATAGGAAGGGAAAGGGAGGCTGCGTGGAGGTCTTTTAGGGATAGGGGAGGGGTAAAAGTCGACCCTGCCTCGGGCTTTATAGGGGCTTATACGAGAGGTTGTAAGTTATTGATTTTATTATAATTTTTATATTTGATATTTTAGGTTGAACCAAGTATAATGGATCCTGCACCATGTAGTGTTATTGTTAGCCCAAACGATGGGCAAAGTGAGTTAATATGTTGAACATTAATCCGAACCAGCACAATCGTGCTATTTTGTATGCATTTCGGCGCAAAGTTGCTCCACATAAGATGTATATTGGCATGAAAAATTATAACAAGGGCAAAGATCCCTCAAGTTATATTTCTTCTTCTCAGTCTGAAGAATTTTGGCAAGATAATGCTAAAGGTCTTTTGCAGAAATTTGTTTTGTTTGAAAATTCTGTAGAGTACATTTCTGCTCTAGAATGGTATGGTATAGATTATCTCGTAAACAGCCAGCCAGAACTTTCATACCATCTTTCATCAAATGGTCATCGAGGTAGTGTCAAACTCAAGTCCGCAGATATGCAATATCTCATAGATGTTGTAGATGGGAAGATTATTCCTAAAGAAGAAAAAAAGAATAATCGCGTCAGTCTTGTTGAATCTATCATCAAAGATATCCAGGAAGGAACATATCCAATACAAACTGTTGATATTTCTGTTGCAATGGGATTTAAGACTAATCAAGTCAAAGGTGTTTCTATTGATCAACATCAAGTTGATGAGGCTGTTCGCAGAATAATGGAACATCCTGAAAAGGCTAGAAATGAAATCAAGCCTCTTATTGCCTGCGTTAAGCTCGATCATAGTGTTTATTTGTTGAATGGTCACCATACTCGTGAGATGGTTAATCGTTGTCCTGGATGGAATGACATTCAAGTCATTTATCTGCGCTCAGAACAGTTTGGTGATACGCCAGAAGAGCAGGAAGCTAATTTTAACCTTTTTGGACTGAAAATGAATCCGCAAGGATTCGTGATTACCAAAGCTACAACCAAAGATGATTGCGTAAGGGATTTTGAACGTGAAGTGAAGCGTCTGAAGCTTAATCTTTTATCTTACGCAGATAGAGAGGTAGCAAAAGATTTAGCTAAACAGCTCTATGGTGGACCTGATTTGCTGGGATCTACTCCAGCAGCAGTTGGAGTTTGGAAGACTGTTGTGAATAATTTTGAGAAGAATCGAGCAGCCTCAGCGATTGGACAGGTATTTACATATTCGGATCGTGAATTGGTTGTCATGAAGCGCCGCAAAGAAGCTTCTGGTTATTCTGTTGTTACTGCAACATTCAAGCAAGCCGAACACGCTAAAGCTCTTGGTTATGTGCTCCGCCATATGAAAAACGAATCAAATAAAAAAGGTCTTATAGTTTTTCATTGTCGCACTCCTGATGAGTATGTAAATGAAGCTGTTAATAATTGGATACGAGACACTCGCGAAACTATAAGTTTTTTGGGAGTTGATGTTAAAATTGAGGTCCTAATCTCTATGAATGAGGGTGATATGATTAAGAGTGAAAATGATGCCTATTACCAAAAGTAATAGGGAAAAATTCATACGCTGGTTCGCATGGTCTTTAGAGTATAGAGACTGCGACCCAGCGATATGGATGACTAATTATCTTAATAAGAGATATGAACATAATAGTGAGGAAAGAGTATGGTTGTGTTGGCTTTATGCCAACACATACTATTTGCCAACTTCTTGGGTTCTGAAGAACGAATTCCCCGACTATGAACTTGCCACCATTGATCGCCTCACATGGTGGAACACGAACAATTATAAAAGACTGCGATACCAGACTGATACAAAATATAATAAAGGACATCTTCCTAAGATGTTCGAGTCTTATCAACAGTTCATTGGCAATAGAATTCAAAAAGAAGTCTTAGAGAGTTATTATGGTGACAATGAGCACCAGAATTTTCACAATCTATGGAAAATTATTAATGAAAAATATTATAAATTCGGAAGGTACACTACTTGGTTCTATATGCAGTCTTTACACAGCACTGCTGGGTTTTCTCTTGACCCTGATACTCTTATGCTTGGGGACTACAGTGGCAGTCGTTCTCATCGTAATGGACTTGTTCTTGCTCTTGATAAAGAAGATTGGTATGATTCTAAGCTTACCAAAAAAGAATACGAATACCTAGAAAAAGAAGCAACAGATATTCTAATAGAAATGAAAATCAGGTTTCCATATCTGAGAGACCAGATCAATTTCTATACTATGGAAACTTGTCTCTGTAGTTTTCGTAAAATATTCAGAAACCATCATGGAAGATATCTTGGCTATTATCTAGATCGCCAAGCTGAAGAAATACAGCAAGTAGAAAAAGATGGTTGGTCAGGAATTGAGTGGAATGTTTTGTGGCAAGCTAGGCGAGAAACTCTAGATAAAAGATTATTGACTAATAAAATTGATGAAAATAAGTTTTCTTCATTCATTAATTCAGGTAGAATAGATAGACTTGATTGGATGTTTGAAGATGAATCCCCAGTATTACATGGACTAGAGGCACTATATGATTAAAATTATTGCAATGGGCGGGGAGCCTTGTAGCGGCAAAACGACTCTCATGTTTCAGCTAATTTCATTAGCTGATGATTGGAAAATCGTTAAGCCAGAAAAACTCTTAGATGCTATGTATAGTGAAAAGTTAAATACCTATATTTTAGGTAAATATGAAAATGATGGGAATACATTTCAGGGAACTGATCGCCTAAGTATGGCAGTACAACCCGATGCAGTGCAGTTTATTAAAACCATTCAAAACACAAATGTAATTTTTGAAGGTGATCGTTTATTCAATGGAAAGTTTATTGATGAGATTGGGAATGTGACTGAAAATTATAAAGTCTTAATTCTTAAAGCATCAGATAAGATTCTCGATCAACGTCACATTGATCGCAAAGATGATCAAGATGACAAATTTAAAAATAGTCGCAAGACAAAAATCTCTAATATCATGAGTTCGCTGACACTACTTGACTATATAGAAGTAATGCAGAATGAATCAATTGAAGATCAGAAAAATATTATTGACTTTATTAACAACTTTTTTGGCTGGAGTGTTTAAACTATGCAATTAGAAATTTCCGTAGATAATTTAAAAAAGAATAAACTATTCGTCGCAACCCCAATGTATGGTGGGTTGAATCATGGAATGTATATGAAGTCTTGTCTAGACTTGCAAGGACTTTGTACCCAATATGGTATCGAAGTTCGTTTCTCATTTATATTTAATGAATCGCTAATTACTCGCGCTCGTAATTATCTATGTGATGAATTCCTTCGTTCAGGGTTCACACATATGCTCTTTATTGATGCTGATATTCATTTTGATCCTCGTGATGTTATTGCCCTCTTGGCGATCGATAAGGAAGTTATTGGTGGACCATATCCTAAGAAGTCCATTAAATGGTCATCGATCATGAGTGCAGTAAAGAGAAATGTTGAGGCTCGTTCAGCCAATCCTCAAATTCCAGAATTGTCTCCTGGTGAACTTGAAAAAGTTGCTGGCGATTATGTGTTTAATGCCGTTGCTGGAACTGGTCAGTTTAATGTTGGTGAGCCTCTAGAAGTTCTTGAGATTGGAACTGGATTCATGATGATTAAGCGTGAAGTGTTTGAGAAATTTGAGAAACAGTATCCTGAGTTCCGCTATAAACCAGACCATGTTGGACAGGCTAACTTTGATGGATCTCGTTATATTCATGCTTACTTCGATACAGTAATTGATCATGGTAAGAGCGATCGTTACCTATCAGAAGATTACATGTTCTGTCAGTGGTGGCGTAACATGGGTGGCAAGATTTGGCTTTGCCCATGGATGAAGACGCACCATATTGGAACTTATGCTTTCCATGGAGATATGGCAGCTGTAGCTGCTTACGTTGGGACCCTATAATATATGACAACCTTAGTGTATAATTCTAGTGGTGTTCTCGCACCACTAGAATACTATAGATATGACGCTATAAATCATATAATTAAACACAAATTCTCAGAGAGATGTAATTATCTTGAGATTGGGGTGTTGGATCCAACCGCATGTTTTGATAGAATCAATGCTGACAAGAAAACATCAGTAGATCCTGGTTTAGAATTCGCTAGCAATCCAGCAAGTTATAAGATGACTTCTGATGATTTCTTTGATGCAGTCGCTGCTCACAAAACGGAATTTCCCCCTAACCATAAATGGGATATAATTTTCATAGACGGTTTACACCTAGCCGATCAGGTGGACAGAGACATCGCCAATTCAATGAAACACATTAGCGATACTGGATTTATAGTTCTACACGATTGTAGTCCTGCAACTTGGGAATGTGCACATTCAGATCATGAAGCCTTTTTGTTGAGACCACAAACATGGAATGGCACAACTTGGAAAGCTTTCTATAAGTTTAGGACAGAACATCCACACTTCGCATATACTGTAGATACTGATCAAGGTATTGGTATCATTAATCTTGGAAAAAGTGCTGAATGTATCAATCATTCTAATCCTTTCTTTGAATATGGAAAAATGAAAAAGGATAGAAAACACTATTTAAATCTGATCTCAGTCAAAGAGTTTACTGATAATCCAGAAAAATATCTATAAGGTGAATTATGATTGTAGGTTTAGTTGGTAATATTGGCAACGGAAAAGGAACTGTTGCTGATATCCTTGTGCAGAAACATAATTTCATCAAAGAAAGTTTTGCTAATCCAGTCAAAGATGCAGTCTCAGTTATTTTTGGATGGGATCGTGCTCTTTTAGAAGGCGATACTCCAGAATCTAGAAAATGGAGAGAACAACCAGACTTATGGTGGTCAAACGTTCTTGATAAATCTTTTTCACCTAGAGTTGCTCTTCAGTTGATGGGAACAGAAGCTGGACGAGATGTATTCCATTCAGACCTCTGGATTCTTGCACTCCAGAAACGATGTAATTCCAATATGAATTATGTAATTGCTGATGTGCGTTTTCCTAATGAAATTAAATCAATTCGAGATGGTGGTGGAAAAGTTTTTCGCGTAAAGCGTGGAACTGATCCTGAATGGCACCACGTTGCATCTCAAAGCAATGAGTGTATGAAACTCGCATATCCAGAAGTCCATTATAGTGAGTGGGCGTGGGTAGGAAAACAAATTGATGGGACTATAGAAAATAATGGTACATTACAAGATTTGGAAGACAATATTAATAACATTTTGAATTTTGAATTGAAGAGTATATAATATAACTTGTTTTTTAATTGGAGATAATTTATGAAATTGAGTGAGAATACATTAAACGTTCTTAAGAACTTTTCTTCTATCAATCAAGGTATTGTTGTGAAGCCTGGAAAGACTCTAAGGACTATTTCTTCTAACAAGGCAATCCTTGCAGAAGCAACCGTTGAAGAAGAATTCCCTACTGAATTTGGGATCTATGACTTGCATAAGCTTCTCGGTGTCATTTCTCAGAATAAGAATTCCCCCGAGGTTGAGTTTGAGAAAGATTTCTTAACTTTCCGTTCAGTTGGAAAAATCCGCATTCGCTATACTCCATCAACATTAATTCTTTGCCCACCCAATAAGAACATTAATGTGCCAGCTTACGACGTCAATTTCAATCTGACGTCAGAGATTCTGAGTTGGATTTTCAGTACTGCTTCTGTTTTGAAGTGTCCAAACATTGTGATTAAATGTGAGGGGAAGGGTTCAGACATTAATATCTGGGCAATGGACGTCAAGGGTGAGATCGTTGACGATGCTAATGTTAAGGTTGATGGATCTTCTGATATTGGATTCCAAGCAGCAATCAAGATTGAGAATCTTAAGATCCTTCCTGGTTCTTATAAAGTTGAACTTTCATCAGTTGGAGTTGGCAAGTTCACAAATAGTTCAAACAATCTGACTTATTGGATTGCTTTGGAACAGGCAAATTCATCATTTGATAAGTGAGGTATAAATTATGATTCAACAATACACTCCAACTCAGCTTAAAGAAATCAAAGGTAAGTTTGATGAAATCTCAAACTCAATGACTCGAGTCTCTGCTGAAAAAGATCTTGTTAAAGAGATCTACAATGATCTCAAGGAGAATTATGAAGTTCCACCTAAGATTGCTCGCAAGTTAGCCAAGACTTACCATAAGCGTAATCTTGCTGAAATCCGTGCAGAAAATGCTGACTTTGAGGAGACTTACGAAACTGTATTTGAGAAACAGCCATGAATCGTAGATCTCTGTTAAAATATATAACACTCGGTGGAGGTATAGCTGCGGCTGGTGTTGCAGGTTGGGCAACTGGTGGTTACATTCTTGGTTCTTCAAAGAAAGATAACAGAGAAGTTATTAAGCAGATCGAAGAACAAAAAGATATAATCATATTTAAATCCACTTACGGTAAGAAGATTGAAAATCCAAACCATTTAGGCACTTTAGGCACTCAATATGAACCTGGAACTAGGAAAGATGTACAAATAAAATTTGTAGTTGGTCCTGATGGTCATTTATACTTGAATCAAAATGGAGGATGGGCTAAGGTTCTAATTGAAACTTAAATTGGAAATCGGAAATTGGATTCCTGATGGGTATAGATTAGGAAGAACTTTTAATAACCATAAGTGAGAATTATATGATGAATGAAAGTGACGTTATTTTGTGGAACGAGAGATACAGACCTAAAACGGTGGAAGAGTGCATTCTTCCAGAATCTCAGAAAAAATTATTTCAAGAATATGTGAATCGGAAAGAAATTCCGAATATGCTTCTTTGCGGCTCAGCTGGAGTTGGGAAAACTACAATAGCCCGAGCGCTTTGCGAAGAAATAGGTGCAGATTACATTCTTATAAACGGTAGCGATGAGAGCGGAATTGATGTTCTAAGAGTTAAAATCAAAGGGTTCGCATCATCTGTTTCGTTGATGGGGGGTCGGAAAGTTGTAATCATCGATGAGGCTGATTATCTCTCGCCAGCAGCTCAGGCTGCTTTTCGTGGAGTTATTGAGGAATTCTCAGGTAATTGTTCATTTGTCTTTACCTGTAACTTTAAGAATCGAATCATCCAACCACTTCATTCTCGTTGTGCGGTGATTGATTTTAAACTTGTTAATGTCCAGAAAGCTAAAATGGCTACTGACTTCATGAAACGTGTTGAATACATTCTAAAGGAGGAAGAAATTGAATATTCTCCAAAAGTTGTTGCTGAACTTATCACTAAGTTTTTCCCAGATTACCGTCGAGTTCTTAATGAACTTCAACGTTATAGTGTCAGTGGCAAAATTGATATTGGTATACTTGCCAATGTATCTGATACGAAGCTGACGGAACTTATCGGATTCATTAAAGATAAAAACTTTAAAGAAGTTCGTAAATGGGTTGCTCAGAATGCCGACAACGATACTCATCGTATCATGCGCGAGTTCTATGATAAACTTTATGATATTCTAAAGCCAGAGAGTATTCCTCTTGCGGTTGTACTGTTGGGCAAGTACCAATATCAAGCAGCATTTGTCGCAGATCAAGAAATTAATCTTTTGGCATTTTTAACTGAGTTAATGATAGAGACGTCTGTTTTGGATTAGATTTTATCATTCCTTTAATAAATTATGGAGTTTGATATGAAAAACATAATGATTGAGTGTGAAGTCAAATGACAGACCTATTCAAAGATATTCTTCCTAGTATTATGCAGACGAAGCAGCATATTTTGGAAGAAGAAAAAGACTATAATGCATTTATGGTAAATCGAGCTCTTTCATATCATGCTGACTGTATAATGTTTGCTAATGAGATGAATCAGAATTTCAATCTAGATCAGAAACCACAATATGATTATTTAATAAATAGAGTGCGTGCTAAAAAAAGACCATTTATGAAATGGGAGAAGCCCGTCAAAGAGGATGATGTGTTAGCAGTTAAATTATTTTTTGGTTATTCTGATAAAAAAGCTAGAGAATGCCTAAAAGTTCTAACTGAAGAACAACTCCATATTATTAGAATAAAAACAAATATAGGTGACTGACATGAGTGTTGAAAATTTAATTGAGGTT
>Ga0316221_1002687_pt1 | contig 15568 bp, 6 predicted proteins | sample TBH18007metaG_FD_206003 | JGI IMG/M metagenome (GOLD analysis project Ga0316221, IMG submission 206003) | Freshwater microbial communities from Trout Bog Lake, Wisconsin, USA - TBH18007 | ecosystem: Environmental > Aquatic > Freshwater > Lake > Hypolimnion/Profundal zone | place: USA: Wisconsin... | reverse complement strand
AGTTCGGCAGCTACACGGTGCAGCTCACCGTCAATGACGGTCACCTGGACAGCAATCCTTCCTCGGTCACCGTCAGCACCGGTAATACGCCTCCTGTTGCCAACGCCGGTTCGAACAAGACGGTGGCGGTCGGCGATCTGGTGCAGCTAAGCGGCGCCGGATCAACCGACGTGGACGGTAACCCCCTGACCTACCTTTGGTCCATCACGAACAAACCCGGCGGCTCCACTGCGACCCTCTCCAACCCGGCTCTGGTTAACCCGACCTTCGTCGCAGACAAGTTCGGCACCTACATCCTGCAGCTGATCGTCAATGACGGCACCGCCGACAGCGCTCCTGCCACGGTCACCATCTCCACCCAGAACTCGGCGCCGATCGCCGTTGCGGGGCACCCGCAGACCGTGCCGATTGGGAGCCTGGTGAATCTGGACGGTTCCGATTCCTGGGACCCGGACCATAACCCGCTCACCTTCCTCTGGTCTCTCACGAAAATACCCGCCGGCAGCACCGCGGCTTTGAGTGATCCGACCGCCGTTAAGCCCGGTTTCCTGGCCGACAAGGCCGGCAGCTACACCGCGCAGTTGATCGTCAACGACGCCACGGTCGACAGCGCCCCGTCCACCGTGCTCATCACGACGGAGAACTCCCAGCCTGTTGCCAACGCCGGAACGGATAAGACGGTTACGGCAGGTACCCTGGTGCATCTGGACGGCGGCGCTTCGATAGATGCCGACGGGGACCCTCTCACCTTTAAATGGTCCATGACCCAAATACCCGTCGGGAGTGCCGCGGTCCTTTCCGACCCGACCCAGGTCCAGCCGACCTTCACCGCCGATATCGCCGGGATGTACATCGTCCAGCTGATCGTCAACGACGGCCAGGTGGACAGCGTGCCGGTGACGGTGACCATCACTGCCACCAATCTCCCCAACCACGCGCCGGTGGCGGTGGGCGACGGCTACGGCGTTTTTGAGGACGCCGTGCTTAACGTCCCCGCGCCCGGGGTATTGTCCAACGACACCGATGCCGACGGGAATCCGCTGACCGCGGTTCAGGTCTCAGGACCGAGCCACGGCGCTCTGGTCCTGAACGCCGACGGATCGTTCACCTACACGCCCGCGGCCAACTACTACGGAGTCGACAGCTTCAGCTACAAGGCGAGCGACGGGGTGGCGTTTAGCAACACCGCCACGGTCAACATTCTGATTGCCCCGGTGAACGACCCGCCCACCCTGAACGCCATCGGCGACCTGAGTATCGTTCAGGACTCCGCACTGCAGACGGTCGGTCTCGCCGGCATCACGAGCGGCGCGGCCAACGAGGCGCAGACGCTCACCGTGAGCGCCTCGTCCGGTAACCCCGGGCTGATCCCCAACCCGGCCGTCAGCTACACGAGCCCCAACGCCACGGCGACCCTAAGCTTCACCCCGGTAGCCGGACAGATCGGCAGCGCCCTCATCACGGTTGTCGTGAAGGACAACGGCGGCACGGCGAACGGCGGCCAGGATACCATTGCCAGGACCTTCACCGTTACCGTATCTGCTGCACCGCCTGCAACGGTCACCCTCAGCCCGGCGCCGGCCCAGGTGCCGGTGCGCGGCGGCACGCTGACCATGACCGCCACCCTTGACAGGGCAGCGCTCTCCGGCGGCCAGCTGGTAAACCTGAGCGCCAGCAATTCCATCGTGACGGTGCCACTTTCGGTTACCATTCCGGCCGGGAGCCTCAGCACCAGCTTCACGGTAACCTCGGGTAACGTCACCGGCTCATCGGTAGTGACCGCGTCGGCGGCCGGTCTGGCCGGCTCCACGGCCACCGTCGATGTTCAACTGCGCACCTTTACCCTCGCCAGCCCGCTGCTCGGACTCAACCGGGCCGTTGCAGCCACCATTACCCTCGACCTGCCTGCCCCGGCCGGCGGTGTAACGTTCAACCTGTCGGTCGCCGACACCGGCATTGCCGCGGTTTCCCCGACCAGCATAACCATCCCCGAAGGGAACCTTTCCGGAACCTTCCAGCTCACGGGTCTGGTGACAACCGGCTATACCGCGGTGACCGCGGATGGGACGGCCAGCGGTTACGTCAGCAAGACCAGCAACATCTCGGTAACCGACCAGCTTCTCGACCTGCAGCCTGCGGCCGATGCCTACCTGGGCACCACACTTACCGTGCCGCTGCTCATCGAACCTAATGCCGCGCCGGCAGGCGGATTGGTGGTCGCGGTCACCAGCAGCAATCCGGCGATCATCCAGGTTCTGACACCGACGGTCACGGTGCCGCAAGGCGCGTTACAGACCAACATCCAGCTGCGCGCCGTGACCGGCGCCGCCGGCAGCGCCACGATCACCGCCAGCAACGCAGGTTATGCCCCCGATGTCATGCAGGTTACGATCAAATCCGGGCTGAACATAATGGAGAGTTTTTCCGCCTTTCCACAGTCGGATACGGATCCGATTCACATCCAACTCTTGACTGCCGGTGAGCCTTACCCTGCCGCACTGCCTTATCCGGCATCGGCGGGCGGTGTGGCGGTGACTCTGGCATCTTCGGAGACGACCTGCGTCGCCGTACCGGCATCGATAACCATCTCCGCAGGCGCGACATTCAACACCGCCACTTTGAGCTATGGCGGCACGGCGGCACTTCCCTGCACTGCCACGGTTACTGCCACCAATCCTCTCTACGGCAGCACCACGGTGCCGGTAACTGTGGGCCAGACTCCCGACCTGGGCGCCCTGACCATCCCCGACGCCACCGGTATCGGCAACCGGGTCGGCGCCTCACTCCAGTTCCAGTACTCCGTCGACCTGGGCGCCAACGTCAGCAACCCCGGAGTTACCGTCCAAATCAAGAGCAGCAATGCGGCGGTTGCCCGTCTCTCGAGCTCCGCCACCAGCGCAGGCCTCCCCGTTGTCGAAGTGGCGGTCCCCAGCGGCCAGCGCTACGGATACTTTTACGTCCAGGGGGTCCGGGGGGCGACCGGGAGTTCCTCCCTGACCGTCCGCAACGGCCGCTTCACGGCCGGAACCGCCGCCGTCACCGTGGTGCAGCCGGTCTTCCAGATGAACGGCCTAACCACCCCTACCACGACGCTTGCGGCGGATGACGACTTCTACGTCCAAGCCGGGGTGCTGAACCTTGCCGGCACCTCCATCCAGCAGTGGCAGAATGTGAGCGGCGAGGGGGCGCTGCCGGTCACCTTCACCAGCAGCAATCCTGCGGTTGGGCAACTGGCCACGACCAATGCGGGCGCCAGCAGCACCGGCGCTACGCTGACGATCAACCTACCCGTGAACCAGTACTATACGACGGCGTCCAAGGCTGCCGGCGGCATGGCCTTCGACGCGCTCTCCGGCGGCAGCACCACGGTGGCGGCGAGCGCAGTCGGCTTCAACAACGCCTGGCCCGAGGCTTCCCAGGCCGTGACGGTCATTCAACCGGTCATGGCGATCCCCGACGCCACCGGCATCGGCAACCGTATCGGCGCTTCACTGCAGTTCCAGTACTCAGTCGACCTGGGCGCCAACGGCACCAACCACGGCGGGGTGACGGTGCACGTGGCGAGCGGCGACAACTCCAAGGTGCGGCTCTCCAACGCGGCCACCACGGCGGGTGGCGCCAGTGTCGATATCCCCATCGCCGATGGCCAGCGCTATGGTTACTTCTACGTCCAGGGGGTCCGTGGGGCGACCGGCAGTGCCATCCTCACCGCCACCCAGGCGCTTTTCACGACCGCGACCGCGACCATCGCGGTGGTGCCGCCGGTCTTGCAGATTAACAGCCTGACCACCCCGACCACGACGCTCGCGGCGGACGACGACTTCTACGTCCAGGCAGGGGTGCTGAACCTTGCCGGCAGCTCCATCCAGCAGTGGCAGGACGTCAGCGGCGAGGGGCCGCTGCCGGTCACCTTCACCAGCAGCAACCAGGCGGTGGGGCAGATGGCGAAGACCGGCAGCACCGGCGCATCGCTTACGGTCAACATACCGGTGAACCAGTATTATTCGCCGACCTCCAAGGCTTCCGGAGGCATGGCCTTTGACGCGCTCTCCGGCGGCAGCACCACGGTGGCGGCCAGCGCGGTCGGCTTCAACAACGCCTGGTCCGAGGCATCCCAGGTCGTGACGGTCAATCAACCGGTCATGGCGATCCCCGACGCCACCGGCATCGGCAACCGGATCGGTGCCTCGCTGCAGTTCCGGTACTCTGTCGACCTGGGCGCCTCCGCCACCAACCACGGCGGGGTGACGGTGCACGTGGCGAGCGGCGACAACTCCAAGGTGCGACTATCCACCTCTGCCACCACTGCGGGTGGCGCCGGTATCGACGTCCCGATCGCCGACGGCGATCGCTACGGCTACTTCTACGTCCAGGGGGTCCGGGGGGCGACCGGCAGTGCCACCATCACCGCCACCCAGGCGCTTTTCACGGCCGGCACCGCGACCATCGCGGTGGTGCAGCCTGTCTTGCAGATTAACAGCCTGACCACCCCGACCACGACCCTGGCGGCGGACGACGACTTTTATGTGCAGGCAGGGGTGCTGAACCTTGCCGGCAGCTCCATCCAGCAGTGGCAGGACGTCAGCGGCGAGGGGCCGCTACCGGTCACCTTCACGAGCAGCAACCAGGCGGTGGGGCAGATGGCGAAGACCGGCGGCACCGGTGCGTCGCTTACGGTCAACATACCGGTGAACCAGTATTACACGCCGTCCACCAAGGCTTCCGGCGGCATGGCCTTTGACGCGCTCTCCGGCGGCAGTACCACGGTGGCGGCCAGCGCGGTCGGCTTCAACAACTCCTGGTCCGAGGCATCCCAGGTCGTGACGGTCAATCAACCGGTCATGACGATCCCCGACGCCACCGGCATCGGCAACCGGATCGGAGCCTCACTGCAGTTCCAGTACTCTGTCGACCTGGGCGCCTCCGCCACCAACCACGGCGGGGTGACGGTGCATGTGGCGAGCAGCGACAACTCCAAGTTGCGGCTCTCCACCGCTGCCACCACCGCGGGTGGCGCCGGTATCGACGTCCCCATCGCCGATGGCCAGCGCTACGGTTACTTCTACGTCCAGGGGGTCCGGGGGGCGACCGGCAGTGCCACCATCACCGCCACCCAGGCGCTCTTCACGGCCGCGACCGCGACCATCGCGGTGGTGCCGCCGGTCTTGCAGATTAACAGCCTGACCACCCCGACCACGACGCTCGCGGCGGACGACGACTTCTACGTCCAGGCCGGGGTGCTGAACCTTGCCGGCACCGCCGTCCAGCAGTGGCAGAGCGTCAGCGGCGAGGGGGTGCTGCCGGTCACCTTCACGAGCAGCAACCAGGCGGTAGGACAGATGGCGAAGACCGGCGGCACCGGTGCATCGCTTACGGTCAACATGCCGGTGAACCAGTATTATACGCCGACCTCCAAGGCTTCCGGCGGCATGGCGTTTGACGCGCTCTCAGCTGGCAGCACCACGGTGGCGGCCAGCGCGGTAGGTTTCAACAATGCCTGGTCCGAGGCGTCACAGGTCGTGACGGTCAATCAACCGGTCCTGGCGATCCCCGACGCGACCGGTATTGGCAACCGGGTCGGCGCCTCACTTCAGTTCCAGTACTACGTCGACCTGGGCGCCAACGCCACCAACCACGGCGGGGTGACGGTCCGGGTAGCGAGCAACGACACCACAAAGGTTCTTATCTCGGCCAGTGCCACCACGCCGGGAACCTCATTCACCGACATCGCCATTGCCGACGGCCAGCGCTACGGCTACTTCTACGTCCAGGGGGTCCGGGGGACAACCGGAAGTGCCACCATCACCGCCGCCCAGACGCTCTTCACGACCGGCACCGCGACCATCGCGGTGGTGCCGCCGGTCTTGCAGATTAACAGCCTGACCACCCCGACCACGACCCTGGCGGCGGACGACGACTTCTACGTCCAGGCAGGGGTGCTGAATCTTGCCGGCACCTCCATCCAGCAATGGCAGAACGTGAGCGGGGCGGGGCCGCTGCCGGTCACCATAACGAGCAGCAACCCGGCGGTCGGGCAACTGGCCACCACCGGCGGCACCGGAGCTACTCTGACGATCAACATGCCGGTGAACCAGTATTATACGCCGACCTCCAAGGCTTCCGGCGGCGTGGCCTTTGACGCGCTCTCCAGCGGCAGCACCACGGTGACGGCCACCGCGACCGGCTTCAACAACGCCTGGAGCGAGGAATCACAAGTCGTAACGGTTACACAGTAGCCGCTGCCGCCAGGCAGGGCCGGCGGACCGATCTTGCCTGACAGGTAAATTACCAAAGCCCCCCTCCCGCATCAGCGAGAGGGGGGCTTTGCCATGGTGCGATTTTATAAAAACGGGAGGGCAGGGGAGGCACACCATTCCTGCCCATTGGTGGAATTTGGGGGGATTTGGGAACGGACCCAATAGGGGATTTGGGAACGGACCAAATAGGGGATTTGGGGTCGAACCAAATCAAACTACTGAAATCATACGTAAAATTGGCATTTGAAGCTGCTTTTTCACCCTTAGAGCCGACTTTTAGCGGAAGAATTAGGCCCTTTAAGAAAAACAGAGCTTAAGGTAGAGGCCGGCTTTGTTAGGCGGCTTTTTGCAGTGGCTTCACCTCGCGTTTAATGCGCTCGACAAGGGCGATTTCAGCAGTTTCAAGATCATATCCGGCCTGCAGGTTCATCCAACTTTGGGCGTCGGTGCCGAAAAAACACGCGAGGCGCAGGGCGGTATCGGCCGTGATGGCACGCTTGCCGGCGCAAATTTCGTCGACGCGGCGCTGGGGCACTCCGATGGACTTGGCCAACCGGTAGCGGGTGATCGCCATCGGCACGAGATAATCCTCCAGCAGAATTTCACCCGGATGCACGGGTGAGAGGTCACGTTTGCTCATGATAAAAACTCCTTCAGTGGTAATCAGTGATCTCGACGTCGCGGACGCTGCCGTCTTCCCAACAAAAGCAGGTGCGCCACTGATCGTTGATTCGGATGCTCCACTGGCCGGCGGCGCGGTCTCCGGATAACTGGCCCTACCAATAACGTCCCATAAGATATATTATGTCAAGTACGATGCCCCATAGTGGGGCTGACGAGACTGGAGCACGCTCGGCTTCAAGATGCCACCTACTTATCGGGAAGGCCCCCGGACGTACGCCGGGAAGGCTTGGCCGCGACCTTTTACTCTACTTCGGACAGGCTGTGCTGACGTCTTCCTCCAGGCACATCGATTCGCGTCTGGAAGGCCGCCCCTACGAAGAAATGCGACTGACACTTCCGTGTTGGGTTTTACTGGCGACGGAAAACATGGCACTAGCAGAAATTAAATTTGTTGCCGATCAGGGTTGACTTTCGCTGTCCTTTGACAATGCCCACACGGATTTCACCTTCAAAAAATACCATTATGGCAGCAAACCACCTTTAATCGTTTTCTCTATGCAGACCTACCCCTGGACTCAAAGCTAAAGTCCCTCTATAGGGCAAATTTGGAAGCCGTTTTTTTGGGCAGTTCCGGACGGGTTACCAGCGCTGGCTTTCCAACGCTTTCACCAGCTCGACGACCTTGTCGGCCACGACCGATTCCAGCATCCGGCCTTTTTCGGCGCTCGCCTTGGTCGGGTCGCCCCAGACCCCGCCGGGCCAGAAACTGCGCTTGTCTCGCACCAGGATCCCGGTCGGAAAACTCGGGTACTCTGCGGCGCCTGTGCCTTTCACCAGGTGCGGGTGCGAGTGCATGATGCGCGAAGTCTCGATCTCGCCGGCATGCGCGTCGCAGCGGGTCTCGATCAGGTGCGCGCCGGCCTCCTTGGCCAGGTCGTACTCGGTCACCACGGCCACGTTGATCCCGGGAAGCTCGGCGAGCAGTTCCTCGCCGGCATCCTGCAGCGCCATCCGGTGCGAGCCCCCCGCGTGCCCGGTGAGCGCTATGAAGTTTTCCACGCCGTGCTGCGCCAGCGAGCGCACGATGTCCTTCAGCAGCGCCTTCAGCGTCGTAGTGCTGATGGAGATGGTCCCGGGATGACGCGACGTCGAGCGGCACGACCCGTAGTGCACCGGAGGCGCCACAAACAGCGCAATCCGCTCGGCCGCCAACTTGCCGACCTGGTACGCCTCTATGGTGTCGGTCGACAACGGCAGATGGCTGCCGTGCTCCTCGACGGACCCAAAAGGAATATATACGGTTTTGCATATATTTAACCCTAACTCGAACTCGGGCATGGTCATTTCCTCTATCAGCATCGCCCCTCCCCGGGTATTTTAATCTGAAACAGCTAATCCTGACATTTGGGTAACCTGCCGGTAATAAGCGGCCCATTCCCGGCGGCTCCGGAAGCCTCCCAGCACCCGATTCCCGCGGCGCCAAGGCCTTCCGGGGGATTGCCTACGCCGGCCCCGAAATAGCGGCTTCCGTTCATGATGGTGCGAATCGCCGTAACGAGCTCCTCATCGACAAAATCCTTGAGCACATACCCCACAGCCCCGGATTGAACGGCGCGGGCGCAGTTTTCGCTCGATGCGTACAAGGTCAGGATCAGGACCTTCACCAAGGGGTGCCGCTGGCAAATGATCCGCGTTGCTTCGATCCCGTCCATGCCAGGCATCGCGACGTCCATGAGGACGACGTCGGGCTCAAGCTCTTCGGCTTTGGCAACCCCTTCGGGTCCGTCTTCGGCCTCTCCCACCACCTCAATGTCTTCTTGCGATCCCAGGTGGCGCCTGAGCAGCATTCGAAGCATGGCGTGATCATCGACGATGAGGACTCTGATGGCCATCTAGCATCCCTCCCTGATTGAGACGGTGATCGAGGTCCCCTCCCCGGGGGCCGATTGCAGCGAAAACTCGCAGCCGGCCAACTCCGCCCTCTCGCGCATGATGGTGAGCCCCCAACCGGAACCTGTCGGCTGAAACCGGGCATCCTGGGGATCAAATCCCTTGCCGTCGTCGGTTATGGAGAGCTGAACCGACCTACCGCGACCCTGGAGGCCCAACGACACCTCGGAGGCGGCAGAATACTTTGCGATGTTGTTGAGCGCCTCCTGGATGATGCGGAACAGGGCCAACTCCGTCTTCGTCGCCAGCCTCGGGAATTCCGGCGCGACGGTGACGGTGGCGGCAATGCCGGTCCGTTTGGCGAACTGCTCCGCGTGATGGCGTACCGCCGGCGCCAGGCCGTATTCGTCGATCTGGGTCGGACGTAAAGACATCATCATCTCTCTCACGGTTCGGTTGATCGATTTGGCCAGCATCCGTGAATCCTCTATGACGGGTAACAGCTCAGCCCCGGCTTCTACCGCGAGATGGTTGCGGAGGTGGACCAAGTTCAGGGCGAGGGCGGTTATTTCCTGTCCAACGTCGTCATGAAGCTCATGGGCGATCTTTTTTCTCAACTCCTCTTCCATAATGATAAGGCGCTGAGCGTACGCCTTGAGGTTAGCTTCGGCCTGCTTGGGTTTGGTAATGTCTGCTCCAAAAACGGACAGGCCGAACACCGTGCCATCCAGTTTCAGCACGTTAAAATTCAGCTCCAGGATAACCCTTCCAGAGGAAACCGTGTATTCTACCGCGAAAGGCCCTTCTTCCAGGGCACGCTGATAGAAATTGCACCAGGTCTGGACGTACTCCCCGGGCGGAAACAGGTCCGCCGGGCACAGGCCAGGTTCCAGACGGATGCCGCGCTGCTCCAAGAAATAATCCCGCAGACTGCTGTTGAAATAGCACAGTCCAAAGGTATCAGGTTCTACAGACCAGATCATGTCAGATGTGCTCTCGATGATCGAGTTGAGCAGGGACTGAGATTCGGCCAGCGCCAGTTCAGCCAGCTTGCGGTCGGTAATATCGCGGCCTACCGCCTGGGTCTCGACCAGGTTACCCCTCTCATCGAAGAAACCGCGGTTGACGAACTGCATCCAGCGCACCTCGCCGCACCCGGAGATCACCCGGTTTTCAATGGCGGCGACCGGGTGCTCGGGAGACAGCAGCAAAAGCCGCTCCTCGACCCTGGCTATGTCCTCGGCAACGACGTCCGGCTGCCAATTTTTCCCGACGACCTCTGCGAATTTTTTTCCGAAAAAGCGGCAAAACACCATGTTGACGAAGGTATAGGTTCCATCGGGACGATAACGGGCGATGAGATCGGTCTGGTCTTCCACGACTGAACGATAGCGCTCCTCGCTTTGGAAGAGCGTCATCTCTGCATGCTGCCGCTCGCGGGACTCCTGGACCAGTTGGGCATTGCGGTTGCGCAACTCAAGCGAGCGCTGGCGGAATCTCCTTGCCACCACGCACATCAGCCCCCCCATCGCGGTGAAGAGGCCAACGGAGACGAGATCCCGGAGTGTCGTGCCGAACTGCCCGGCGGGAGAGAAAATCCAGCAGTCTACGACGAGCGCCGACAGGAGAGTGGCTGCCAGTCCAGGTCCCGGCCCCAACAGGAGGGCTACCAGCATTACTGCAGGATAAAAGGTAATGAAGGAAGGAATCTCGCCATGGACTGACTGGCAGATTCCCCTGTTTACCAGGAAGGCAAGTAGAACAGAGCCAACGGCAATGCCGTAGCGGCTCGGAAGGGTAGGTAAGGGACTCATAACGCGTCCTTTTGAACAGGAACTATGATGGAAACAGCGCCCTTGCCACTCTCTCCCACATTCATTTCTTAGCAGTGTTGTAGGCACCCTGAAAAGCGATTTGAACACGTACCACTCTTGCTGACAGTACCGAGCGCGCCGGAGCTAAAGCAGGCGCATCGAGAAGGAGAGGATGCCGGCGCCATAGTATTAGTTTAGCGATGGCATTACAATAACTCTTTATACAACATGCGACATTGCACGAGAACAGCAACTGCGCCGCCTCTCCCACCCCTCCCCTGCCCCGCCCCCTGCCCCGCCCCCTGGCCTGCACCCTAGCCTGCACCCTGGCCTGCACCCTGGCCTGCACCCTGGCCTGCACCCTGGCCTGCACCCTGGCCTGCACCCTGGCCTGCACCCCACCTGGCGGACTTCGGATACGACGCGGGCGGCTGGCGGGTGGACAGGAACCCGCGCTTTCTCGCCGACCTGAGGGGCGTCGGCCAGGCGGACATCGTCGGCTTCGGGGACGTCGGGGTGAGAAGCGCGCTCAGCGACGGCGCCGGAGGCTTCCTGCCAAGGAAACCCGCGGCGCCGGATTTCGGGTATCCCTATAGAGGCTGGTCGGATGGGGGCGGATCAACATCGGATTGAAGCGTCAAGACCTTGGAACGCGGATTGTGCGGATGGTGCGGATTTACACGGATGGATCCGGACGGCACAGGCCTCGGGTTACGGCAAAACCGTGCCTCTTAGCGGGTCCGAGGTTCCCTTTCCCGCAGGGGTGGGTCAGGAAGGGGAAACCGCAGGGGCAGTCACCCCTGCGCGCTGGCACGCAGGCCACAGGCGCGTGACCTCCCTGTTTCTCTCAGCGGGCGTCCAGCATCTCCCTGACCTTCTGCGCCAGCTCGTCGGGCTGCGCCGGCTTGAGGATCAGGTCGATCCCGTCGACCAGTATCCCCCGATCCTTGATCAGATCGGCGGTGTACCCGGTCAGGAACAACACCTTGAGCTGCGGCGCACGCTGCCTGAGCGCCCCGCACACCTGACTGCCGTTCATCCGCGGCATGATGACATCCAGCAGCACCAAGTCGATCCCCTGGCTGTTCGCCTCAAAGAGCTCGATCGCCTGCTCCCCGCTCTCCGCCAGCAGCACCCGGTAGCCAAAACTCGCCAGCACCGAATCCACCAGATGCCGCACCATCGGATCGTCCTCCACCACCAGGATGGTCTCCTTCCCGCCCCGGGGCGCCGTGGCAGGGGCCTTCCCGGCGACCTCCCCCGGCACGCCGGAGGCCTGCGGCAGATAGATGAGGAAACTGGTCCCCGCTTCGGGCTCGCTGTCGACGCTGATGTAGCCGCCGTGCTGCTTCACGATGCCGTAGACGATGGACATCCCCAGACCGGTGCCGCGCCCGGACTCCTTGGTGGTGAAAAAGGGCTCGAAAATCTTGTCGCGGGTCGCGGCGTCCATACCGCAGCCGGTGTCGCTTATGGTGATCAGCGCGTAGCGCCCCGAGGCACCGTAGCCGTGCTTGCGGTAAAATTCCTCGCCGAGCTCCACGGATTGGGTCCTGATGCGCAGCTCGCCGCCTCCCGGCATGGCGTCCCGCGCGTTGGTCGCCAGGTTCATGAGCACCTGCTCGATCTGGCCGGCGTCGGCCAGCACCGGCAGCGCTGCCGGCGCGAAATCGGTCCTGAGCGTGACGTCCTCGCCGATGATCCGGGCCAGGAACCTGGTGTGCTTGCGGGTCAGGTCGTTCAGCTCCACCGGCTGCAGCAGCATGACCTGCTTGCGGCTGAAGGCGAGCAGGCTGCCGGTCAGGTGGGTGGCTCGGTCCGCCGCGTCGAGGATCTGCTTGAGGGGGCCGCGGTTGCGGTCGTCGGCGCTCAGGGAGTGCTGCAGCAGCTGGCCGAAACCCATGATGACGGTGAGGATGTTGTTGAAATCGTGCGCCACCCCCCCTGCCAGCTGCCCGATCGCCTCCATCTTCTGGGCCTGGCGCAGCTGTTCCTCCAGCTGCTTGCGCTCGGTCATGCTCTCCAGGAAGGCCATGAAGTGAGTCACCGCGCCGGCGGAGTTGCGGATCGGCGATATGGTGGAATGCACCCAGTACAGGTCCCCGTTCTGGTGCCGGTTCTGCAGGTCGCCGGCCCAGACCTGGCCCGAGCCGATGGTGCCCCAGAGGCTCTGGTACACCTCAGGCCTGGTCTTGCCGGATTTCAGGATGCTCGTCGCGCTGCCGATCGCCTCCGACGCCTGGTAGCCGCTGATCCGGGTGAACATCGGGTTCACGAACTCGATCCGGGCCGCCAGGTCGCTGATGACGATCGGGACCGGGCTCTGCAACACCGCCTGCGAGAGTTTCAGCAGCTGGTCCTCGGCGCTCTTGCGCTCCGTGACGTCCCGGTAGATCACCACGGCCCCCACCAGTTCTCCGTCCTCCCGGATCGGCGTGCTGATGTACTCCACGGGAAAGCAGGTGCCGTCCCTGCGCCAGAAGAACTCGTCGGTTACCTGGCGCGTCACCCCTTCGTGCAAGGCTGAGTAGATCGGGCAACTCGCGACGGGACACGGGGACTCGTGGCTTTGGGCATGATGCAGCGCGGAGTGGTGCGAGCCCAGGAGCTCCGCCTGGTCCAGGCCGATCATCTGGGCGGCGGCCGGGTTGGCGAAGGTCACCTTCCCCAAGAGGTCTATGCCGTAGATCCCCTCGCCGGCCGCGTCGAGGATGAGCTGGAGCTGGCGCCTGGTCTTCTCGTGGGCGTCCTGGGCCAGTTTGCGCTCGGTGAAGTCGTCGAGCGTCTGGAGGACCGCCACCAGCTTGCCCTTGCCGTCGCGCAGGGGCGCGGCGTTCAGCATGATGTAATGCCCGTTCCCCTCGTGGTCGACAAACCAGCTCTCGGCCTGCACCCCCTCCGGGGTGAGCCTGGACTCGCTGTAGGAATCGTAGTAGCCGGCGATGGCGTCCAGCCTCCCGTCGACCAGCAGGTCCGCCAGGACCGGCCGCTCGGCCCGGTAAAAAACCTTCCAAAGCTGGTCCGATCCGAGCAGGTCGGCTGCCATGACCCCGGTCAACAGTTCGCAGGCCCGGTTCCAGATGATGACCCGGTGCTGATCGTCCAGTACGAAGGTGGGGAGCACGGAATTCTGCACCAGGCTCTCGGCGAATTCCTTCTGCTCCGCGAGCGCGCTCTCGGCGCGCTTGCGGTCCGTGATGTCGAGCATGGCAGCGACCCGGCCGCCGTGGCTGCCGTCGGCGGCCGGGAAGGCGGTCTTGAAGAAAATGACGTCGTGCCGGCTGCCGTCAGCATAGACGGCGACGCTCTCGTATTCCAGCTTGTCGTTGGCCCGTATGAGCTGCTGGTCGGCCTGGTGGTAGATGCCTGCCAGGTCGGTCGGCGCCACGTCGAAAACGGTCCTGCCGAGCATCTGCTGCCGGGAAAAGCCGGAGACCGCCTCGAAGGCCTTGTTGCAGCCGAGGTAGCGCCCCTGCTGATCCTTGTAGAATACCGGTATCGGGATGGAGTCGATCAGCGTCTGGGAAAAGTCCAGCTGCTTTTTCAACTCCCGCTTCTGCCCCTCCAGCTCCTCCAAAAGCAGGTTGAAGGCCTCGCCCAGCACGCCGATCTCGTCCCCCGCCGAGATGGTGACCCGCGGCTGGGACCCGTTGCCGCGGGTGATCTCCCGGATCTGCCGGGTGAAGGTGATGAGCGGCTCGGTCAGGTGCTTCATGGAAAGCCAGACGACCAGGAAGGAGACCAGGAACGCGGAGAGGACCGCGATCGGCAGGTAGCGCTGCGCCTGGTACACCGGCTGGTAGGCCTCGGACTCCGGGAAGCTGCTGGCCAGGATCCAGCCGGTGGTCTTCAGCCTCCTGACCGTGTAGAGCACCGGCAGCCGCCGCGAGGTGTGTGTCGGCCCGGTCCCCTGGAAGCCCGCTATCGCCTTGTCGAACATGAGGTTGACGCCGGGAGGGGGCGCGTCCTGCTTCATGATGCGGGCGCGCTCCTTGTTGGCCATCAGGAAGCGGGAACTGTTGTACAGGGAGAGATAGCCCCGCTCTCCCAGCTTGATGGCGGCGATCTTGGTGATGAAGTTGTCCTTGGTGAGGTCGAGGCTGCCGCCGAGGATCGCCAGGATGGAGCCCTTGGCGTCCAGGATCGGAGCGGTGAACATGATGATGGGATGCCGGTGCACCTGGGCCGAGATGAACGGCTCGGAGATCTGTGCGCGCCTGGTGGCGAGGGTGTTTTTCAGGTAGTCGCGCCCGGAGAAGTCCCGGCCCCGCAGGTCGGGTTTGGAGTCGTTTCCGGAGAGCAGTATGCCCCGGGGGGAGAAGATGAAGAGCCCGTTGTCGAACATCGCCTGGGTGTCGGGGCGCCCGGAGAAGAAGCGGCGCAGGCGCGCCGGGTCGTCGAGGATGGCCCGGTCCAGGGTGCTGGCTGCGGAGACCAGCTCGTTTTGGGTGGTCAGCAGCTTGTCGTCGATCTGGTCGGCCAGCGCGGCGATCATGGTGATTTGCTGCCCGGAGACCAGCGTCTTGACCTGGTCGACGAAATAGCACTGGGCGGAGAACGCCAGCACCGATATCAGGACGGCTGTCAGCAGGGAGACCGCAACGGTCATCTTGGTCTTCAGGCTCAATGCGGTCACGACAACTCCAAGGCGGACGGACTCCTCCGAGGCGTCGGGGCCGGTTTTCCGGGAGCCCGAGCCGCGTCCTGCGTCTTCGGGATCAGGGACCGGCCGGGACCCCGCGCTACGGCGGTGCTGGAAGGTTTGCTTATCATTCGGGATTATGACGAGTCAGGAAATGCGCACTCGACGCTTAAATTTCACCAAGATTTCCCCCGAAACCTCCGTTTTCTGCTACATCTAAGGATAGCGTATCGACCGAACATGACCCAAGCTTGAGAACAATCAAACGGAGTGACTGATTAGATGCTTGAAATAGGCAAGTACAACCGACTGGAAGTAAAAAAACTCTCCGCCATAGGGGT
>Ga0316221_1002686_pt1 | contig 15568 bp, 13 predicted proteins | sample TBH18007metaG_FD_206003 | JGI IMG/M metagenome (GOLD analysis project Ga0316221, IMG submission 206003) | Freshwater microbial communities from Trout Bog Lake, Wisconsin, USA - TBH18007 | ecosystem: Environmental > Aquatic > Freshwater > Lake > Hypolimnion/Profundal zone | place: USA: Wisconsin... | reverse complement strand
GCAGGCGGGGCGGCACGGCGGCGAGCAGGTTCTCGGCGTGCGCGATGTTGGCCGGCGCGAAGGTGCCGATGGTCGCGATGATCGCGACGGGGTTGAGGACGGGGGGATTGACGATCTTCGGCGACGGGGGCGGGCGCACGGCGCCGGGCGCGAAACCGGCGGTGCGGAAGGATTCGTGGACCACGTCGACTTTTTCGGGCGGGTTGAACATCTGGCCGTCAAACTGCGGGTCGATCGCGCGGATGCGCTCGGTGAGGGGCGGGTGCGTGGCCCACAGGCCGCCGAAATTGGACTCGAACGCCTGGGCAAAGAAGAAGTGGCCGATGGTGGAGCTCTTGTTCGACTCGAGAGACGAGCCGAGCGCGTAGCCGCCGATCTTTTTCAACGCGCCGGTGATGCCGCCGGGGTTGCGCGTGAACTGCACCGACGACGCGTCGGCGAGGAACTCGCGCTGGCGCGAGACGGCGGCTTGGATGAGCTTGCCGAAGAAGTAGCCGACGTAGCCGAGGATCAGCAGTGTGAGGCCGACGGCGCCGACGACGATGATGGCGCCGCCGGAGTTTTTGCCGTCACCGCGGATGCGTCCGCGGGTCATGGCCCAGAGGATGCCGCGGCCGGCGAGACCGATGACGAGGATGCCGAAGATCAGCGAGCTCAACTCGAGGTTGAGTTTCATGTCGCCGTTGAGGATGTGGCTGAACTCGTGGCCGATGACGCCCTGCAGCTCGTCCCGGTTGAGCTTGTCGAGTGCGCCGCGCGTGACGGTCACGACCGCGTCGCTGGTGGTGAGGCCGGCGGCGAAGGCGTTGATGCCGGGCTCGCCGTCGAGGACAAAGACCGCGGGCGTGGGGATGCCGGCGGCGATGGACATCTCCTCGACGACGTTGAGCAGCTTCCGTTCGCCGAGCTCGGTGGTGTGCGGGTCGATGGCCCGGCCCCCGACGCTCTCGGCGACGGCGGAGCCGCCGGCGGAAAATTCCTGCCATTTGACCAGCGAGGCGCCGCCAACGACGACAAGCGTGCCGAGGGTGACGGCGAAAAAGACGCGGGGCTGCCAGAGCTGCAGATCCTCGGGCTGATATTCAGCTGCGTCGCGGTAGCGCGAGCCGCGGATCGACTGATACCGGTGGACGTTGTGCAGCCCGAGCAAGGTCAGGAAGTAACCCGCCACGATCGTGCCGATCACCGCCAGGGCGAAGAGCGCGACGAGTCGTGAAGTGCGTTTTTTCGCGCGGGCCTGGGCTTCGAAGAAATCCATGGCGGAGCAGTCGAGGTGACGAGGGACGAGGAGTCGAGTCGTCCGCGCCAGCTCGGGTTTACTCGGGGGTCACGACGACGGCGGTACCGTAACACAACACCTCGGTCACGCCCGGGGAGAGCTCGGTGGCGTCGTAGCGCAGCCCGATGATGGCGTTGGCGCCGAGGGCGGTCGCGTGCGCGCAGAGCCGCTCGAAGGCGTCCTGGCGGGTGTGTTCACAGAGTTCGGTGTAGAGCGTGATGTCGCCGCCGAAGAGCGTCTGGATGCTGGCGCCGATGTTGCCCACGACGGAGCGGGAGCGGACGACAATGCCGCGAACGGTGCCGAGTTCGCGCGTGACGCGGAACCCGGCCAGGGTGAAGGCGGTGGTGTTGTGCATAAAGCAGCGCTGGACGCGCGGAGATCGGAGTTGGGAGATCGGAGATGGGGATGCCGGCTTCGCCGAGGGGAAGTGCGCGGAAGCCGAGCGTTGAGGGCTGACCGTTGATGGCTGCTTCAGGTGAAGCTGACCTTGGGCGCGTTGCGCTCGGTGGGGTCCTCGATCTTGAAGAGCTCGGCGGGGAGGAAGCCGAACATGCCGGCGAAGATGACGTTGGGGAACGTCTCGCGCGTCGTGTTGTAGGTCATGACGCTGTCGTTGTAGGCTTGGCGGGCGAAGGAGACCTTGTTTTCGGTCGAAGTGAGCTCCTCGGTCAGTTGGAGCATGTTCTGGTTGGCCTTGAGGTCGGGGTATTGCTCCGAGACCACCATGAGGCGCGAGAGGGCGCCGCTGAGGCCGGTCTCGGCGGTGACGAGGCCCTTCACGGCGTTGCCGTCGGCCGGGTTGGCGGCGGCGGACTGCGAGGCGGCGAGGGCGATGTTGCGGGCCTTGATCACGGCCTCGAGGGTGGAACTCTCGTGCTTCATGTAGCCCTTGGCGACCTCGACGAGGTTAGGGATCAGGTCGTAGCGGCGCTTGAGCTGGACGTCGATCTGGGCGAACGCGTTTTTGAACCGGTTGCGGAGGGTGACGAGCGAGTTGTAGATGCCCGTGGCCCAGAGGGCGAGGACGACCACAACGGCGAGCAGAACGAGGAGGATGATTAGGGCGATGCTCATGGCGGGGTGAGGTTGGAGGTGAAAAAAGTTACGGATTCCCATTGTGCCAGGGGAACCGGGGCGCGCCAGAAGGAACTGATTACAACGCGGTTGATTGTTTCCATGGGCCCCGGCATTTTGGCGCGGATCGCATGCGTTTCAGACTTTATCTCTTTCTCGGGCTCGGCACAGCGCTCGTCACCCGCGCGCAGGTGCCCCTCAATTCGCCGGTGCCCCTCGTGCGGGTGAATTTGGCGGCTTCCGCGGGCGAGGACGCCCTGGCCCTGGCGGCAGCCGATCGCGCGCAGGAGATGGGTTTCCCGGCGGTGGCGGCTGAGCTGTATCGCAACCTGCTCGCCCGGCCGGAAGGGGACCGGTCACGGCTGACGCTTGGTTTGGCCACGGCACTGCTCGACGACGGGCGCGCGGCGGAAGCGGAACAGGCACTGCAGGGCTTCGTCGGCCTGCGCGGCGCGGCGTGGCACCTGCGCGCGGCGCTGGCGGCGATGTCGCAGCGCAAGGTGGACGCGGCACGCAATGAGGTGTCCCAGATCAAAGCCGACGACCTGTCCGCCGCGGACAAGGCCTGGTATTTATATCTCCAAGGCCTGGTGGCCGACGCCGCGAATGACGTGAACGGCGCGAAAGGATTTTACCAACAAGCCGAAAGCGCGGCGCCCAGCAGCTTTGCGCGGGCGCGTTTCATCCTGGCGCGGGAGCAGGCGCGGCTGCGGGTGGGGCCGGTGTCGGAGGCGGATGCGGAGGCGCAGCGGAAGAATTTGGAGCAATACCAGGGACGCCGGATCGGTTACGGGTTTGCCCGCACTTATGCCGCGCTGCTCGACGCACTCGGGCGCAAGAGCGAGGCGGTGGCGCTGCTGCAACGGCAGCTCGCGACGATGCCGGCAGAGGAGCGGGACGAACTGGACAGCACGCGCTTGGTGCTGGGCCTGATCTCCGGCGCGGAGGAAGGTGCGGGGCGCAACGCCTTGAATGAGCTCCTGCGCGACGGGGCGGACCGCGACAAGCAGCGCGTTGCTCTGCAATTGCTCGCGCGTGCGTCAGCACACGAGCCGGCCCGCTCGGAATTTCGTCACCGGCTGGATGCCCTGATCGACCTGCCCGCGCCGCATCCCATCCTGGAGGACCTGCTGCTGTTCCGCGCCGAGCTCGCGCTGGCGGATCGGAATTACGCGCAGGCCGAGGACGATGCGCATGAGTTGCTGCAGAAATTTCCCGGCTCCCCGCTCAAGGCCCATGCGCTCGGTGTGCTGACCGGCTCGGCCTGGGCGCAGCTGCGCTACCGCACGGCCGCGGACAACGCATTCAAGGCCCGCGCGGAGCTGCCGGCGGGACCGGAGCACGCCCAGCTCGGCGTGCTGGTGGCCGAGGCGTGGTTCCGGGCGCGGGATTTTCGCAGCGCGGCGGATGCATATGCGGCGACCCTGCGCGAGCCGCCGACGGGAGTTAAGCCTGGCGACCTGATGTTCCAGCGGGTGCTGGCCGAGATTGAGACGGGCTCGCTCGACACCGCGCAGACCGTGCTCGACGAGCTCGCGAAGGACCCGGCATTCGACGTCGTGAACCGCTGGCAGGCGGAGTGGAATCTCGCGCGGGCGCTGCAGGCCCACGACCAGACCACGGAAGCTTACAACCGCATCAACCGGCTGCTGGCGGAGTCGCGGCTCCTGGCGGGGCAGCTGCCGCCGGAGTTGCAGGCGCGCATGGCGTGGCTGCAGGCGCGGCTGTCGCTGGAGGCGGGCCAGCCGGAGCAGACGCTCAAGCTCGTCGACGTGCTGCCCAGCAAGCTCGAGGGGGTCGCGGCGGACTTGAAGAGCGAGATGCAGAGCACCGGCGCGCTGCTGAAGGGCGAGGCGAGCTTTGCGCTCGGTCGCGAGGGCGAGGCGCTGGAGCTGTTGAAAAAATTGCGCGCGGATTTTCCGCGCTCGGACGCCGCGGTGTATTCCTACTTTGTCGAAGCCGAGCACTACGAAAAGCAGGACAAGACCGTGGAGGCCCAGCAGCTGTTCACGAAGCTCGCCGACGAATTTCCGGACAACACCTACGCCCCCTATGCGCTCTACCAGGCGGCGCTGCAGGCGGAGCGCCGCGGCCAGGACGCGAATTTCGTGGAGGCCAACCGGCTGATCGAGGACTTGGTGAAGAAGTATCCGCAGAGCGACCTGGTATTCTACGCGCGGCTCAAGCAGGGCGACCTGCTGCGTAAACTGAACCAGTTTCCGCAGGCCCAGCAGGTTTACGAGACGCTCGTGAACAACTACGTGACGCACAAGGACGTGATCCTCGCGCAGCTCGCGCTGGCGGAGTGTCACAACGCGCAATCCGCCAACGACCCCAGCCAGGCCGAACGCGCGATCGTGCTCTTCGAGCACCTGCGCGATCGCGTGGACGCGCCGGTGGATGTGCGCGTCGAGGCGGGCTTCAACCTCGGCAACCTCTACGCGCGGCGCGGTGACGCCGGGCGGGCGGAGGAGGTTTGGTGGAAGGACGTCGTGCATGAATTCCTGGTCAAGGATCCCGCGATCGCCGCGCAGCTCGGCGCGAAGGGCCGCTATTGGATGGCGCGGACGCTGCTCGAGCTCGGCGCGCTGTTCGAGTCGCAGGAAAAACTCGAGCAGGCGAAGGATGCGTACCGGCTTATCCTGGAGGCGCACCTCGCGCCGGGTGAGGAACTCGCGCAGGCGCGGCTCGCGCGCTTCCACCTGCCGGAAACGAAACGCTGAGCGCGCGCCGCCGCATGAATTCGGATTTACCCCATAGCCGGAACCCAGTCTAACTCCTCCCCCGATGTCCGTTTTTGACTTCAGTCTCTTTGCGAAAGGCGGCCCGATCATGTGGGTGCTGCTCGTGCTCGGCCTCCTGTGCCTGATGCTCGTGATCGAGCGGACGCTTTACCTGCATCGCGGGCAAATCCGTTCCACCGCCTTCATCAGCGGCATCAAGAACATCCTGGCCAAGCGCCGCATCGTCGAGGCGCTGACCGTCTGCGAGGAAACGCCGGGCCCGGTGGCGGCGGTGGTAAAGGCGGCCTTGCTGCACGCGGACGATGACGCCGACACGATGCGTTTCCACGTGCAGGAAGCGGCGATCGTGGAACTGCCCGCGCTCGAGCGCCGGCTTGGCAGCATCGCCGCGGTCGCGCAGGTCGCGCCGCTCGTCGGTTTGCTGGGCACGGTGCTGGGATTCATCACGACGTTCGTTGCGTTCGAGCGGGACTACGCCACCGCGAGCGTGCTGGCGAAGGGCATGTGGCAGTCATTGCTGTGCACGGCGGGCGGCCTGATGCTCGCGATCCCGGCGCACCTCGCGCATCACTTCCTGAGTGGCCGCGTGCGGGCGATCGTCCGCGACGTGGAGTGGTCGGGCAACGAGATCATGAAGTATCTGCTGACGGATTACCGCGGGGCGGGCCCGGCCAATGGCACGGCGGTCGAGAGCGGGGCGGGGGAGAAGCCGTGATCACGCGTCCCCTGGATCTCGCCAGCAAGCTTCGCCCGGAGCCCCGGAGCTTCGATGCGTTCTTCTACGTGAACGTGGGCGCGCTGGTTTTGTTCTTCCTCGTTTTCGGGTCGCGCTTCGTGCTGGCCCCGGGATTGGGCGTGGATTTCAAGCTGCCGGAGATGCCGGGCGCGTTGCCTGGGGCGCTGACGACGAGCACGATCAGCGTGAAAAACTCCGGGCAGATTTTCGCCGACGGGCTCCTCAGCATGGCGCAGTTGCGTGAGTGGCTGAAGGTCGAGGCGAAGAAGAACAAGCATCCCTCGCTGTTGGTGCGCATGAGCGCTGGCGTGCCGGTCTCGGTGCAGAACGAGATCGTCAGCGCGGCGCGCGAGGCGGGATTCGGTTCCAATATCACCCTGGCGGCAGAAGAGCCGGCGGGCAACGCGAGCTCGAATCGTTGATGTCATGACAACGACAGGCAGCCGGCAATACCGCTGGATCTACGCGACAGTCGGTGCGGTCGTTGTGCTCGTCTTGATTTCACTTCTCTTTCGCGCTCCCACAGCGCGGGTTGGGAAACTCGGCCCGCTGGTGACATCAGCTAATCCGGGTGCAGTTCAGCTGGTCAGCCTGAAGAGAAACGAGGCGGCGCTGACGGATCCGACGCCCCTTTTCCTGCCGACCGAGTGGAATGCCGGACAGAACGCGTTGCCTGCGAACACTCAGCGTGAGCCCGGCGGCACTTTCCAAGGGTATCCGGCCAAACTGGCATTCGCAGAGAACGATCTCAAACTGAACTTGCCGTCGCCCGTCGCTGTGCCGGCCCGGCCCGCCGATGCACTGGCGTCCGATGGGTCAATGCGTTCGATTTCCGAGCTGGGTCGGGCGGACCGAGCTTCGCCGCAACTCGTTTCCCGAAATGCCTTTGTGGAGATTCTAAAGGCGGGAAATGGCCAGCCTGTCATGGCGCAGGCGATCTGGGATGGGGCGCCGCCGGGCAAGGCCTGGCAGCCCTTGGAATTTCTTGTGGCGGTGGATGCGGCGGGCTTGGTCGGGCCGCCGGTGCTGACCGAAAGCTCGAGGGTGGGGGTGGTGGACGGATTTTTCCAGAATTACCTCGTGAAAACGCTCCACGCCGGTCAGCGGTTGGCCCCAGGATTTTATCGCGTCTGCATCGGCCCCTAGATTTTTCCGAGAAAGTGCTAGTTTGCTGTTGACGGGCAATTTTACGGCCTGCACTTTCTACCCTCTTTTTCGTTTTTTGACCCTCCCTTGGTCTGCCCAGATAGCTCAGTTGGCAGAGCACGTCCTTGGTAAGGACGAGGTCGCCGGTTCAAATCCGGTTCTGGGCTCCAGGTCAACGTCGCCCGACTTCTGCGACGTAAAAATAGGGGTCAAATTACACAGTCTAAACCGCTAACGCAAAACTCCACATGGCTAAAGGTACATTCGAACGCAAGAAACCGCACGTCAACGTCGGCACAATCGGCCACGTCGACCACGGCAAAACCACGCTCACGACCGCGATCCTCGCGGTCCAGGCGCGCAAGGGCCTCGCCGAGGTCAAATCCTACGCGGACATCGCGAAGGGCGGAACCGTGCGCGATGCCTCCAAGATCGTGACGATTTCGGTGGCCCACGTGGAGTACGAGTCCGACAAGCGCCACTATGCGCACGTCGACTGCCCCGGCCACGCTGACTTCGTCAAGAACATGATCACCGGTGCCGCCCAGATGGACGGCGCGATCCTCGTCGTCTCCGCCGCCGACGGCCCGATGCCGCAGACCCGTGAGCACATCCTCCTCGCCCGCCAGGTCGGCGTGCCGAAGATCGTGGTGTTCCTCAATAAGGTCGACCTCATCGACGACAAGGAACTCCTCGACCTCGTCGAGATGGAGATCCGCGAGCTCCTCACCAAGTACCAGTTCCCCGGTGACACCGCCACGATCATCCGTGGCTCGGCCACCGCCGCGCTCGAGGGCAAGCCCGAGGGCGAGAAGGCGATCGCCGACCTGATGACCGCGATCGACACGGACATCCCGGAGCCGGCCCGCGAGCTGGACAAGCCCTTCCTGATGTCCGTCGAGGACGTCTTCTCGATCACCGGCCGCGGCACCGTCGCCACCGGTCGTATCGAGCGTGGCACCGTCAAGGTGAACGACACCGTCGAGATCGTCGGCCTCAAGGACACGTCCTCGACCGTCGTGACCGGCATCGAAATGTTCCGCAAGCTGCTCGATAGCGGCCAGGCGGGCGACAACGTCGGCATCCTGCTCCGCGGCATTGAAAAGGATGGCATCGAGCGCGGCCAGGTCCTGGCGGCCCCGAAGTCCATCACCCCGCACAAGAAGGCCAAGGCCGAGATCTACGTCCTCTCCAAGGACGAGGGTGGCCGCCACACGCCGTTCTTCAACGGCTACCGCCCGCAATTCTACTTCCGCACGACGGACGTGACTGGCATCGTCAACCTGCCCAAGGGCGTGGAGATGATCATGCCCGGTGACAACATCTCGGTCGAAATCGACCTGATCGTCCCGATCGCCATGGAGAAGACCCAGAAGTTCGCCATCCGTGAAGGCGGCCGCACCATCGGTGCCGGTCGTATCACTGAGATCATCGAGTAAGTCTCCATCAACCGTTTAACTCGGCGACGCCGAGGCCTCTTTTGGGGGCCTCGGCTGCGTCGTCTAAGAAAGCCCATTACAGGCGTGTAGCTCAATTGGTAGAGTAGCGGTCTCCAAAACCGTCGGTTGGGGGTTCGAGTCCCTCCGCGCCTGCCAAATTCCAGCCATGAAAAACCCGTTCCGCAGCACCCGCATCTTCGTCGTCGAGATGGTCGACGAGCTCAGGAAAGCCACCTGGCCCACCTGGGAGGAGCTGCGCGCCTCCACTGTCGTCGTCATCCTCGCGGCGGTCATCCTGGGCGTGTTCACCACCATCAGCGATTTCGCCCTCTTCAACTTCGTGGACCTGTTCACGAGGATGGTCAGCTAACCGCGCCCCATGTCCACTTCCACCCCCATCGTCGCCCCCGCGAACGCCCAGTGGTTCGCCCTGCACACCCTCTCCGGCCAGGAGAACAAGGTGAAGAACTACATCGAGAAGTTCAAAAAGGCCGAGGAGCTCGACGACGCCATCTTCGAAGTGCTGCTCCCGACCGAGGTCGTTTCCGAGGTCAAGAACGGCAAGAAGAGCACAAAGGTCCGCAAGCTCTACCCGGGTTACGTCTTCATCCAGATGGTGCTGTTCGGCGAGGACAAGACGCTCATCAACAAGCCCTGGTACTTCGTGAAGGAAGTGTCCGGCGTCATCGGCTTCGTCGGCGGCGAGAATCCCGCGGCACTGCGCCAGTCCGAGATCGACGAGATCCGCGCCCGCATCGAGGCGGCCAACGGCAAGGAAGTGCCGAAGGTCCAGTATGCCATCGGCGAGGAAGTGAAGATCAACGACGGCGCGTTCGCCAGCCTCACCGGCCGGATCGACGAAATCGACCCCGACCGCGGCAAGCTCAAGGTTTCCGTCTCCATTTTCGGCCGTTTCACCCCGGTCGAGCTCGAATACTGGCAGGTCAGTCGCGTCACCGAGTGACGCTCATTTTCGAATTTCGATTTTTGAATTTCGATTTCTCCCAACCTTTCAACTTTTCCCCTCCAGAACTTTCCTAACAATCGAAATTCGAGAATCGAAAATCGAAAATTCCCATTATGGCCAAGAAGATCCAAGGTTACATCCGCCTCCAGTTGCCCGCCGGCGCCGCGAATCCCGCGCCCCCGGTCGGTCCCGCGCTCGGCGCGCAAGGCGTCAACATCATGGCGTTCTGCAAAGACTTCAACGCCCGCACCAAGGACCAGAACGGCATGATCCTGCCGGTGGTCATCACGGTGTTCTCCGACAAGAGCTTCACGTTCATCCTCAAGTCGCCCCCGGCGTCGGTCCTCCTCAAGAAGGCCGCCAACATCGCCAGCGGCTCCGCCCGTCCCAACCAGGACAAGGTCGGCAAGGTGACGAAGAAGCAGCTGCTCGAGATCTACAACCTGAAGAAGGCCGACCTCAACGCCCGGACCCCCGAGGCCGGCATCAAGGTCATCGCCGGCACCGCCCGCAACATGGGCATCGACGTCATCGACTGATTTTTTCACCCGAACAACCCAACTCAACGCGGGAGTTCCACCCGGAACGCTTGCACCGCAAGGAGTCCATAATGCCCAAAGCCCATAGCAAGAGATACACCAGCGCCCTGAAGGTCGCTGACCTCACGAAGGATTATCCCCTGGCGGAAGCCGTGGAGGTCCTCACCAAGTTCCCCAAGGCGAAGTTCGACGAGACCGTCGAGCTCTCCTTCTGCCTCGGGGTGGACGCCACCGCCGGTGAGCAGATGGTGCGCGGCACCACGCCGCTCCCGAACGGTTCCGGCAAGAAGGTCCGCGTGCTCGTCTTCACCGACGATGCCGCCAAGGCGATTGCCGCCGGCGCGGACCATGCCGGCTTGCAAGACATGATGGCCAAGATCAACGAGGGCTGGCTCGACTTCGACGTCGCGATCGCGACGACCGAGGCGATGAAGACCGTGCGCACGATCGCCCGCGTCCTCGGCCCCAAGGGCCTCATGCCCAACCCGAAGTCCGGCACAGTGACCGACGACATCCCCGGCGGCATCAAGGCCGTCAAGGCCGGCCGCGTGGAGTTCAAGATGGACAAGGCCTGCAACATCGGCGTCGGCATCGGCAAGCGCTCATTCACCGCCGCCCAGATCCTCGAGAACGCCAACGCCGTGATCGAAGCCGTGGGCAAGGCCAAGCCGGCCACGTTCAAGGGCAGCAACTACATCAAGACCGTCGCCCTCTCATCCAGTATGAGCCCCGGCGTGCACGTCGCCGCCACCGAGTTCAGCAAATATTAAACGGAGTCCCAACCATGAGAGCCGAAAAAAATTACCTGATCGCCGAGGTTGAGACCCACCTCAAGAAATCCGACTACGTCATCCTGACCAACTTCACGAAGGTCACGGTCGCCGACGTCGCCGAGCTGCGCAAGCGGCTCGACGTCGAGAAGGCCGAGTTTCACGTCGTCAAGAACAGCTCCCTCCGCGTGGCCGCCAAGGCCCTCGGCCTGCCCGAGTTCGAAGGCTCCCTGACCGGCCCGACGGCCGTCGTCGTGGGCGGCAAGAACTCCGCCGGCGTCGCGAAGATCCTGAAGAAATTCTTCGAGGACAAACAGAAGCTCGAGGTGAAGGTGGGCGTGATGGAGAAGAAAATCGTCTCCGCTGCCGACCTCGCCCGGATTGCGGACCTGCCCTCGTTCGAGGCGCTGCGCTCGCAACTGCTCGGCCTGTTCACCCAGAACGCCGCCGCGTTCGTCCGCGTGCTCGATGCCAGGGTCAAGAAGGAGTCGCCCGCGGCTCCCGAAGCCCCGGCCGCGCCTGCCGCCTAAACCTTACACCCTAAACTTTATAACCTTTTTTCCGGCGCAAGCCGGGAAAGCCATAAATCCACCGGAACAGGCTAGGGGATACGTCTCTTAAACGCGTTTCACTTCCCGAAACCGCTAGTCCGTTCCAAGGAGCAGTCACCATGAGCAACATCACCAAAGACCAAGTCATCGAATGGCTCTCGAGCCAGCCCGTCCTCGAACTCGCGACCCTCGTCAAGGATCTCGAGGGCAAGTGGGGCGTGTCCGCTGCCGCTGCCGTCGCCGCCGCTCCCGCGGGTGGCGCTGCCGCCGCCGGGGCTCCCGCCGCCGAGGCGCAGACCGAGTTCACCGTCGTCCTCAAGGCCGCCGGCGCGAACAAGATCGGCGTCATCAAGGAAGTCCGGGCCATCACCGGCCTCGGCCTCAAGGAGGCCAAGGACCTCGTCGAAGCCGCGCCCAAGAACGTCAAGGAGAACGTCGCCAAGGCCGAGGCCGAGGAGCTCAAGAAGAAGCTCGAGGCCGCCGGCGCCCAGGTCGAACTCAAGTAAGACCCGTTGGCGATTTCACCTGTATCGCTTCCGTTTTCACGCGGACAGGCCGGGTTTAACCCCGGCCTGTCCTTTGCCTTTTCCGTTATTGTTCTTTCGTTGGTTCTCCGCGCCGCACGCTGAGTCCGGCGCCTTTCCTTTTTCGTCTCCTAACCCTCATCGGGAACTCTCATGGCCGACCGCACACACTCCGAACGCATCAACTTCGGCAAACTCCGCGAAGTCCTTCAGCCGCCGAATCTGATCGAGATTCAGATCACGTCCTACCTGGACTTCCTCCAGAAGGGCACGCCCGAGAAGCAGCGCAAGCCCCAGGGCCTCGAGGCGGTCTTCCGCGAGGTGTTCCCGATCCAGTCCTACGACGAGCGCCTGACGCTCGAATACGTCTCGTACACGCTCGGTGAGCCGAAGAACAACGAGCTCGAGTGCCTGCGCGAAGGCATCACCTATTCCGTGCCGCTCTACGTGAAGCTCCGCCTCCGCGAGGAAGACTTCATCAAGGACGAGGAAATCTACATGGGCGAGATCCCGATGGTGACCGAGCGCGGCTCCTTCATCGTCAACGGCGCCGAGCGCGTCGTCGTTTCCCAGCTCCACCGCTCCCCCGGCATCGCGTTCGAGGTCGCCCCGCACCCGAACGGCAAGCTGCTCCACTCCTTCCGCATCATCCCCGACCGCGGCACCTGGCTCGAGGTGCAGTTCGACAACAACGACCTGCTCTACGTCTACCTCGACCGCCGCCGCCGCCGCCGGAAGTTCCTCATCACCACGCTGCTCCGCGCCGTGGGTTTCTCCAGCGACCTCGACCTGCTGAACCTGTTCTACGACATCAAGGACCTGAAGGTCTCCAAGGCCCTCGACCTCGAGAACGTCTCCTCGCTCGTCCTCGTTGAGGATGCCATCGATGCCCAGAAGGGCGTCGTGCTCGCGCGCGCCTTCGAGCCCCTCACCAAGGCCATCGTCCGCACGTTTGAGAAGCACGAGATCAGCTCCATCCGCGTGATCGACACCGCGGTCGACGAGGGCGCCATCATCCGCGCGCTCAAGAAGGACCCGACCCGCAACGAGGAGGAAGCCCTCAAGGAAATCTACAAGCGCCTCCGTCCCGGCGAGCCGCCGACCACGGCGAACGCCAAGGCCCTGCTCAAGCGCCTCTTCTTCGACCCGAAGCGCTACGACCTCGGCCGCGTCGGCCGCTACAAGATCAACCAGAAGCTCGGCCTCAAGGCCGAGATCGAGCAGCGCGTGCTCGAGAGCGCCGACATCGTCGCCGCCACCAAGTATCTCGTCCGCCTGAAGAAGGGTGAGGGCGTCGTCGACGACATCGATCACCTCGGCTCCCGTCGCGTCCGCACCGTCGGCGAGCTGCTCGCCAACCAGTGCCGCGTCGGCCTCAGCCGCACCGAGCGCCTCGTCCGCGAGCGCATGACGATGTACGACCAGAGCGTCGACTCCATCACGCCGCAGAAGCTCATCAACCCGAAGGCGCTGACGACCGTCATCCGCGATTTCTTCGCGCGCAGCCAGCTGTCGCAGTTCATGGACCAGATCAACCCGCTCGCCGAGGTCACGCACAAGCGCCGCCTCTCCGCGCTCGGGCCGGGCGGTCTCAACCGCGAACGTGCCGGCTTCGAGGTCCGCGACGTCCATCCGTCGCACTACGGCCGCATCTGCCCGATCGAAACCCCCGAGGGTCCGAACATCGGCCTCATCAACTCCCTCTCCACCTACGCCCGCGTGAACGAGTTCGGCTTCATCGAGACGCCTTACCGCCTCGCGAAGGACGGCAAGGTCACCGACAAGATCGAGTACCTCACCGCCGACCAGGAAGAGGGCAAGGTCATCGCCCAGGCCAACGCCGAGATCGATGACAAGAACCACTTCGTCGGCAAGGTCACCGTCCGCCAGGACGGCAACTTCCTCGAGGTCCCCGCCGGCGAAGTCCACCTGATGGACGTCTCGCCCAAGCAGGTCATCTCGATCGCCGCCGGCATGATTCCCTTCCTCGAGCACGACGATGCGAATCGCGCGCTCATGGGCGCCAACATGCAACGCCAGGGCGTGCCCCTGCTCCAGGCTGAGTCGCCGTTCGTCGGCACCGGCATCGAGGAACGCGTCGCCCGCGACTCCAAGATCGTCGTCGTCGCCGAGGATTCCGGCGTCGTCGCCTCCGTCGATGCCAAGCGCATCGTCGTCACCAAGGACGGCGAGCTGCCGCGCACGGTGAAGCATGATCCCAAGAACCACGTCTACGTCTACGAGCTGCGCAAGTTCATGCGCTCGAACGCCGGCACCTGCTTCAACCAGAAGCCCATCGTCAAGCTCGGCCAGAAGATCAAGGCCGGCCAGATCATCGCCGACGGTCCCTCGACCGACCAGGGCGAAATGGCCCTCGGCCGCAACGTGCTCGTCGCGTTCATGCCGTGGAATGGCTACAACTTCGAGGACGCCATCCTCATCTCCGAGAAGGTGCTCCGCGAGGACATCTTCACCTCGATCCATATCCAGGAATTCGAGGTCACCGCGCGCGACACCAAGCTCGGGCCGGAAGAGATCACGCGGGACATCCCGAACGTCGGCGAAGAGGCCCTCAAGAACCTCGACCACAACGGCGTCATCCGCATCGGTGCGGAGGTGAAGCCCGGCGACATCCTCGTCGGCAAGATCACCCCGAAGTCCGAGACCGAGCTCGCGCCCGAGGAAAAGCTCCTCCGCGCCATCTTCGGTGAGAAGGCCGCCGACGTGAAGGACACGTCCCTCGTCGTCCCGTCCGGCGCCGCCGGCATCATCATGGACGTCAAGGTCTCCAGCCGCGTCGACTTCGAGAAGGAGCGCCTGTCGCCCTCCGACCGCCGCCGTCAGGCCAAGCAAATTCAGGAAGAGTACAAGACGCAGATGGACAAGCTCCGCGAGGGGCTGACCGAGGCGCTCTCCAACATCCTCCTCGGCGAGAAGATCCCGCTCGACGTCATCAACGGCGAGTCCGGCGAAATCATCATCCCGGCCAACCGCAAGATCACGAAGACGCTCCTGCGCAAGCTCGCCGCCGTCTCCAAGCACGTCCAGATCGACCCGTCACCGGTTCGCATCAAGATCATGGAGATCATCGGCTCGTATCAGACGAAGTTCGACGAGCTCGAGGGCGACCGTGAACGCAAGATCTCGTCCATCGAGGCCGGCGAAGACAACGGCGACGGCTCCATCAAGCAGGTCAAGGTCTACATCGCCACGAAGCAGAAGCTCGAGGTCGGTGACAAGATGGCCGGCCGCCACGGCAACAAGGGCGTGGTCGCCAAGATCGTGCCCGAGGAAGACATGCCGTTCCTCCCGGACGGCACCCCGATCGAAATCTGCCTCAACCCGCTGGGCGTGCCTTCGCGCATGAACATCGGCCAGGTGCTCGAGACGCATCTCGGTTGGGCCTGCAAAAAGCTCGGCATCAAGATCGCGACGCCCGTGTTCGACGGCATTCCGGAAAAGAAAATCCGCGAATACCTCAAGGACGCGAAGCTCCCGCCCTCGGGCAAGAGCATGCTCCTCGACGGCCGCACCGGCGAGAAACTCGATCAGGAAGTCGTCGTGGGCTACATCTACATGATGAAGCTGAACCATCTCGTGTCGCACAAGATCCACGCCCGCGCGGTTGGTCCTTACTCCCTCGTCACCCAGCAGCCGCTGGGCGGCAAGGCCCAGTACGGCGGCCAGCGCTTCGGCGAAATGGAAGTGTGGGCCCTCGAGGCCTACGGCGCCGCGCACACCCTGCAGGAACTGCTCACCGTCAAGTCCGACGACGTGCAGGGCCGCACCAAGATCT
>Ga0316221_1002677_pt1 | contig 15596 bp, 6 predicted proteins | sample TBH18007metaG_FD_206003 | JGI IMG/M metagenome (GOLD analysis project Ga0316221, IMG submission 206003) | Freshwater microbial communities from Trout Bog Lake, Wisconsin, USA - TBH18007 | ecosystem: Environmental > Aquatic > Freshwater > Lake > Hypolimnion/Profundal zone | place: USA: Wisconsin... | reverse complement strand
GTGACGATCCTCCGCTGTAAAGAATGCCATCTTGACTCGGACGCCGATCAACCAGTCATGGCTTAAATCGCGCAAGTCCATTCCCGCATTGGCTGTTCACTCGCTGGCCGCGCCTCCCAATAGGCGAGGCCAATCGGTGGTCCTTGGGCCAAATCACGCGGGTGATCGGACCCCTTATCGACGGGGGTTGATCAAGCTTACCAGTAAATGGACCCTCTTTCTCCGGTGGCCCCTGCGTCCCTTCTCTGGAGCGCTGTCAGCGTTTTCGGGCTGGTCACATAATCCGAGACACTACCGTTGAGTACATGCCCGCAAATCCGCATAAATCCAAGGGTGTCTCAAATTAGCTAACCAACTTTCCGAGATTGTCGGGCCAGGAGTGTCTCAACAATTGTGGACTGCGACACCTCATGCCGCCGAACTCGCTCAGGTGCGCCAGGAATTGGACGGTGCGAAAGAGAATACGCATGATCTCGAATTGCAGTTGGCTCGGACTCAAGCGCAATTGGAAGCTTCAGGAAGGGCCAGGCCGTCTTCTCGGCGGGACGCTGGGTGACCAGAACCGGCTGGCATTCCGTTCCAATCAACCAATTTCATATTGCGCTGCTGTTTAGGCGAAAAATCCTATGAACCGGAGCGTCATTGGGGATTCGTCACTGGCAGATTCGCGCGCGTTGGAGAATGGCACCTGTAATCGGGGGCTTCAAAAACCTGTGTCTTTGCCTTCCACGCTAGCGGAGACTCTCAACAGTTTGAGCTACGCGGACGTTGCCTGCCGGCTCACTTCCGCTTAGGATCGTATTTGCCCGTGCCTCCCAACCCGAAGCTCGAAGGGTGAACAACCCGCAATTTGCTTTGCGGCGAAGATTCACCCTGGGGCCTAAATCACACCATGAAAACAACCGATCGAATGATGTCCCGTGCCCGCTGCGGCGGGCTGCAAGCTCTGTGTTGCCTTGCCATCGCGTTGCTCACAAACCAGTTTCCGTTGGCTGCGCAGGGGGCGGCGCCACACACGTTTTCGTCTGGCGGTTCGGATAACTCCCAGTTTCTGCTCGATCTCTGGGTAAAGGAAGGCGTTGAGGGGCCGTTTTATACTGCGGACGGGGCGGCGGAGCATTATCTCAAGGGGGTCACGCTGCCCGGAACTGCCGTGGGTTTGGATCCCGGAGGCAAGGAAGAGGACTGGACGCTGAATCGGGCGACCGGGCAGCACACGCTTGAGTTGCCTGCGCGGGATAAGGCGGTCACCCTCGACATGAACAGATTCATCCTTTGGATTGGCTTGATGGGGTTTGTTTTATCGAACGCCATCGCCGCCGATTACGATTCGAAGTCCACCATTCCGACGGTGACGTCCACGGCGGATCTGGCCAAGACTGTCCCGGTAAAGAAAGGGGCCTTGGAGAGCGTCATCACCGTCTATAAGACGCACTTAAGAACTCCCACTCCAACACCCCGACCCTCAAATTATGAGAAATAGTCTTCTTGCCCGCTTCGCGGCAATCCTCGCCAGTTTGGCCGCGCTCCCGTCGGCGCATGCCGCAACCGATATCTGGGATAATGGCACCTCCGGTGCGGTATTTGAGCAGAGCGGCACGTTCACCTGGGTTTCGGGCGATGCGAAGTTTTGGAATGGAACTGCCGATGTGGCGCCGGCGACCGGCGATTTCGCCCAGTTCGGCAACGGAGGCACACCGGCTTCGGCCCCGCTCATTAACCTGGGCAATCAGAGCGTCAGAGGGCTGATTTTCGGCCCGACTACGACGTTCGGCTACACCTTGTCCGCAACTTCGACGGGCACTCTCACGATCGGAAGCGGGGGCATCGCGATGAATAGCGGGGCGCAAGCAACATCGGTGGGTTCGTCAAATCTCCAGATCGCCCTGGGTGCCAATCAGACGTGGGTGAACAATGCGAGCATGGGCTTGTACGTCAATGGCATCATCAGCGGCACCGGCGTGACGCTGAATGTCTTGGGTGGAACCGCCTCGGGCGCGTTCACTTGGTTCAACAACTCGGCGAGCACCTACTCCGGCACCACAAATATCCTAGGCGGATTCGTTTTTGGCTCTCCTCATTCCCCGTTCGGCAGCAGCACCATCAACGTGGCGAGCGGGGCGCAACTCGCCTTTGGCAATTACAGCTATATAGGCAACGCCATCATCCTGAACGGTGGAACCGGTCCCGCCGGCAGCGACGGTGGCACTCTGAAGTTGATCGGATACTCACTGTTTGGAACCACCACGCTTGCCGCCGGGGATACGACGATCGCCAATGACCTCGGTGCACAACACGGACTTCTGTCCAAGGTCACGGGGCCGGGCGCGCTGACCATCGGCGGCACGAATGAGGGAAACAGCCAAGTCGATGTGATTCAACTCACCAGCACCTCCAGCGACTGGTCAGGCGGCTTGACCATCTCCCGCACCGTCGGATCGCCGGGGACCGTTCAGATCCTGCAACTTTCCAACAGCAATGTCATCCCCAACTCGCTCTCCGTGAATTTCAAGAACGGCGCGTACAGCGTCCTCGATTTGAGCGGGAACAGGGAGAGCATCGATCTGCTGAACTCGAACGCCGCCGGGGACGGCATGGTCATCAACTCCTCCACCAACGCCGCGATTCTTACCCTGGGCAGCGGCACCGCCGCGGGCGCGACCTTCAGCGGCAACCTTTCGAGCAACAGCTCGGTCGCAATTGTCAACTCAATCATTACGACCGGCGGCACCGGCGGGGCGCTGTCGGTCGTCAAGACCGGCTCCGGCACGCAGGTGCTGAGCGGCTCGAACTCCTATGCGGGAACCACTAGCCTCAATGGCGGCATCCTCAACCTGGGCAGCGCCTACGCGCTTTCCGGAGGCGGACCCATCGTATTTGGCGGGGGAACCCTGCAGTACAGCGGCAGCAATAACGCGGATTTCTCGGGCCAGATCGTCGGCAGCGGCAGCGCCATCTCTATTGACACGAACGGCCAGAACGTCACCTATGCTTCAAACTTGGTGTTAAGCAACAGCGGCGGGTTGACCAAGCTCGGCACGGGAACGCTGACGCTCACGGGCTCAAATGCCTATGGGGGAGTCACCTCCATTAACGGGGGCACGCTTTGCGTTGGCGCCAATGCGTTGAGTGGAGGCGGAGGCTTGGTCTTCGGCGGTGGGATGCTCCGTTACGCGGTCGGCAATTTGTTGGACTACTCCGGCAGGGTGATCGGCGGAACTGGGGCCATCCTGGTCGATACCAACGGTCAGAATATCGCCTTCGCTTCGGCGTTGGGAAGCGCGAACACTGGCGGCCTGACCAAGTCCGGCGCGGGGATGTTGACGCTCTCCGCTTCGAATGCGTTCACGGGAACGACCAATCTCAATGCCGGAATCCTCAACTTGGGCAATCCGGGCGCGCTGGCCGGTGGTGGCAGCCTCGTTTTCACGGGAGGGACACTGCAATACAGCGCCGTAAATTCGGTGGATTACTCCGGGAGAATCGTCGGCAGCGGAAGCGTCATTTCCATCGATACCAATGGCCAGAATGTGTTGTTTGCCGCATCGCTCGCCGGCTCGAACACCGGCGGCCTGGTCAAGCTCGGTTCCGGCACGTTGACACTTTCCGCACCGAACGCGTTTAGCGGCAACACCGCCGTCTATGCCGGGACGCTGATTCTTTCCAACAGTCTCGTGTGTCAAAACAGCACGGTCACCACCGGGGGCGCGGGCCTCGTGTTTGACGCGTCGGTGGCCGGCCATTCTTTCACTCTTGGCGCACTGAGCGGCAGCGCCAATCTCGCCCTGACCGACAACGCGGGCAATCCCGTGGCCCTCACCCTGGCGGGCGACAATGGGTTGCTCGGATACTCCGGCGTATTGACCGGAGCAGGCTCGCTTACCCTCACGGGCACCGGAACCCGGGTGCTCTCCGGGTCGAATTCCTATACCGGTACCACCGCCATCACGGGCGGCGTGCTCATTCTCAACGGCTTGGTGAGCGGTCCCATTAACCTTTCGGGAGGAACCTTGCAGGGCTCAGGCACGACCGGCAGCCTGACTTTCAGCGGCGGAATCGACGCGCCATCGGTGGGAAGCTCGCCGACGGTCGTCAGCGGCAGTTATACCCTGGGTTCGGCTGCCGTATTGCAAGTCCAGCTCAGTCCCGGCGCGCCGGGCGTCGCCTATAGCCAGATCGTTGTCAGTTCATCCATCTCGCTGGCTGGCAGCCTGCAGGTTCTCGCCCCCTTCGGCATGTCCGCCGGCACCTCCTTTACCATCCTCCGGAACCTGGCAAACCAGCCGATTTTGGGAATCTTCGCGGGTCTGCCGGAGGGAACGATCTTCGCCGGCGCTGGCTACAACTGGAGCGTTACCTATCTCGGCGGAGCAGGGCATGACATCGTCCTGACGATCGTGGCCGGGGCGAATAGTATCTGGGATAACGGGACCGTCGGCGCCACTTTCGACGCGACAGGAAACTTCACCTGGGCTCCGGGCGACCAGAAGTTCTGCATGTTCTATAATCACGCCGTCGATGTCGCTCCGACCGCCAACGACGTGGTTCAGTTTGGGAACGGAGGCACGCTGGCTTCGTCGCCTGCGATCAACCTTGGCAATCAGACCATCGGAGGCTTGGTGTTCGCCGCCACGACGACCAGCGGCTACACGCTTTCCGCAACGGCATCCGCCGTGCTCACCATTGGGAATTTTGGCATCACCATGAACAGCGGCGCGCAAGCGGCATCGGTGGGTTCCTCGAATCTCGGCATTGCCTTGGGCGCAAATCAGACGTGGACCAACAATTCCAGCACGGAATTGAATGTCTCCGGCGCGATCAGCGGCATCGGCGTGACGCTGAATGTCCTGGGTGGAACCGCCTCGGGCGCGTTCACTTGGTTCAACAACACGGCGAGCACCTACTCCGGCACCACTAATATCCTGAGCGGGTTCGTTAAATGCTCTCCTCATTCCCCGTTCGGCAGCAGCACCATCAACGTGACGAGCGGGGCGCAACTCGTCTTTGACAATTACAGCTATATAAACAACGCCATCATCTTGAACGGTGGAACCGGTCCCGCCGGCAGCGACGGTGGCACTCTGAAGTTGGTCGGGTACTCACTGTTCGGAACCACCACGCTTGCCGCCGGGGATACGACGATCGCCAACGACCTCGGTGCACAGCGGGGGCTTCTGTCCAAGGTCACGGGCCCGGGCGCGCTGACCATCGGCGGCACGAATGAGGGAAACAGCCAAGTCGATGTGATTCGACTCACCAGCACGGCCAGCGATTGGAGCGGCGGATTGACCATCTCCCGCACCGTCGGATCGCCAGGCACCGTCCAGATCCTCCAACTCGCCTACAGCGGGGTCATTCCCGACGCCCTCTCCATCAAATTCAAGAATGGCGCTTACAGCGTCCTGGATCTCAATGGCAGGAACGAAACGGTGGACCTGCTTCTCTCCAGCACCAACGGGGACGGCATGGTCATCAACTCCTCCACCAACGTCGGCACTCTTACCATTGGCGGTGGCACGACCACGAGCGGGACTTTCAGCGGCAACCTTTCGTCAGTCAGCACCTTTGGAATCATCAGCGGCACGATTACCGCCACGGGAACGGGCGCAGCCCTTTCGCTGACCAAGACGGGCACGGGCACGCAAGTCCTGACCGGCTCGAATTCGAATGCGGGAACCACCTCCTTTAACGGCGGCATCCTCAACCTCGGCAGCGCCTATGCGATGGCCGGGGGCGGGCCCATCGCATTTGGCGGAGGCACCCTGCAATACTCCGCCAGCAACGCTGTCGATTTCTCCGCCCTGATCGCGAATAGCGGCGGCCCGATTTCGATCGATACCAATGGCCGGGATGTGACCTTCGCCTCGCCCATTGAGGGTTCAAACACCGGTGGTTTGATCAAACTCGGCGCCGGCTCCCTGACGCTGAGCGCCTCGAACGCGTTTGGCGGCAGCATTGCCGTAACCGGCGGAACCCTGATTCTCACCAACGCTGCGGCCCTGCAAAATGGCACGCTGACCACGGGCGGTGCCGGTCTGGTCTTTGCCTCATCCGTCACCGGCCACGCTTTCACGCTTGGCGGATTGGGCGGCGGTGGCAATCTTGCTTTGGCGGACAACGGAAGCAATGCGATCAATCTCACGGTGGGCTGCAACAACGCCAATGCCACGTATTCCGGTATTCTGAGCGGAACGAGCGTCACGATCACCAAGGTCGGCACGGGCACACTGATGCTCGCGGGCAACTGCACCTATATCGGCAGCACCGTAGTTACCGCTGGCTCGCTCGCTTTTAATGCCCTGATCAACGGACCCATCACCGTCTCCGGTGGAACGCTGGCGGGCTCGGGCACGGCGATGGGCAGCGTGAATGTCGGCGCCGGAGTCCATGCTCCGTCGGTGGGAACGTCGCCCATGATTATCAACGGAGCTTACAGCCTCGGCGCTTCCGCCGTGCTGCAGGTTCAGTTGAATTCAGGCACCGCCGGGATCGGCTACAGCCAGATCGTTGCCAACTCCTCCGTGTCGCTCGCCGGAAGCCTGAGCATCCAGGCCCTCTCCGGACTATCCGCAGGAACCGCATTCACGCTTCTCCGCAACGTTTCCAATCAGCCAATCTCGGGGACTTTTATCGGCCTTCCGGAAGGTTCGATCTTCACCTCGAACGGTTATATCTGGAGCATCACCTATCTCGGGGGCACCGGGCACGATGTCGTCCTGACGCTCCTCCCCGACTATGATTCCTGGAAGTCGGCCTATTTCTCTCCGGACCAACTCAACACCTTTAAAGTCGGAGGCGACACGGCTAGCCCGGCCGGGGACGGAATCGCGAATCTGGCAAAGTATGCTTTTGGCCTGAATCCATGGATTTCCGCAACCCCGGTCGCCACGGCGGGCGTCCAGAACGGCTACCTCTCGATCACTTATCCGCAGGTCAAGAGCGCGATCGACGTGACCTACATTGTGGAAGTCTCCAGCGATCTCATCACCTGGAATTTCGGTTCGGCCTTCACGACGCCAGTGTCGAGCGTGGACGCCGGCACCGTCAACCTCATTACGGTTCGCGACAATGTGCCGATCGCCGGAACGCCCCGCCGTTTCATCCGAGTGCGAGTCACCGAAGTTGGCACCGGGGTCGAATCGAGCGTCCCATGGCCTCAGGGACCGGCGTTTCCGCTCTTTATGTACGAAGCGGTGGACACCGGAACCCTTGTTTCCTACGGCTGGAACATCATGCAAGGCTACGGCATCAACGGCACCTCCGAAATCAACTCCTCTTTGCAAAACTGGGCCGTGGATAATGCGTATGGCACCGCGTCTCTCCCCGCCGGCTCCGGCGCGGGCTTCGAGTGGACACAATCCCAGATCCAAGCCTGGATTCAGGCGGTTTCCGGCAATGCCAACCTGGCCTGGTGGAACCTGCCCGAGGAATTGCAACCCTGGAATTCCGTCAATCGGCAACTTCTTGCGGATTACACCGCATGGAGCCGCCTCTACGATCCATTGCGGCGACCAACCTACGAGGTCATGGAAGCCTCTTTCAACGCAACCAGCGTCGGACTATTTGCCATGGACTTCGATATTGTCGCCGCCGAATGTTATTGCGTGGCATACGACTTTCCTCACGCCTGGGTGCGCTACACCATGGAGCAAGCCTGCCTTGGCGGAATCGCCCGGGCCGGCGCAACCGTCGGAAAAGATTATGTCGGTGGCCAAAAGACCCCGCTTTCCGTTCTCCAATGCACTGTTTCCGGTACCCGTTATGCGACCCCGGCGCAGAGCTATCACGACTTCTGGTCGGCCATCGCATCGGGCGCCATGGGCATCGGCGTTTTCGCCGAGTGGCACATGCTCTACGACTCGCCATCCCTGACAGCCAACCTTGCCCAATTGAATTTGGCCGCCTCGCAGATCACCGGGCCGGAACGCCTGGGGACGGTGATCCTCAACGGCATCGCGGACCCCACCGTCGTCTTCAACGTGACCTCCGGACCGACGCAAACGGTTTCCTTCATACCCACGGAGGAGAGCGTTCCTTTTCAGTACCCCTCAATCAACGTTCTTTGCAAGATCTGGAACGGCACGGCTTACGTGATCGCGGTCAATTCGACCGACAGCAGCGTAACCGCAACCATCTCCAACCTGCCGACCGTGGAATCCCAAGCCAGCCTCCCCTTTGAATCGCGCTCCGTGACCGTCACCGCCGGCGCTTTCAGCGACACCTTCCCCGCTTGGGGGGTGCATATCTACAAGATGCCGGCTTCGCGAATCATTGACGGTCATTAGCGCTTATGAAAATGCGATTTCGTCATTCCTCAAATAAAACCATGAAAAAGCAAATTAAAGTCTTCACCCTGTGGATTGCCTTGACGGGGTTCGCCTTTGCGAGCGCCATCGCCGCCGATTACGACTCGAAGTCCACAATCCCAACGGCTTCGCCCACAGCGGATCTGGCCAAGACTGTCCCGGTAAAGAAAGGGGCCTTGGAGAGCGTTATCATCGTCTACAAGACGCACTTTGATATTGGCTACTCTGAAACCGTGCAGCAGGTCGTGCATGATTACCGCACGGCCATGGCGGACAAAGTGCTCGATGCCATCGAAAAGAACAGCCAACAGCCCAAAGATCGCCAGTTCGTGTGGACGATTTCCGGCTGGCCCATGAAACAAATCCTTTGGGAAGGCCAGACTCCCGCACGCAGGGAAAAAATCGAGCAGGCGATCCGAAGCGGCAATCTCGCCATCCACGCCTACCCGTTCACGACGCATACGGAAACGTCGGAAATCGAAGATCTGGTGCGAGGGCTCAATATTTCTTCGACGCAGGCCCGCAAGTACGGCCTGCCGCTCCCCAACAGCGCCAAAATGAGCGATGTTCCCGGGCAATCATGGCTGTTCCCCACGCTGCTCACCCATGCCGGAATCAAGTTCTATCACATGGGCGGTCCCGTGGTGAATCTCACGTTGGGTCTTCCTCCATTCTTCTGGTGGGAAGGGCCGGATGGCTCGCGCTTGCTGACACTTTACAACAATGGCTACGGCAGTTCACTCCTGCCGGGCGCCAACTGGCCGTACAAGACGTGGGTCTTTATCAGCATGACGGGCGACAACCAGGGGCCGCCCAGCCCGGACACGGTCAAGAAAGACCTGGATTTCTACCGCGCCCGCGGCATCGCGGCCCGGGTCGGGACACTGGACGATTTTGCCGGACAGATCATGAAGGAAGATTTGTCCAAACTTCCCGTTGTTCGCAGCGACATCGGCGATCCCTGGGTTCATGGAGTGATGAGCCAGCCGGAAGCCAGCAAGCTAGCCCATAATATTCGTCCAGCCATTGGCGGAGTCGATCAACTCTCGATGCTCCTGAAATCCTGGGGCGTCTTCATGCCGGACCTGCGCAAAACGGTGGCCGAAGCCTATGAACAGAGTTTGCTCTATAGCGAGCACACTTGGGGGATGGCCAACCAACATTATGTCAAGGTTCCCTACGGAAAAGCGTGGGACGAACTCTGGGCGGGAGGGCTGCCCGCGCAATTCAAGTTGCTGGAGCGCTCCAACAAGGATCATGCCGACTATATCAACCATGTCCAGGATCTGGTATCCGGCCCGTACGAAAATGCGATTTCCTCTTTAGCCGATAACGTGACGGTGTCAGGACCACGGGTCGTGATCTATAATCCGCTGCCGTGGACCAGGGACGGCGAGGTTTCAGTCGATACCCGGCTTCTTCTTGGAAATAATTACGCGTCCCTCAAGCCTGCAGATGGAGGCCCCGCGGTTGTTGTGTCGCACGAATATCCGGCGATTGAGGATCGCGCTCCGATGTCCCGTTTTGTCGTCAAAGATATTCCAGGGATGGGCTATCGGACGTATGTGGCTTCGAATGAAAAAGTGACGGGGCCGGAGCTTTCCGCCAACGAAATTACAGGCGTTATCGAAAGCCCCTTTTTCAAGGCAACCATCGACGCCAAACGGGGCCGCATCGGCAGCCTCATCGACAAGCAGTCCGGGCGTGAATTGGTGGACGCCGACGCGCCGCAGGGATTTGGCCAGTATTTTTACGAGCGGTTCGGGTACAAGGAACTCTCCGATTGGATCGACAAGAGTCTCTACAGTGTCTACCGAGCACATCGGTTCGCCTTCACCGCCTACGACATGCCGCAGGATGTCCCCTGCATCGGCGCTTCCGGAAGCAATGAAGCTGACCGTGGAGAAGTCGGCGATCGATGTAACGGCTGTGTTGACAGGAACCCTTCCGGAGCCAGGGCAGCCTCAGCGCGTCACCATCCGATTAACGCTGCCTGGGCTGACCCCGACCGCCGACCTCGAAGTCAGTTGGCAGAAGCAGCCTGACACATGGCCTGAAGCGGCCTGGATCTGTCTTCCGTTCAAATGCGCCAATCCGAAGTTCCGACTTGGCCGATTGGGCGCCGATCTCGATCCCGTGAACGACATGACGGTTGACAATTCCAACTATCACCTGTCCTGGATCAATACCGGGGTATCGGTTTATGACGGCGAAACCGGCGCGGGCGTTTCGCTCTGCCCGCAGGATTCACCGCTGGTCAGTCTGGGCGAACCTGGGGAATACAAATTCGGCAAACGCTATGAGCCGAAGAAGCCTTATGTTTACCTCAATCTGTACAACAATCATTGGCGGACCAATTTTGCCCCTTGGATCGGGGACGGCCGCCGGATGAGCGCGCGGGTCAGGCTCTGGGCATTTGACAAATTCAACTCAGAGTCCGCACTCTACTCCCCGGCCATGGAGGCTCGCGTGCCCCTGGTCGCCGCTGGCTCCAGAGGCAAACCGGGCCAACTGCCGGCAACCCAGGCGGGCCTTACGCTTTCGCGCAAAGGGGTTGCGGTGACCGCGTTCGGCCCGAATCCCGACGGCGCGGGAACCGTCCTCCGGGTATGGGAACAAGGCGGCGTCAGCGGCGAGCTTGTGATCGAAGGATTGAAAAGCGCCACAGCGACCCCCGTCAACTTGCGCGGTGAGAAAATCGGGGAAGCCGTCGCCATTCATAACGGGAGACTCGCGTTCAACCTCCATGCCTACGCTCCGGCAAGCTACCTCCTTGACTAACTAATGAAAATGAGACCTGAAAGTTCCCGTCCGCTCCCTTGCACCTCGCGCATCCTTGCGGTTTTTTCATTGCTAACGTTGGCCGCTGCCATGCCAGGTCGCGCTGAAACGGGCAGCGACACTTACAATAGGCCGGCGGAACACGATCAAAGTGTTTACGATCCGAGCCAGAAGAGCGATATGGATGCGCTCGCTTCAAGCGAGGAGACCGAAGGCTTTAAGGCGACGCACCCGGATAACTGGGCCGTGTTTACCGAAGACCGGACGCACTCCGTTCGCCGGTTTACCGCGCTTCCGCAACGCTGGCTGACCGGCAATTTTACCGGCGGCTTCAAAGGCGACGCGCGGCCCGGCGAGTTCTATGTATTCCAGATTGTGCCCTACGCGGCAAAGGTTGCGCTCAAAGACCTGCGCGTGACGTTTAGCGATTTGAAAGGCGCCTCGGGCGTGATCCCGGCGGCGTGGCTGCGGTGTCTCAGTCTGGGCGGGAGCGACTTTCACGGGCACCCGTTCACCAAGACGGTTTCCGTCCCGCAAAGCCGGTTGCAGCCGCTCTGGATTGGCGCAGACCTCGCCCGGGATACTCGCGTCGGCAAGTATGCCGGCACGGCGACCGTCGCGTGTTCCGCCGGCAAGCTGACCGTGCCGGTCGAACTGGATGTGGTCGGCGCGCCGCTGGACGATCACGGCGATGGCGATTCGTGGCGGCTCTCCCGCTTACGCTGGCTCGATTCCACTCTTGGCCTGGACGACAACACCGTCACCGCGCCGTACGCGCCCATCGCGGTATCGGGCGGGACGCTCTCCATTCTCGGGCGCGATCTTGAACTCGGGGCGTTTGCGTTGCCGGGGCAGGTGCGTTCCTATTTCAACGCCTCCAACACGCACCTTCTCAACCAAGCCACGCACGAACTCTTTGCCAAACCGCTGCGACTAGTCATCGAGACTGACGCGGGGCCGCTTACGCTCAAGTCGTCGCCGCCTCAATGGGCGAAAGCGCCCGCCGTTGTGCGTTGGACTTCGACGGCCAGCGGCGGGGGCCTCGCCATCGCGATTGCGGGCGAGATGGAATACGATGGCTATGTGAACTACCGGTGCGCGGTGTCGGCGAAGCAGCCAGTCAAGGTGAAGGACATCCGATTGGAGTTCGCGGTCGCAAAGGACTGCGCGGAGTATTTCATGGGGCTTGGCGTGGCCGGCGGCAAGCGACCGGCCAAACCGATTGAATGGACCTGGAATCCGCAGGTTAATCAGGATGGGTTCTGGATCGGCGCGATCAATGGCGGCTTCAAGCTCCAACTCTATGGTGACAACTGGCGCACGCCCCTCATCAATGCCTATTACCATTGGCGGGAATTGCAGGTGCCGGAATCCTGGGGCGGCGCCGATAGCAAGTCCGGCAGGATACAGGTGGCCGACGCGTCGGACGGCTCCGTCTCGGTAGTCGCCAGCAGCGGCGCGCGCACCCTCGAACCCGGCAAGCCGCTCGGCTACAATTTCAAATTGTTCCTCACCCCGTTCAAGCCGCTCAATACCGACGAACAATGGGCGCTCCGCTACCTGCACAAGAAACAGGGCGTCGACGATAACGATTACCGGGACTTGAAGCGCGTCGCGGCCATGGGCGCCAACGTCATCAACATCCACCACAACAAAGAGCAGAACCCGACGATCAATTACCCGTACTTCGATCTCTCGCGGCCGCTCCTCAAGAAATGCGTCGAGGACGCCTATGCCAATGGCGTGAAGGTGAAAATCTATTACACGCTACGCGAGCTGACCTCGAACCTGCCGGAGTTGTTCGCGCTCTTCAGCATGAACGGCGAACTCATCTGTCCGTCGCCCGGAAAGGACGGCGTCAACGCCCACCCCGCCACCAACCCGAAAGGCCCGCACCCGTGGCTGGTGGATCATCTCGGCTCCGAAGGCTACATCCCCGCGTGGAGGGAAACCATCCGCGGACGCTACAACGGCCTGCTCGATCTGGCGATCCTCACCACGCCCGACTCCCGCCTGTGCAACTTCTACCTTGAAGGGCTTGCCTTCACGTTGCGCGAGACCGGCTTCGACGGCCTCTACATCGACGACACCTCGCTCGACCGGAAGACCTTCCAGCGCGCCCACCGCATTTTCGAGCAAGCCGGCAAACCGCTCTTGGTGGACATGCATTCGTGGAACCACCACAATCACATGGCCGGCGACACCGCCTCGGCCTACGTCTTCATGCAGAACTATCCGTACTATCACCGGCTCTGGCACGGCGAGGGATTCAACTGCAACGCCCCGCTTGACAACCTGCTAGTCGAGCAATCCGGCATCCCGTTCGGACTTATGAGCGAAATGCTCGACCACCCGAACCCGTGGCACGGCATGATCTTCGGTGAAACCGCGCGGCTCGGCTGGAGCGGCGATCCGCGCCCGCTGTGGAAGCTCTGGGACGACTTCGGCATGGCCGGCAGCGATCTGATCGGCTTCTGGGATCGCGCTTGCCCCGTGAAGTCGGGCAACGCCAACCTTCCGGTCACAGTCTCTCGCAAACCCGGAAAGACCCTCGTTGCCATCGCCAGTTGGTCCGCCAAGCCAGAAACCGTTAAGCTCGCCATCGATTGGGCCGCCCTCGGCCTCGACCCGGCCAAGGCCAGCTTCCACGCGCCCGCCATTCCCGGTTTCCAACCGGAGGGATCATTTGCCGCCGATGCCGAAATCCCCATCGAGCCCGGCAAAGGCTGGCTGCTGATCCTCAGCGACGGACCTTAATCGCGGCGACCTTTGAAGCCTGGCGGGCTCAATAGTTTGAACCACGGCAAGGTTGCCAACCGGCTTTTGGCCAGCTAGGGGTGGTTCATGCCCTTCTCCCATTCATCCATTCGAACGCCTTCCGCGAAGGTCGCCAAATTCGTTGTCCTCCTGTTTGCCGCCTTGTTCCTTGCCGGGCCGTTGCAGGGGGCGCCCGCCCCCCAGGGAACCGATTTCCCATTGTTCCTGTATGAAGCTGGGAATCCGCCCAACGCAAGCAACTTTGTCCCGTACGGGTGGAACGTCCTGCAGGATTATAGCGCTGGCTCGCTTTCCGCGATCACCCCATTTTTGCAGGCGTGTGCCGCCAACAGCGAGACCGGCCTGGCCTACATTGCAGACGGCGGAGCCAACCATAGCATCGGCGCCCGAACGGAGATGTCGCAAGCGCTAACCCAGAATTGGATTCAATCGGTCGCCGGCAATGGGAATTTATGGTGGAACATGCCGGAGGAAGTTCACCCGTACTCGAACGAGGTGGCCATGCTGACGGATTACTGCGCGTGGACGCGTCAGTACGATCCGCAGCGCCGTCCGACCTACGAGTACTATCCGAGCTATCTGGACATCAACACGGCCAAGGCGGTTTCCGTGGTGGATGTGATGGGGGTTGCCGCTTATTGCAACGGGTACAGTCTGAATCATATGTTTGTTCGCTATCGGATGCAGGCGGTGGCTCTTGCGGGGATTCAACAGGTGGGTAGGAATGTCGGCACCAATTACCTGGCCGGACAGAAGCTGCCGATCTGCGTCTTCGATATCGACACGAATCTCGCCGACGGTGCGCTGGCGACGACGCTGCTTTATCACGACTTCTGGTCGGCGATCGCTTCGGGAGCGAAGGGGGTGGGCATTTGGTCTTCCTTTTACATGACGGCGGCATTGAGGGCTCAGGCGAACGTTGCGGCGTCGCAAATCACCGGCTCGGAACAGTTGGGCGACGTGATCCTGAATGGGGTGGACGCCTCCAACGTCGGTTTTAACATCACCTCGGGAACGACGCAGACTGTTTCGTATGCATCGGTTTCTTACCCTTCGCTCAACGTTCTTGCCAAGGTCCGAAACGGCAATCTTTATGTCATCGCCGTCAACTCGACGGATCAAACGATCACGGCCAACATCAACAGCCTGCCGACGTCGGGATCTTCGGCGACGGTGCTGTTTCAATCCCGCTCGTTGCCAGTGAGCGGCGCCAGCGTTTCGGATACGTTCCCGGCCTGGGGGGTGAATATTTATAAACTGCCTCTCGACACGGGAACGGCTCCGGCGACCCCGGCGGGACTCAGCGGCACGTCGCCTTCCGGATGCGAGATCGATCTGTCCTGGACGGCTTCCACGGGAGCCACAACCTACAATATCAAGCGCTCGACCGTGAACGGCGGGCCTTATCAAACGGTGGCCACGGCGGTCACCGGCACCAGTTACAGCGATTCGACCCTGGCCAGCTCGACGCCTTATTATTACGTGATTTCGGCGGTGAACATCTACGGCGAGAGCGCCAACAGCGCCCAGGCGGCGGCAACGACGCAGGTTTGGACGCGCATGAACGATACGACTCCGGCGATCATCTACGGCGGAGCGACCACTTACAGCGCCAACGGTACGAACGGGAACATCGGTTACACTTAAACCGAGAACATCGGTTACACTTTTCTGGATACTTCATCGCTTGCGGCAGCGCAAGGTTTACTCTCCCAACGCTCGGCGTAGGCC
>Ga0316221_1002671_pt1 | contig 15635 bp, 21 predicted proteins | sample TBH18007metaG_FD_206003 | JGI IMG/M metagenome (GOLD analysis project Ga0316221, IMG submission 206003) | Freshwater microbial communities from Trout Bog Lake, Wisconsin, USA - TBH18007 | ecosystem: Environmental > Aquatic > Freshwater > Lake > Hypolimnion/Profundal zone | place: USA: Wisconsin... | reverse complement strand
GATTCAGCCAACATGTCTACCCTTTTCCAAAAAGTGATCAATGGCATATCCATTTTCATATTATTGGCCCACCATGTTACTAGCCATAAGTTATCGGGCTGATATCCGATATTGCTATTTTTTCTGTCAGGACTGCATTTGTTTCCATTGTTATGGCGATTGCCTACAACTAGTGTCATAGTGTCCCGGGATATAGCACATAAACCTTTCTGTTTCTCAAACTGATTTATAAGAAAATCAATAAGATTCTCTCGACCATCCGACCCTTGCCACTCGGGATACAGTTCTATGCCTTCATTTTTGCAACGACGCTGAATAGCTCCAGCCATTAAGAACCAGAATTTGCTTTTGTCTGAGTTAATGGCTTTTAGTTTTTCTTCGTAGATATCAGTCCATCTATTTCTAAGAATCTGTATCAATTTTTGATGTGTTTTTTGATCTTCTGATCTTATTTTAGCAAGATCTAAAACTGGACCTTGGATATTTCTATGATCACAATATCTCAACATAGGAGCAACACGCTTATAGCCATGAATGAGTTTTTCATAGGTTTGATAATCATCTTTAGTGAAAGATTCTATCAAAGGCAAATATGCATTAACTAGCTCACTGTCATAAAATCGTATTTCTCTAGGTTTTGACCTAAACAGCTTGCGTCTTTCTAAATATGTTAATTGTTTTCTGCCGACAACAGCCATAATAATCCTTTCTGTAAGTTTTATTATACAATAAAAAAGGCTGCCGAAGCAGCCTTTTTGAACAAACTAATCCGAGATTAGAATGAATACTTACCGCCAACTAACAATGTGTTACCGGTGTATGCATTGTTAGCATCGTTGGTCTTGAACTGATAACGATAGTCAACAGTCAAACCAATTTTTGATGTAACTGGAACAGTTAGTCCAGCACCAACTAAACCAGTATAACGATTATGTTGAGCAACAATAGCTGATTGGTCGATGTATGTCGCGCCAGCTTTGGCTGTGATTGTAGCAGTGCCTAACTTAGCAACGTCGTAGCCAGCTACTAGGTTAAACTTGTTGGTGTCACCTTTTTCTTCGCGTAGACCTTCAGCTGTAACACTGAATGCGTTGAAATGTTGACCTACTGTCAAACCATATGTGCCGTGTGTATGATTATTGTCTAAAAAATCAGTACCGCCGACTACACCAACTTCTACTGCGCTTGCTGTTGCGGCCGCTAGAGCCATTAATGTTGCGATTGCAATTTTCTTCATAATTTACTTCCTTTTAATATTAAAATCAATGACAAGTTTGTCACTGTAACAATTATATATCCTTGTTTGTACTAGAGCAATAGAAAATGGCTCCAAAAGGAGCCATTTTAGGTATTTTTGGTTACAAGGTATTTCCTACCCCGGAGTTGTAGTTTCTTAGGCTACTAATTCAAATTCTGCATCATTAACAGAAGCTAATGTTACAGGAACTTGATAAAACTCGAATGTATTTGCGTTTGCATTTACGATTTTTGCTTGATTTACGGTCATCGCCTACCGTGTTGCCGTCTCTACTATCTCGCCACGTCGAAGCCAATACAGGCCCATCAAAAGTATATTGCCACTTGCGTGTTTGCTTCCAGAATACTCGGACCGTCAATATACTTTTGGTGGACCTGCCGGGGGTCGAACCCGGGTCCGCAACGCCTTCGCTTTGAAGGAATTACAACAATTCTTTAATTACTTACTACGAGCACGTTTTGTAGCACGACGAGCGGCTTGGCGTACAGGTGAACCTTTGCGTTGAACTTCAAACATATCAGACTCCTTTGTGTTGTTTATAACTGTATTTAAACATATTGCAAGATTTTTGTCTACTATTTTGAATAAATATTACTATAATCCGGGAGCGAATCAATGGATATTTTCAAACTTATAGGCGACTTAGGTATGCCCGTAGCGGCAGCGTTAGCGGGTGGTTATTTCGTCTACTTAACAATCAAACTACTTTTACAGGGCGTTTTGGGTAGTATCAAAGGCATGGCCGGTATTATTACTTCCCTTGATAATCGTGTCAAAACCATGAATCATGATGTAATACGCATTGATGCTGTTGTATCAAATGCTTTAGGACTACATCCTGATGTAGATCGTATTGCTCGTGCCGACGGTAAGAACGATGCAAGGAGAGATTAATGATACATTACGATTATACTTGGGACTTAAATCCTAACAGTATTGTACTAGATGAAGAACTTCCTATCGATAAACTAGGTTGGGTAGAGGGAGATTGTTTTAAATTAGTTAGAATAAATGGTCGAGCAATTTTTAGAAAATTAGATCCAGTAGAGCAATTTACTCGAGGTCACGCCGTAAATACAGGAGTATAAAAAATGGCATTATTAGATTCAATGTTAAACTTAATCAACAAACAACCAAAAGATCCAAACGTACCAAAACCACCAGCTGGTAGTCGCAGTGAGCGTGAAGCAAAAATCAAAGACAAAGCAGGTATGGTAATCAATGTGTTTGCATTGTTGTTAGCACTTAACGCATGGTACGGCGGCAAGCTATCTAGCACAGTATTAAACAATACTATCGCCGCTAACGACACTTATGCTTTCTATCAAGCCAAAAGCCTAAAACAAACATTAGCTGAACAAAACTTGTATGAAGCACAACACAACGGTGACAAAGCTCGTGCCGCAGATATGGCTAAGAAAATCGAAGACTATGAAAATGGTCCTGAAGGCAAAAAAGCATTATTAGCCAAAGCCAAAAAGATGGAAGCTGATCGCGATGAAGCTAAAAAATCTAGTCCATGGATTGGTTATGCAAGTACAGCATATCAGTTGAGCATTGTTATTTTATCTGCAAGTATCCTTGCAGTTAGTATGCCATTGTTTTGGAGTAGTTTCTTAGTAGCTGGATTAGGATTAGTTTTAAGCCTTAACGGTTTATTTCTTTGGTTCTAAATAGTTAGTTAACAGGATCATGGAGCGACTATGGATCCTATTACTCTCTTTGCACTTGCTAATGGCGCAGTTGCGGCCGTAAAGAAAGGCTGCCAACTTTATAAAGATATTAAAGGTGCGGCCGGTGATGTTAAGGCCGTACTAAAAGATCTTGACGATCAATTTCACAATAATCACAAAGACAAACCTGCTACTGTAGCACAGAAGAATGCCTACATAGAGGAAAAAAATCGTGTAATCGAATTAAACAAGAAGCAAGGTGAAACAGCTGGCATTTATCAAGAGCTGGCCAACTACCTCGGTGATTTCTTTGACAGCATGAACAAGTGCATGGCTGTTATCGAAGAAGAAGAACGCAAGGCAAGAGAAGAAATATACGAAGGTGAAGATAGTTTAGGACGCAGAGCACTTCAACTTGTTATAATGAAAAAACAATTAGAGCAAATGGTAGTTGAATTGCGAGAGATGATGATTTATAATTCACCTCCAGAATTAGGTGCGTTGTGGACTGATGTTAGCGAAATGATGAAAGAAATGGGCAAGCAACAAAAAGTGCTTATTTCTCGACAAATGCAACGACAAGCTATTCAAGAAGCAAGACGTGCGGCACGTATGCGACAATTAACAGAAGAAGCATGGATAGGAGTAATAATACTATTTGCTATATTTGTAGTCAGTGGAATGTTTATATATGTAGCGTACGATAGGCAACAAAAATACCCACAATACGGCGCTGGAATAATACCTAAAACAGAAAGCCAACGCAGGCAAGAAGCAGAACCACAAGTATATATTGGAAGGTAAATACATCAAGGAGCGAATCATGGACAATATTGTAGAACTAGTTAACAAGTATGGCTTTCCAATTGTTATGGCAGTTGGTATGGGATTCATTATCAAATACGTCTGGGAATGGGCAACAAAAGAAGTTAAACCTGTTATCAGTGATGCAAACACTGTTCTAATTGCACTCATAGATCGCATACGTATGTTAGATAACGATCTAATTCGCCTAAATCAAAAAGTCAATACAGTTTTACACCTACGTGGAAAAACTATCGAGCATGAGCGTGTAGAAGCTGAAAAAGAAATTAATAAAAAATTAGAATCAGAAAGTAAAAAAAAAGTTAACGAAGACGACCACCTTGCATCCGCGGGCGAGAGTTAAAAAGAATACACCTTAGGACCGGTACTCGTTACCGATTGTGTATAGGCGGCCACTGCCTTGGGACGAATGATTCGCTACCGTGAATCCCTAAAAGTGGCAAATTTTTTCGCGATTGTAATTTCATTGTAATCGTAATCTGCTACTATATTGTATAAATACCATTATAATCAACAAAAGGTAGCGAATCCCAAATGTCAAAAGTATTATTCCTCTTAAAACGGCGAGAAGACTACAATGCCGAAACACATAGTCATATCGGCCTAAGCACAGGTTTATACAATAGTGCTAGTTTCATGAATCAAATGTTGCAAGATCTAGGTATAGAAAGCAACTTAGAAGTTGTTGTAGATAACAACTGTATTGATAGAGAAGTTAACAAATATAAACCAACTCACGTTATTATCGAAGCATTGTGGGTTGTGCCTCAAAAATTCATCATTTTACAAAAATTACATCCTAACGTAAAATGGATTATTCGCTTACACAGTGAAATGCCGTTTATGGCGGGCGAAGGTATGGCGATGGATTGGCTAGGCGATTACAGTCGATTTAAAAATATTATTATTGGTGTAAACGCACCACGTATGTTGCGTGAAACTAAGATGTATTTGCAACATTTAAATCAGTGGGATGATGCAACTGCATCTGAACGTGTAATTTATTTGCCAAATTTTTACCCACAAGAATACAAAAGTAAGAAATTTGACAAGAATAAAGACTATGTCGATGTAGGATGTTTTGGTGCAGTTCGCCCATTAAAAAATCATTTGCTACAAGCATTTGGTTGTATGGATTTTGCTGAACGTATTGGCAAAAAACTAAGATTCCACGTTAATGCTGGCCGTATTGAAATGCAAGGTGGGCCAGCACTACATAACTTAAAAGGGTTCTTCCAACAAATCAGTGATCATGGCCATCAATTGATCAATCATACTTGGACTCCTCGTGAACAATTCTTAGAACTATGTGGAACTATGGATATAGGCCTACAAGTTAGTTTTAGTGAAACATTTAATATTGTAGGTGCAGATATTGTTAGCCAAGGTGTTCCACTAGTAGGCAGTACAGAAATACCATGGGCTGTAACTGCTTTTTGTGCAGATCCTACAAATAGCCAAGATATAGCAGACAAACTAGTTAAAACATATAATCATCCGTGGATAAATGTTAAAGCAAACCAATTTAGTCTAACACACTATACTAGTCAAACTAGCAAAGTTTGGTCGAAGTATTTTAGATAAATAGATTATTAGGAGATCAATATGAGTAAACATAGAGTAAGAACACACTTGTGGAACATGGGAATTTTAGAGACTATTGAACATTTATTTGATTCAGAAGAAGAAGCTCGCACTTTTGCAGGTACAATATCAGCGCATACTGTTAAAGTTTATAATCCAGACGGCGAATTACTTAGTACCAGAACAGCAGAAGCCGTAAGCACTAACACATACGCTTAATGAATGCATTTTTATACACTATGGTAGTTACTCACACTACTATAGTGTGCGTTACTCTATTTTTACATAGAGGGCAGGCGCACAAAGGAATCATCTTTCACCCAATATTGCAACACTTTATGCGTTTCTGGTTGTGGCTTACGACCGGCATGGTTACTAAACAATGGGTAGCTATACATCGTAAGCATCACGCATTTAGCGATAAAGAAGGCGATCCGCATAGTCCGCATGTATATGGAATTTGGCGTGTATTTTTCAAAGGTGCTGGACTATATCATCTAGCAAGCAAAGACACAGACATGATTAATAAGTTTGGAGTAGGTACTCCAGACGATTGGGTTGAACGTAACATTTATACACCCCATAGCCGCATTGGTATTCTTTTAATGTTAGTCATAGACTTATTGTTCTTTGGACCATGGGGCTTTATAGTGTGGGGTGTACAAATGATATGGGTGCCGTTTCATGCCGCAGGCGTTATTAACGGGATTGGGCATTGGTGGGGATATAAAAATGGTCCTACTAAAGATAAATCACGTAATCTTATACCGTGGGGTATATGGATTGGTGGGGAAGAGCTACACTCAAATCACCACGAGGAACCTGCTAATGTTAAACTAAGTCGTAAGTGGTTTGAGTTTGACGTTGGTTATTTTTATCTTCGCGTATTTTCCATCTTGGGACTTGCCCGTATCGTTCAGAGGTAGGATTTTTCGTGGTATTTTCTATATTCTTCAACACTAATCCATTCTACTAATTTTTCTATTTTATATTTTGTAGTGTTGTTTGCTTTAGCACAAGCACCAATTCCGTGATATACATTTCCGTTATATCGACAAGGTTTAGAATGTACTAAAGCGTGTTCGATACCGTATGTATTCTGTACTCCGGTCTTTCCTTTATTCCAAGGCTCTTTGCCTTTATTAAAATGATCCTGTGTTTTCCAACGTTCTTTAAGAGCTTTAGATACTGTGGGCTTTTTAGTTCCAAGTTGTTTTCCTTTACAAGCCTCACTAATCTTTTTTCTAATTTCCGGAGTATGTTTTTTACCGTAGTATGGATTGTTTTCTCCTTTACGAGAGTCCCACATCTCACGCATAATCTCATCGTGCCCAATGAGTCCTGCTAATCCTTGCCACGCAACTTTATCTTGCCAGTTTCCGTATTGTTCGTATAATTTACGATGCGCTTCTGCGTGTTCTTCTACAGTAAGTTCTACTAAATTAGATGGATCATCTGTTCCGCCTAAGTATCTTGGAATAATATGGTGTACGTGTTTCATACACTTATTTATCACGTGCAATGAATAGTTACTTTTCTGTTGCTACCCATTCTCCGTTCCAGTTATCGCCTAAATCTTGTTGCTTCATAAACGCACAACGTTCGATCCACATTTTATAGTACTTGTCCATTTGCCCGTCAAATGAACCTTTTAATTCGTCACATAGTATTGCAGCCGCATCGAATTGTTTTTCTTTGTACAAGGCATGCATCTTGCTGTGTGTTTCTTTAGATTTTTTATAAGCATCAATATCTCCTTTGATACGCAATGCTGTATAAATTAAGTCGGCTACTGTTTTTCCTTTTGGTTGCAAGTTGTCTAGCATTAGATAGAAGAAGTCATCTTTAGTACGGTTGTAAGTTTCTGCACCAATAATACATAGTACACCATAAGCCTTACAACGTGCCTCTAATCGTGCGGCTGTTGAAACCATGTCGCCTAAGATGTCATAACTGTGACGTTCTGTGCTACCCATTTCACCGATAAAGCCAATACCTGAGTTACAACCCCAACCCATTGCAGCCGGAGGTAAGCCCTGTGCTTCCATAATCTTAGTATATTCGTCTACCTTATCTAACATCTCTAAGCCTACCTTAACGATAGTACGAGCATGATTAGGATCTTCAATAGGAGCACCATGTATGTGCATACTTGCATCTCCTACATACTTGATGATCATTCCCTTGTTATCCAACATAGGTTGGCTAATAGCATCCATGTAACCATTCATGTACTTGCCAAGCCCAGCAACATCATCACCGTAGTGTTCGCCAATAGGTGTAAAGCCACGTAAGTCACTGAACATAACTGATACGTCTTTACGTAAACCACGCTTGATTAAATCTGGATCTTTTTGTAATAACTCTACAACTTCTTTACTGCAATATCCTGCAAACTGTTTCTTAATTGCTTGTTTCTGTAAAAACTCACTTACAAACTTTACCCCATAAGCATGTAGCATAACCAGTACAAGACCACTAGCCACCATAGTAGCGTCAAAAAGGTAAAGGTAATTGTTAAAAGCAAATCTACTAGCAAAAATAGAAATAAAAACAAAACAAACACCAGCGCCAAGTCCAACATAAGTCCACCTTGTTAAAAAGAGTAATACTATGCCCATTATTGCCAGGGCTAAAATTTCATATGTATCAGCATCTCCTGGACGCTGTATAACAACACCATTCATCATTGTACCCACTACTGCGGAAATAGCATCTTGCGGCCATACTGAACCTTTAGAAGTTGGCAATGGATTAGCAACGCCAGCGGCAGTTGGTCCTACGATAACAATAGCACCTTCAAAATTTAAAGGTAAATTAGTTAATGATACTTGTTTATTTTGTTGACTCCAATCGATCCATATCTTACCTTGACTGTCTGTAGAGATAGGGCCAAACTTAGGAATTCGCATTTTTTCAACACCATTCTCATTTAGTTTAACCTGGAAGGTACTATCACCTGCGGCAACTCTCAGTGTCTCTATAGCTATGCTAGAATATAATTTACCATCAATGCTTGCTATCAAAGGTAAGCGGCGATTTACTCCATCTATCTCTGGCTGTGTATTAACTAGTCCTGATCCTACTGAATTGTTTTCTATTAACGGAACGTTGGCAGTGATTCCAGAGTACTGTGGAATAGTGGATAAAAATTCAGACCCTATAACAGCAGAACCACTTATTCTAGGTGTGTTTTTACTTGTTGGGGTAGTTGTATTTGATACAACGACTGGATACTTTGCTAAAGTTTGACCCAGGATACTATCGCCACCTGCACGGTCTGATTCTGGCATGAGTACATCAAGTACAACAAGTCCTGCTCCGTGCGAATATAAATCTCGTACAATTTTGGCATATTGTTCTCTCGGTAGCGGCCACTGTCCGTATTTGGTTAAGCTAGCTTCGTCTATGTTGACCGTGTATATATTATTTGGCGTAGGAGCTTTACTAGTAATAAGAGTATCAAAGTATCTTAATCTTATACTTTCCATAAAGCTAGGATCTTCAATCCTTACGCTTAAAATAAGTATCAATGTTAGTAATGCTGTCCATGGGCTTAATAATATTTTCTTCATTTAGAAAACCCTTGCATTTTAATAAACCCGCCTAAATCATCATTACTTTGAGTAGTAGTGCCTTTAGGTGCGGCTGCCTGTTTTTGTGCTTTGGCCAAATCTTGAGGCATGTTTGATGCAACTTTTGTTTGTGTTTTTGTTTGTGTTTTTGTTTGTGCAACTTGCGTAGTTGGTTTTTGTTTCTGTGCTAGTTGTGTATCTTTATGCGGTTGCATTTCTGGAGGCAATGCACTTGCATATTGCTTAAAAGCGGCCTTACGTTCGCTGGCGCCTTTTTTAGCATGATTAATAATTTTAGTTACTGCATCGGTTTTAGTAAAATCTTTGACTACTGGTCTTACATGATTTAACCAAAAGTCTACAGTAGCTTTGGCCGCAGTTTCCGGCTTTTCAAGTAATTCAGGATGTGTAACTACATCTATTCCTGAGTTTTGTGCAAATTGCTGATAGTTATAACGGCCAGTAACTTGAATAAATCCTCGACCAATAAATCGTTGTCCATCACCACGCATAGTGTTGCCTAGCATAGTAGCAGTTTTACTAGGCGGTTCATAATGTTGTTGCCATTTATTCGGCAACTCTTTTAGGGTTTGATATCCTACAGTTTCCACATGGCACTGTGCTAATAATTGTGCTAGTTCAGTGCCCATAATACCTGCTTGTTTGGCAGTACGTTCTAGCACACTTCCTAATGGATTCTGTACTAGTGGTGGAGTTTGCTGTGGTGGTGTTATTCCGAATTCGTATAATCTCATGCAGTATTTATCTGTGCATAAGTTGGTCCACAAACTCTAGAAGTATAGCATGATGTTGCCCATCGTGCCAGTGTTGACGCATCCATGAATAGCTATCGTACCAAAACTTTTCGCTTTCTGGGTGGCAACCTATTAATCCTATACGATTTTGTATAATAGCCATAGCATCGCCATTAGCGTAGGTAGCAACTGTTTCAAACTTAGTTGTATCGCCTACTAATGCACACCCATCGTACCAGAACATATTCATAGGTTTATTCCGCCAGTTTACAGCTATATTTTTAGCATGTGGTCGGCGAGTATCAGTTCCGGGACGCTTAAGGTATTGAAAAGCGTCTACACTTTCTAATATATTAAGGTAATGTCTTCCTGCCCAATAGGCGCCCATACAGATACCTAAATACTTACCACCTTTGCGAACAAAATCTTTTACTGCATGTTCATTATGATAAAATAAACTATCGTAGCTATCACTATCTCCAAACCCTCCGGGTATAGCAATCAAATCCACATGATTAAAGAAATTGTCTTCTACAGGACTTTTACTAAAAATCTTAAAATTATAACGATTGCCCAAGGCTTTCATTATACCATTTGCACTTTGTACCGAACATTTAGGATCAGCTATGAATAGTGCTATTGTTTTTTTCATAGTGCTATTTAGCCGGTATTAAATTGTCTCTAAATATCGCCCACGCACGATCCCATGTCCATCGTTGGCTATGTCGTTCTACATGTTCTCTGCTTAATTGTAAACAAGCAGTAACAGCATCTTCTAAATTTTCATTCATAAATCCTGTCATGCCTTGATCAACAACGTCCTTTGGACCTTGGCATGGATATGCGGCTACTGGAGTTCCACAGGCCATTGCTTCAATCATTACAATTCCAAATGTTTCCCATTGACTAGGAAATACAAACACTTCAGCATTAGCATAATATCTTGCTAATGGTTTACCTGTTTGAAATCCTACAAAATGTATATTAGGATATTTCTTTTTGTATGTTTCTAACATAGGACCATCGCCTACCATTACTTTTGCATATCCTGGATAATCGAGATCAAAAAACTTTTCTAGATTCTTTTCCTTACTAACACGACTAACACACAGTAAGTACGGAGGATCAGATTTTCCTCTTAAATCAGGAGTGAAGATTTCACGATCTACACCGCGTGTCCAAGGAATAACTTCGCCATCAAAGCCGTGTGCCTTTAGTTCGGCAACCATTGAATCTGTAGTAGTTAGAACTTTGCCACTATGTTTATGAAACCATCGTACAAAACGCCAAGTCCAAGACTCAGGTATTCCAAATAACTTTTTGAGCCCTTCAGGAAACTTAGTGTGATAAGCGGTATTGTGAGGAATATTAGCCAGTGAAAGATATGCTCTAGCCCACAAACCCAAAGGACCCTCTGTGGCGATATGGATATAATCCGGATTGACCGACGCAATCTTCTTGCCCATGTTCCTGGGATAGCTAATCTTGACTTCGTTGTAGCCAGGGCAATCAATATAGCTGAACCACCCGGGATGAAGAAAAACAACGTTATAACCGTCCAGAAGCGCACACGCTTCAATATTTTTGTACGTAGTGACGACCCCGTTAATTTGATCCGGTAAATTATCTGTGATGATTAAAATCGTTTTCATACTATTTTTTTAACAGTTGTTCTCGATATAAATCCCACGCATATCCGCTTTTAAATTCTTCCTTGTTAAATTGTCTAAAACTAATATCATTTAGCCAACGTATTTTGGCATCCTCAGTAGAATCATTTTGATATTTGTATATCATACTAACTGAGCTATCGGCTGTAGCAGGAACACCATGAAGCCAAGCATCCACAGCTGATGTACTACTGTAAGTTATTATAATTTTAGCTTCGTTAACCGCATCTAGCATAGTTCCTTGATATATAGGAAGATCAAATCCTTCTAGGTATTTAGGATCTTCTTTAGGATGTGGTTTAAATTGTATGTTAGAGTGACCTTGTAATTGTAATTCATTAAATTTACTTCTAGCCCAAGCATAAATGTTAGTACCTTTAAGGCTCATATCTCCAGTCACTTGACCCATAATTAATGTTAAGTCAGTTACACTAGATTCATTTCTAGGAAGAACAGACCAGTTGTGTTTTACACATCTTGAATTATCATTATTAGGAACTATTAGTTGACTTTCTCCGTTAAGTCCCCAATAGTTTATTGAAGAAAATAACATACGGTCTTGAGTAAATCCATGTTCAATACAAATGGGAATTTCACCAGTTTGTCGACAATGTTCAAGAATACCAGATGCTTGCTTTAGACCCCAAAATAAATGAATATCGGTGCCATGATTAGACAAATGGCTAACTGTTGGATTATTTTCACGTTCTTTTATCTTGTATCCATGACATTTTAATCCTTTGGCAAATGCCTTGAGCCAAGGACTTATAAAATTATTTTTTGATTTATAAACTGCTACATTTATCATTGATTACCTTTATCGTTGTCATTTTCCTGTGTCCAAGTTACAATTTCCCACTTGCCGTCATGATGTTCTACTAACGCTGTCATAGATTCAACCCAATCACCGTCGTTCATGTAGATAATGCCATCTATTTCTTTTATTTCGGCCGAGTGAATATGACCTACGATAACACCATCAAAGCCACGCTTCTTACAGTAACGTGCTATGTTGTTTTCAAACTGAAACATAAAGTCACTAGCTTTCTTAACTTTGTGCTTGAGATATTTACTAAGACTCCAATAACCAAAGCCTAACTTGTGACGAATCCAGTTAAACTTACTATTCCATTCTAACACAAGATCATATAGTTTGTCACCTAAAAATGCTAGCCACGGAGCAAGCCGAGTAATGCCATCAAATAAGTCACCGTGTGTTACAAGATAGTGTTTACCATCTACACCTATGTGTTCTGTTTGATTATGTATTTCGACAAGTCCAAAACTAAAACCATACGGTATCATTGGTCTCAGAAACTCATCATGATTCCCAGCAATATATACAACACGAGTACCACGTTTGGCGTGACCTAGCACACGTCGAACAACGTTAGTGTGGCTTTGTTTCCATCGCCATTTATTTTGTTGAATTTTCCACGCATCTATTATATCTCCTATAAGATATAATGTTTCGCAAGTGTTATGTTTAAGGAAGTTATTTAATTGCTCAGCTTTACAGTCTCTGGTACCTAAGTGAACATCACTTACGAAAATAGAGCGATAAGTTTTTGTAGTCATATCAATATTTATCGCTCCATATTAATACTAATATTACACTAGTATTACAATTATTGGACTGCTTGAGTATGTTTATGCTTAATACTTTTCTTAAGAATTTTTAACCAAATTTCTTTTGCTTTTTTAAGATTGTGCTGAATTTCCGCTTTGTTTAATTTAAGAATTAATTTTTTTACTTTCATGACAAACTCCTTTAAAGGGTGAAAAAGGATCTTTCGATCCCTAGTGTGGATTACGGATTACCACGACACCATATTTTGTGCCCGCATTATATTTAGTGTTTATGTCGATAATTTTTTAAAAATAATCCCAGTCCAGTAATCATCAGGTTCATTAGTTTTATATTCGTTAACACGATTATGTAATTCTAAGTAAAATGTATCTAAATCGCCACCCCATTTTCCAATCAATAAATTGATATTTTCTATACAACTATCCCAATTTTTATTTTTATAATTTTCCATTAAATCAGAATGTAATAATTTTAGTGAAGGTATAGACGGAAAATCCTCAAATGGTATATTTTGCACTACACAATATGCTGTGAATGGTTTGCCGGACCCTACTTGTACTGTATCTAATTCTAATACTGTATATTTTTCTTTTAGTTTGTTTGCTTCAGTTGATCCAAAAATAATGTTCATTGTTAATTCTCCGTTAAATAATTATCTTAATTTAAAAAACACAAAAAATTTATATGACTTTTAGTTTTGATCTTATTAGTGATTTACATGTTGAATCGTGGAATAAAAAATTTAACTGGGATCTTCAAGCCACTTCCCCGTATTGTATTGTTGCCGGTGACATAACTCAAGACCGCGCATTATTAATTGATACATTAGAACAGTTAGGAGAAGTTTATAGTGCTGTTTTTTATATTGATGGTAATGCTGAACATAAAGATTATTATGGAAATTTATCACAGAGTTATACAGAATTAGTTGCTCTTACTAATCCAATACCCAATGTAGTTTATATGCAAGATAATGTTGTAATTATAAACGGAATCGCAATTCTAGCTACTAACGGGTGGTGGACTTACGATTTTGACGCTAATTTAGATTTAGAACAAAGTGTATTTTGGTTACAAGAAAAAGAAAAAATTAATCAGCGTGATGCTTTAGAAATGTCAGGTGTCGCGTATCACGATGCCGCATATCTATCTAATAGTGTAAAAAAATTACAAACACAAAATGATGTTAAAAAAATTGTTTTAGTTACACATACAGTGCCTTCTCCTTGGATCATAGAACATGATATAGAACTAATTGATACTTGGAGATTCAATAGTATGGGCAATCAGCGCATGGATATGGTACTAGCCGAAGATACTGAAAAAAAGATTGCGATGTGGTGTTTTGGTCATTATCATATGCCGATTGACACAATTAAAAACAATATAAGATATGTCAGCCATCCTCGTGGTCGCGGGAATACTATATATTCGCAATCTGTTTACTATCCTAAAAGGATAGAAATTAAGTTATAAGATGAGGATTTATCATCCTCGTGATGCCTCGAGTAGCCGGACTATTCTTTTAAACTATTTCGGGTTCTAATTTAATTTGTAACGGATAATTTTGACTTCTAGCACATACTGTTATTTCGACACCTTTTTGCTCAGCTATTTCATAAGGTAATACTGCTACTACAGCGGATCCTGATTCGTGTATATCTTGTGTTATTTTCAAAGCTGTTTCTGGGGTGTAACTAAAAAAGTTCATAAGAGATTCAACTACAAAATCCATTGATGTGGCATTATCGTTTAGATAGATAATTTTAAACATCGGAGGTTCTTTGATTTCATTATCGGTTTGAATTCGAGTGACTACATCGGTACCAGTCATTTTTTTATTCCTTGTTTAGTAAAGGGGCGTGGCCCCTTTACTATATTTACTGTTATATTATGATTCGTATACAATAGCGATTGATTTAGGTTTTTTGTTTTCGGGAATAATTCTTTCTAATTTTACAGTAAGAATACCGTCCTTAACAATAGCACCTAATACTTCCACATACTCTGTCATTGGAAATGTGCGTATAAATTTTCGACTGCTAATACCACGATGTAAATATTCGTGATTAGCAGGCAAATCCTCAACGGTATTTTTTTCTCCGATAATAATTAAAGTATCTTCTTTAACAGTTACTTCAATTTCTCCTGGAGTGAATCCGGCTACTGCTACTTGTACTTCGACAGTATCATCGCCTGTTTTCAGGATATTGTATGGAGGATATGTTTGTGAACTAGCCAAATCAATTTGATTGACAATCCGTTCAAACAAATGATCCATCCCTAAACTATTTCGATAAAATGGACTTAAATCCATGGTTGTAATTCTAGTCATTTAATTTTCTCCTTTATTAAGCAAGTTTGACTATTGTGGGCCCGAACCCGGCGCCCACATTTATTTTACTACATTTATTTGTCTGAATCTTTCTTTTCGGTAAATTCAGCATCAACAATATTGTCGTCTTTGCTGTCTTCACTTGTGGATTCTTCAGACTTGGTTTTCGCTTCCATTACAGGTTGACTAGCCGCAAATAAATCACTGATTGTTTGAGTTATTGCATCTTTATCATTACCCTTATTGGCAGCTTCTACCTTATCACAAGCTTCCTTAAATTTAGAAACTTGTTCTTCGGATAGTTTGTCTTTGACTTCGTCAAAATCTTTACGTAATGTATGCAGTTGATGCTCTGCTGAATTTCGAGTT
>Ga0316221_1002668_pt1 | contig 15640 bp, 18 predicted proteins | sample TBH18007metaG_FD_206003 | JGI IMG/M metagenome (GOLD analysis project Ga0316221, IMG submission 206003) | Freshwater microbial communities from Trout Bog Lake, Wisconsin, USA - TBH18007 | ecosystem: Environmental > Aquatic > Freshwater > Lake > Hypolimnion/Profundal zone | place: USA: Wisconsin... | reverse complement strand
GGTCGAGATCGCCGACACCTTCGCCCGCGCCCTGGCCGCCTGCCCGCCGGCCATCCGCGACGCCGCCGATCCGCAGCTCAAGGCGGTGCTGGACGGCGTCGAGGCCACCGACCGCCAGCTGCTGTCCACCCTGGAACAGCACGGCGTGAAGCTGATCGACACGTCCGACGGCAAGTTCGATCCCAATTTGCACCAGGCCATCGCCGAAGTGTCGGGGAACGGCAAGCCCGCCGGCAGCATCGTCGATGTGGTGCAGACCGGCTATCGCATCGGCGAGCGCCTGCTGCGCCCCACCATGGTGACGGTGGCGAAGAAGGATTCCACGGCGCAGGGTGTCGATACCAAGGCCTGAGCGCAGAAGGGGACTGCCATGTCCGAACTGAAGCTTGTCGTCGCCGGCGCTTCCGGCCGGATGGGGCGCACCCTGATCCGCGAAATCGCACAGGGGTCCGGCATCACCCTGTGTGGTGCGCTGGAAATGGAAGGCCACCCCAACCTGGGACTGGATTCGGGCATCCTGTCGGGCATGCAGCCCAACGGCATCATGCTCACCGCCGATCCGCTGCCGGTGATCGCCCACGCGCAGGGCATTGTCGATTTCACCACCCCGATGGTGTCGATGATGCTGGCCGACCTGGCGGCGCAGGCCCGCATTGTCCATGTCATCGGCACCACCGGCTTCACGCCCGCCAATGAAGAGCGCATCAAGGCCGCCGCCCGCCATGGCGTGATCGTCAAGTCCGGCAACATGAGCATGGGCGTGAATTTGCTGGCGGCGCTGGTGGAGCGCGCGGCGCGTTCGCTGCCCGACTACGACATCGAGGTGCTGGAAATGCATCATCGCAACAAGGTCGATGCCCCGTCGGGCACGGCCCTGCTGCTGGGCAGTGCGGCGGCCAAGGGCCGCGACACCCAGCTGGACAAGCATTGGGTGAAGTCGCGCGATGGCCATACCGGCGCGCGCGAGGACGGCGCCATTGGCTTCGCCACCCTGCGCGGCGGCACGGTGGTGGGCGAGCATTCGGTGATCTTCGCCGGTTCGGGCGAGCGCATCACCCTGACCCACACGGCGGAAGACCGCACCATCTTCGCCCATGGCGCGCTGACCGCCGCCAAATGGGGCCATGGGAAAAAGCCGGGGCTTTATGCCATGACGGATGTGCTGGGGCTTTAGGCTTTTCGCGTGAGATCCTCAGCTTGTCATTCCCGGCCTCGCAATGCCTGCAAAGGCATTGCGACGGGAAGAGAACCCGGGCTGCTTCACGCGAGTCCGGTCTTTCCGGCCCGGGCCCCCTTCCCTCGCACCGCTGACGCGGCGCTCGCCGGGGATGACAAGATGGGGAGCGGCCTCAATGTCTAAACCCTTCACCAAAGCCGAAGTCGAAACCTTCTTCGCGCGGCTGAAGAAGATCGATCCCGCACCCAGGACGGAACTGGAATACACCAATCCCTATACCCTTCTGGTGGCGGTGGCGCTGTCGGCGCAGGCGACCGACAAGGGCGTCAACAAGGCGACGAAAGCGCTGTTCCAGAAGATCAGCACGCCGCAGCAGATGCTGGCGCTGGGCGAGGAGAAGCTGACCGACGCCATCAAGACCATCGGCCTCTACAAGGGCAAGGCGAAGAACGTCATCGCGGCGGCGAAAATTCTGGTCGAAAAACATAGCGGCGCTGTACCCAACGACCAGGCCGCGCTGGAGGAATTGCCCGGGGTGGGCCGCAAGACCGCCAATGTCGTGCGCAATGTTGCCTTCGGCGAAAAGACCATCGCGGTCGATACCCATATCTTCCGCGTCTGCAACCGCACCGGGCTGGCGCCGGGCAAGGATGTGCTGGCGGTGGAGCGGGCGCTGGGGCGCGTGGTGCCGGATGAATATGCCCTGCACGCCCATCACTGGCTGATCCTGCACGGCCGCTATACCTGCATCGCGCGCAAGCCGCTGTGCCCGACCTGCGTCGAGCGCGATCTCTGCCGCTTCAAGGACAAGACGAAGCAAGTGCCTGCGGAAAAAGAAAAGCTTCCTAAGAAGACTTCCGCGCGCTCCGCAAGGCGCTGAGACAGAGCGGGTCGGCGGCGCTGGTGGCGCCCGCCGGCAGGGTCTCGACATGGCGGACGGCTTCGCTGCCCCGCTCGCCATACAGGAAGAAGAAGGCACGGCACTGGCTGCCGTCATAGCGCCACATCTGGGTCGCGCCGTCCTGGCGCAGGAATTGCGGTTCGCCCAGCATGGCCCGCAGATTGGCCTGCGGCAGGCCCAGATAGTCGGCGGGCTCGCCCCGGGGCGGGGCAGGCGGGATCGGCACGGCCGGCGGCACCGGCGCGAACCGCACGGGCGGCGGCGCGCCGGGGACGGTTTTCGTCTGCTGGGCGCAGGCGGCCAGCGCGAGGAAAAGTCCGAGGGAAAGAACGCGGCGGATCATCATGCGCGATCCTGCATATCTGGATCGCCCGGACAAGCCGGGGGATTGCCGTCCGCATCACGCGCTGCGCGCATGACGCGGTCGGCAAACTTGCACAAGCACGGTTCCCTCGTTTAAGCCTGCCCCGCCGCCAATGTGCAGGGAACAACCATGCCGCAGAAATATCATGTCGCCGGTCTGGGCAACGCCATCGTCGATGTCATCGCCCGGGTGGAGGATGATTTCCTCCTCACCCACAAGATCGCCAAGGGCGCGATGACCCTGATCGACGAGTTCCGCGCCTTTGAACTGCACAAGGCGCTGGCGATGGCGGGCAGCAACCATGAAGTGGCGGGCGGCAGCGTCGCCAACACCATGGCGGGGCTGGCCTCGTTCGGCGCCAAGGGCGTCTATGTCGGCAAGGTCCATGCCGACCGGCTGGGTGCGGTGTTTGGCGCCAGCATGAAAAGCCTGGGCGTCGATTATTCCACCCCGCTGGGCGACAAGGGCGCCGCCACCGCCAGCTGCATGATCGCCGTCACCGGTGACAGCCAGCGCAGCATGAGCACCTATCTGGGCGCCTGCCGCGAACTGACGCCGGACGATGTCTTCGCCCATGAGATCGAGGCCGCCGAGATCGTCTATATCGAAGGCTATCTGTGGGACGAGGCCGCCGCCAAGGATGCCTCGCGCAAGGCGATGAAGCTGGCGCACCAGGCGGGCGGCAAGATCGCGCTGACACTGTCGGACAGTTTCTGCGTCGGCCGGTTCCGCGATGAATTCCTGCATCTGTTCCACAATGAGCTCGACATCCTCTTCGCCAATGAAGACGAGGCCCACGCCCTGTTCGAGGTGGAGAATTTCGAACAGGTGGTCGAAAAGGCCAAGGCCTGGGGCGGCATCGCCGCCCTGACGCGCTCGGCCAAGGGCTGCGTCGTCGTCCATGGCAGCCAGGTGCACGAGATTCCGGCGGCCCCCGTCAGCAAGCTGGTCGACACCACCGGCGCCGGCGACCAGTTCGCGGCGGGCTTCCTCTATGGCCTGACCCACGGCAAGAGCCTGCACGATTGCGGCAAACTGGGCGGGTTGGCGGCGGCGGAAGTGATCGCCCATTACGGCGCGCGGCCGGAAGTGTCGCTGAAGGAACTGGCTGAGAAGAACGGGCTGTCCTGATGCCAGGAACGAGGCTCCCTGCGTTTGTTGCAAGGGGCCTTCTCGTTGGAACTATCTTGTTCCCGCGTCGGCATGAAGACGGAAAATACGGCGTTTCAAAAAAGCCGTTTTAAAAAAGATTGCACGCGAATTCCAGAAAAGAAGATTCTCCTCCATTTGGAAGCAGGCCCGTAAAGTTCTGAGGCGTTACTCCCCGATCACATGCAGCAACACCTCGCGCCGATGCGCGATGTGGCGATGCTCGAAAAGATAAAGCCCCTGCCAGGTGCCGAGAGCGAGTTTGCCGTCGCGCACCGGCACGCCGATTGATACGGCGGTCAGGGCGCTCTTGATGTGGGATGGCATGTCGTCGGGCCCTTCCTCATCGTGGCGATAGGGAAAATCCTCCGGCGCCAGCCGCGCGAAGGCGGCGATCAGATCCCCCTGCACATTGGGATCGGCATTTTCCTGGATCAGCAGCGACGCCGAAGTGTGGCGGATAAAGCAGGTGAGCAGGCCGTCGCGGATGCCGCTCTTTTCCACGAAGGCTTCCGCCGCAGCGGTGAAATCGTGCAGTCGCGCGCCATGGGTGGGAATGGTGACGGTGTGGAAGTCCTGCTTCATCGGTTCTTTCGCAAATAGACATACAGCGCGCCGCCGCCGCCATGGCGGACATGGGCGGGCTGCACCTTCGCCACCAGCGGCTTCAGCTCCGGTTCGGCCAGCCAGCGCGGCACCATCTCCTTCAACACGCCATGTGGAGATTCGGTCCAGGCCGCCGCGTCGGCGGGGCGGGGGTTGCCCTTGCCCGTCACCACCACGATCAGGCGGTTGTCATACTGGCGGGCATTCTGCAGGAAGCGGATCAGGGTGCGGTGCGCCCGCTCCTGGGTCATGCCATGCAAATCCAGATTGGCGTCGGGCGCGATCAGGCCGCGATTGAGGCGGTCCTGGGTGTTGCCGTCGAGGCCGCCGCTGCCGCCGGGCTTCTTTGGGTTGCGCGCAACCGCCTTGGGCTTGATCGGGCGGGCAAGTTTGAAGTCTTCTTCGAACTCCTTGCGCTCGCTGTCCTTGAGCTTGCGCATCAGTAGCCGCGGCCCGCGCCGATCTTCGCCGCCAGCACATTGGGCAGCAGCACGAACAGCCGGCCCGGCGCGTTCATGTGCCCCGCGCGCTCTTCCGCCTGCGCGCCGAAACCGAAGAAAACATCACCGCGCACCGCGCCCTTGATGGCGCCGCCGGTATCCTGGCCGATCAGCAGCGCCTGGACCGGATCGGCGCCAGCGGCGGCGACATAGAACGGCGCGCCCAGCGCGTTCATTTTCGGATCGATGGCCAGGCTGGCTCCGGGCGTCAGGTTGGCGCCCAGTGTGCCGGTGCTGCCCAGCGCCGGATCATCGACAGCGGTGCGCAGGAAGAAGACATAGGACTTGTCTGTCTCCATCACCCGCCGCGCCTGGTCCGGATGCGCCAACAGCCAGGCCCGGATGCTCTGCAGCGAGACAGTCTCGCGCGTCAGCTGGCCTTCGGCGATCAGGGTGCGGCCGATGGCGGTGTAGGGCTGGCCATTGGCCCCGGCATAGGCCAGGCGCAGGCTGCTGCCATCGGGAAGGCGGGCGCGGCCCGAGCCCTGGATCTGCAGGAAGAACACCGCCACCGGATCGGCGGCCCACAACAGCACTTCGGCCTTGGGCGGCGCGGCGTTTATGGTGGCGCGCTCGGGATAGGGCTGCAGCGTGTGGTTCTTCACCTGCGCGACGGCGCGCTGGCCGGCCAGCGCGGCGTCGAATTCGCCAAGGTCGAAACGCACCCAGTCATCGGGCAGGCCGTAGACCGGGGTCTGGTAGATGCCGCCGCGCACCGGTGCGGCCAGGATTTCCGGCTCGTAATAGCCGGTGAAAAGACCGTCCGGCTTGTCGCCGTCGCTGATCGCATAGGGCGTGAAACGGCTTTCAAAGAAGACGCGGGCATCACCGGTTGCGGCGTCGCAGAGCGGCCGCCAGTCGCCCACCGTGCCGGCATATCCGGCGCCGCCCATCGGTGCGGCGGCATCCTTCTTCGCCAGGATCGCGCAACCGCGCTGGAACGCGGCCAGCGCGGCGTCGAAGTTGGCCGCGTTCCAGCCTGGCAGATCGGTGAACCCGGCGCGCGTCAGGCGCAGCGCGTTCGCCGCCACGGTTGGCGCGGCGGGCACGCCCACTGCCGGCACGGCGGGCTTTTGCGGCGCGGTGGAACAGGCTGCCAGCGATGCCGCCAGCAGCGCCGCCGCCAGACGCTGCCTCACGCCGCCTCGCCCGACGTCGCGACCAGCGTCCAGTTGGGATCGGAGGCGCCGGCGGCGCGGCTGAAGGTCCAGCGGTCGGTGATCTCATGCGGGGCGCCCACCGCTTCCACCGTCTCGAAGGTGGCGTCGAAGCGGACGGTGATTTCCATCAGCCCGTTCGTCACCACGCCCTGCTCGATCGCCGCATCCTTGACAGCAGCGAAGCGGAAGCGCTGGGGGGTGGCGCCCCGCGCCACGATGGCGGCGGCGAAGCCTTCCAGCACATCGGGCGAGACCAGGGGCTTCAGGGCTCCGGTGTCCCCCCTCTCGAAGGCGGTGACGATCAGTCCATAGGCGTTGCGGGCCCCGCCCAGGAATTTTTCAGCGTCAAAACTCTTGTCCGCCATCTGCAGCTGGAACAGGCCGGGCACATCCAGCGCGGCGGGCGCCGGCGGCGGCGGAACGGGGGGCGCCCCGGCCAGGGGGGCACGGCCGGCGGGCGGCAGAACCGGCAGTTCGGTGCCGCTCTTGCGGCCCAGGACCAGGAACAGGCGCACCAGAACGACCACCGTGACGGCAGCGGCGGCGAGAAGAATGATCCATTGCGACTGCGCCATGGTGCGTCCCTGAAAACAACGGAACTGAGCCTAAACCGGCTGTTTTGGCAGGGAAAGCGTCCGCTTCGCCAAACCCCAGCCGCTTGTCAGGCCCGCGCGATCCGTGGTAGCGCCCCGGCCACCCAATTATACCCAATTATTGAGAGACGGACGCCATGAGCGACGAAGGCCAGACCCCCGAAACCGACGCCATCCAGCCCCAGGTTGCCATCGTGGCCCAGTACATCAAGGATCTTTCCTTCGAGAACCCCGGCGCTCCGGCGATGATGAGCCAGGGCCCCCAGATCGACCTGGGCGTGGACCTGCAGGCCCGCCGCGGCGACGCCGAGCATTTCGAAGTGGAACTGAAGCTGCGTGTCACCGCCAAGACCGGCGAAAAGACCGCCTTCCTGCTGGAACTCGCCTATGCCGGCCTGTTCCGCATCGTCGGCGTGCCGGACGAGATGCTGCAGCCGCTGCTGCTGATCCAGGCGCCGCACATGATCTTCCCGTTTGCCCGCCGCATCGTCGCCGACGTGGTGCGCGACGGCGGCATGCCGCCCCTGATGGTCGATCCGATCGATTTCGCCGCGCTCTACCAGGCCAAGCTGGCCTCGGGCGGCATCCAGGGCCAGACGGTGGGCACCGCCTAAATCACCCGCACAAATGTCATGGCCCACCTGAGGTGGGCCATGACACGGATGCTGATTACGCGATCTTTTTCCACACTGGATTGTCGCCGAGTTCCTTGGCGACGAACGCCGCATGACGCGCGGCTTCTTCTTCCGTGAGGCGCGGGGCCAGCGGAACCGGACGCTGGCGGGCCGGGCCGGGGCCCTGTGGCGCGGCGGCTGCGATCTCTTCGGGCGCCAGCGAGAAGCCGCGCTGCCGCCCGCCGATCAGTTCCAGATAGACCTGCGCCGTCAGCTGGCAGTCCAGCAGCGCGCCATGCTTGGTGCGGGCGGTGAGGTCGATGGCGAAGCGCTTGCACAATTCGTCCAGCGAATAGCGCGCCCCCGGCAGTTTGCGCTTGGCGATCTCGATGGTGTCGATGGCGCGGGCCAGCGGAATGGGCGGACGGCCCACCCGCGCCAGTTCGGCATTGATGAACTTGATGTCGAAGCTGGCATTGTGAATCACCAGCGGCGAATCCCCGATAAAGGCAAGGAATTCGTCGGCGACATGGGCGAACAGCGCCTTGTCGGCGAGGAAGCTGGCGGAGAGGCCGTGCACCCGCTCGGACTCGATAGGCACATCGCGTTCGGGGTTGAGATAGAATTGCAGTTCGTTGCCGGTGGGAAAGTGATCGACCAGTTCGACCAGGCCGATCTCGACGATTCTGTGACCATCTGCAGGTTCGAAGCCTGTCGTTTCGGTGTCGAAGACGATCTCACGCATTTTCGATTTTGCTTCTGATGTCAGCCAGGATCATTTTCACCTGTTCGCGGGCGTGATCCAAGCCCTGGTCGGTCATCACCACATAATGCGCCTGTGCACGCTTTTGCGCGTCGGAGAGCTGGCGGGCGGACAGGGCGGCGAATTTCGCGTCGGTCATGCCGGGACGGGCCAGCACGCGTTCCTTCTGAATATGTTCGGGCGCCGTGGCCACCACCACCGCATCCACCCGGGCCCCGGTTTCCAGCAGCAGGGGTATATCGAACAGCAGGATCGGGGCGGCGGCGTGATGCTCGACGAACTGCTCGCGCATGCGCAGCACCTGGGGGTGGATCAGGGCTTCCAGCCGCTCCAGTTTTTCCGGCGTCATCTGGGCGGCGATACGGGCGCGGCTGATGCTGCCTTCGATGACCGAGCCGGGAAACAGCGCCTCGATATCCCGCTGCAGCGCCACGGGATTGGCATAGATGTCATGCACCGCCCGGTCGGCATCGAAGACCGGAATGCCCTCTTCCGCGAACAGGCGGGCGGTGGTGGTCTTGCCCATGCCCATCGCGCCGGTGAGGCCGATGATGAAGGGCCCGCTTCTCATATCAAGCGCGCTTGCCAAGAGCATCCACCAAGGCGGCGCGCAGGCCGGAGGTGACTTCCGGGCGCATGCCAAAGAAAGCCTCGAAGGACGGTACTGCCTGGTGCATCAGCATGCCCAGACCATCGATGGCCTTGCGGCCACTCGCTTTGGCGTCTTTCAGCAATTGCGTTTCCAGTGGACTGTAGACGATGTCGCAGATGGCGGCGTTGTTCGGCAGCACCGAGAGATCGAGGTGCAGCGGCGGGTTGCCTTCCATGCCGGCGCTGGTCGAATTCACCACCAGCGCGGCCTGGCGCGCCACAGCGCTCCAGTCGCTCAGCGCGCCGGGCAGGATTTTCGCCTTTACATGTTGCGCCAGGGACGAAGCCAGCTTGTGCGCCTTGGCGCCGTCCCGCGCCCGCAGATGGATCGTGCCGACGCCCAGCTGGTCCAAGGAAAGAATCGCGCCCCGGGCCGCGCCGCCCGCGCCCAGGAGCACGGCTTCGCGGCCGTCCAGCCGCCCGATATTTTCCTGCAGCGAAGCGGCCAGACCGTAGGCGTCGGTGTTGCGGCCACAAATGCCATCGCCATGGAAGATCAGCAGGTTTGTCGCGCCCGCGCTTTGCGCCACCGCGTCATTGCTGTTTGCCAGCGCGAAGGCCGCTTCCTTGTGCGGGACCGTGACATTGACGCCGGCATAGCCATCGGCCCGCAGCCGCGCGATCGTGCCTTGAAAATCTTCTGGCGCGGCGGGAATCTTTTCGTAGGTTCCCTCGATGCCATGCTCTTTCAGCCAGTAGCCATGCAGCACCGGAGAAAGCGAATGGGCGACGGGCCAGCCGATGACGCCTGCGCGTTTCATGATTGCAAAAGGCCCTGCTCTCTCAGCGCCGCCAGCAACGGGAGCAGCGGCAGGCCGAGAATGGAAAAGAAATCGCCTTCGATCCTATCGAAAAGCTGGGCCCCGCGCCCCTCCAGATGATAGCAGCCCACCGATGCGAGAACCGCAGGGGCCTCTGCCGCCAGATAGGCGTCGAGGAAGGCTTCGCTGAGGGGCCGCATGGTCAAGGCGCCTTCGCCGACATGGCGCCAGATCACCGTTCCGTCCCGCACCAGCACCGCCGCCGAGACGATGCGGTGCGTCTGGCCCAAAAGCCTGGCCAGCAGGGCTTTGGCGGCCGCCGTATCCGGTGATTTGCTGATCCGCTCGCCTTCGAAATCCAGAACCGAATCCCCGCCGAGCACCAGCATGCCGGGATGCTGCGCCGCCACCGCCAGCGCCTTGAGCCCGGCCAGGGCAAGAGCCGTGGCGCCGGCATCCACGGCGGCCGGCATCAGGGCCTGCTCGTCGATATCGGCGGGGTCTGTCAGAAAATCCACGCCCGCCGCCGTCAGCAGGCGGGCGCGGGCAGCGCTGCCGGAGGCCAGTATCAGCCTGCCGGGCTGCGGCGCCTGCGCGCGAAAAGCCCGCCCCCCGTCCTGAAGCCGCTTCGTCGTCACGCCGCGCCGTTCCGTTCGGAGAGCAGGTTCATCACCGTCGCCGCGGTTTCCTCGATCGAGCGGCGGGTGACGTCGATGGTGGGCCAGCCTTGGTTCTCGAACAGCTGGCGGGTGGCGCCGACTTCGGCCCGCACCTGGTCGAGGTCGACATAGTTGGTGTCACGGCTTTCGCCCATGGTGGTGAGACGGTTGCGGCGCACCTGTACCAGCCGGTCGGGCGACACCCACAGCCCCACCACCAGCGCCGGGGTGGCGAGCAGCGCCGGCGGCGGCGGCATGCCCGGCACCAGCGGCACATTGGCGGCGCGGACGCCGCGAATGGCCAGATAGACGCAGGTCGGCGTCTTGGACGTGCGGCTGGCCCCCGTCAGCACCACTTCGGCATGGCCGATGCCGTCCAGGGCCTGGCCATCGTCATGGGCGATGGCGAAATTCAGGGTCTCGATGCGCTCGAGATAGCGCTGATCGACCTGGTGCTGGCGGCCGACCTTGTGGCTTTCCGGCCGCCCCAGAAACTTGCCCAGCAGGTTGAGCGGCTGTTCCAGCACATCGATGCAATCCACCAGCAAGGTGTCGCAGTGGCTCACCAGTCGCTGGTTGAGGGTGGGATTGGCCAGGGTGAAGAAGACCAGTCCCGGCGCCACGGCGATATGATCCAGGGCGCGGGAGAGCTGGTGGTCGCTGCGCACCAGGGCATAGGAATGGATCTGGACGTCGACATTCTCGAACTGGGCCAGGGCCGCGTTGACCATGGCGTTGAGGGTCTCGCCGGTGGAATCGGAGACCAGATGAAGGTGGAATTTTTGATCCACAAAGGCTGCCCTGACTGTCCCCAGCGGCCATAGCCCGATGGGGACAAGCCCGCAAGAGCAGGCGGTTTTCCGGGCAAGCTGTGCGGGCGTGGGAGTCCGTGGGGAGGGAAAACCGGCAATGGTGGATGGCGCCCCGGCCGGGCCCAAAAAGCCAAGCGCTTGAGTTGGTTGGCGCTTCGGCTTAGACGAAGGCCCTGTCCCCGGAACGGCCCACAACCCACAGGCCTAACAACATCTACAGCATCCTTAGATTCTAGGAGTCTTGTTTTGAAGAAGGATGTGAAACTCCTGCGCGTGCTGGCCGGTGACGCGTCCAAGCCGCCGCCGGTCTGGCTGATGCGGCAGGCCGGGCGCTATCTGCCGGAGTACCGGGCCGTGCGCGAGAAGGCGGGCTCCTTCTGGGGCATGGCGCTCAATCCCGAATACGCCGCCGAGGTGACGCTGCAGCCAATCCGCCGTTTCGGCTTTGACGCCGCCATCCTCTTCTCGGACATCCTGACAGTGCCTGAGGCTTTGGGGCAGCCGGTTACCTTTACCACCGGCGAAGGCCCCAGCATGGCGCCCGTGTCCTCCTGCGCGGGTTTTGATCGCGACCCCGAACATTGGGCGAAATATTTTGAGCCGGTCTACGAAGCATTGCGCCAGACCCGGGCCGGTCTGGTGCGCGAGGGCTTTGGCGACCGCGCCCTTCTGGGTTTCTGCGGCGCGCCCTGGACGCTGGCCACCTATCTGGCGGCGGGCGCGGGCGGCGACGAACAGAAGGCGGCCAAGCTGTGGGCCTATCGCGATCCCGAGGGCTTTGGACAAGTTCTGGATATCTTGGGCGAGTGCGTCGCCTTCCATCTGGTGCGACAGCTTGAGGCCGGCGCCGATGCGGTGCAGATCTTCGACAGCTGGGCCAGCGGCCTGCCCGACGCCCTGTTTGAGAAAGTGGTGATCGCCCCCACCCGCGCTATTGTGAAGAAGGTGCGCAGCGTCCGGCCCGATGCGCACATCATCGCCTTTCCCCGGGCGGCGACGCTGGCGGGCTATGAACAATATGCCCGCTGCACCGGTATCGATGCGCTGTCGCTGGATACCGCAGCCCCGATGGGCTGGGCGGCCAAGACCATCGCACCCTTGTGCGCCATCCAGGGCAATCTCGATCCGCTGGCTTTGATCGCGGGGGGCGCGGCGCTGGACGCCGGCGTGGACCGCATTCTGGAAGCAATGCAGGGCGCGCCGTTCATCTTCAATCTTGGCCACGGCATCCTGCCCGAGACGCCCATCGCGCATGTCGAGCAGCTGCTGAAGCGCATCAGAAAATGAGAAGCGGGCGCGGATGAAAATTGCTGTTGTCCTGTTCAACCTGGGCGGACCGGATGGACCGGACGCGGTTGAGCCGTTCCTGCGCAACCTGTTTTCGGATCCTGCCATCATCGCCCTGCCCGCGCCGCTGCGCCTGCCGCTGGCCTGGTGGATCGCAAAGCGCCGCGCGCCGATAGCGCGACATATTTATGGCCAGATCGGCGGCGGGTCCCCCATCGTGGCGGAAACCCACAAACAGGCGCGCGCGTTGGAAGAGGCGCTGGAAGGCATGGAAGCGAAAGCCTTCATCGCCATGCGCTACTGGCATCCCTTCAGCGATGGCGCGGCGCAGGCCGTGAAGGCGTTTGCGCCCGACCGTATCGTGCTGCTGCCGCTCTATCCGCAATTCTCCACCACCACCACGGCATCGTCGTTCGAGGACTGGGACCGAGCGGCGAAGAAGGCGGGGCTGACGGCGCCCACCACCCGGCTTTGCTGCTGGCCCGACGAACCGGGCTTCGTTGCCGCCATGGCGGCGCGCATCCGGGGCGTGGCGCAGGACCTGCGGCCGGGACTGTCCTATCGCCTGTTGCTGTCGGCGCATGGCTTGCCCCGGCGCGTCATTGCCAAGGGCGACCCCTATCAGTGGCAGGTGGAGCGCAGCGCCGCCGCCATCGTGCAGGCGCTGGATCTCCCCGAACTGGAAGCCCAGGTCTGCTATCAGAGCAAGGTCGGGCGGCTGGAATGGATTGGCCCTGCCACCGATGCGGAAATTCGCCGCGCAGGGGCCGATGGCAAGGGCATCGTCGTGGCGCCGCTCGCCTTTGTCAGCGAACATTCCGAAACCCTGGTGGAACTGGACCTGGAATACGCAAAGCTTGCGCACGAAGCGGGAGTGAAGGATTATCGCCGCGCGCCCACGGTTGGCGCCGACCCCGTCTTCATCGGCGGCCTCGCCACACTGGTCCGGCAAGCCATCGCCAGCGGGACCGAGACAATCAGCAGCAGGCACGGCCGGATCTGTCCGGCGCAACTCTGCCGCTGCGCCTTGGAGTGACCATGGACGATCTTCGCAATCTGCTGGCCGACTACATGGACTGGTTCCTGGCCGCCCATATCATCGCCGTCATCGCCTTCATGGCCGGCATGCTCTATCTGCCGCGCCTGTTCGTCTATCACACCGGCACCGCGCCCGGCTCGGAGGCCAGCGAAACCTTCAAGGTGATGGAGACGAAACTTCTCAAGGCCATCATCAATCCCGCCTTCATCGCGGTATGGATTCTGGGACCGATCCTGGCTTGGATCACCGGCGCCTATCTCGACCCCTGGCTGCATATCAAGTTCGCGCTGGTGATCGTTCTGTCGGCCCTGCATGGCCTGAATGTGCGGCTGTGGCGCGGCTTCCAGGCCGACCGCCGCGACCATGACGCCCGCTTCTACCGCATCGTCAATGAAGCGCCCGCCGTGCTGATGGTGCTGATCGTGCTGCTGGTGGTGTTGAAGCCCTTTGGAGGTTAAGCGGTTTTAACTGCGGGCGGCTTTCCGGCCTCGCATCGCGTCTGGGCGCGCGCCGCTGCGGCGTTCGGGCGGGCGAAAGGCCCCCGGACCTTCCGCTGATCCGCCCTCACCCATATTTGCATCCCCTCCAAATCCAGCTATAAGACTCCCGTCTCCTGATCCGCTGCCTTGCGCTTGGCGCGAAGGCGAACCGGCAAGGACCTCGAAATCGAGGGTCGCTCCGGGGTGGATCGCCAAACCCAACCTTCGCGTGTGCCGGCAGGACGCCTCCCCACGCCGGACTTCCCAGCCCTTCCATTTCAGGTGTTTTCCATGACTGTCCAGGACGGCTTGCAGACCATGAAGCTGCAGGATCTCAAGGATAAAAAGCCCGCGGACCTGCTGGCTTTCGCCGAGGAGCTGGAGGTTGAGAACGCCTCATCCATGCGCAAGCAGGACATGCTGTTCGCCATCCTGAAGGAGCTTTCCGAGCGCGATGTCGAGATCACCGGCCGCGGCGTGGTGGAAATCCTGCAGGACGGTTTCGGCTTCCTGCGCTCACCGGAATCCAACTACCTGCCCGGTCCCGACGACATTTATGTCTCGCCCAACCAGATCCGCCGCTTTGGCCTGCGCACCGGCGACACCGCCGAAGGTCCGATCCGCGCGCCCAAGGAAGGTGAGCGCTATTTCGCCCTGCTCAAGGTCACGACCATCAATTTCGAGGACCCCGAGCAGATCAAGCACAAGGTCCATTTCGACAACTTGACGCCGCTTTATCCGACGCGTCCGCTGAAGATGGAACTGGATGACCCGACCATCAAGGACAAGACCGGCCGCGTCATCGACATCGTCTCGCCGCAGGGCATGGGCCAGCGCGCTCTGATCACCGCCCAGCCGCGCACCGGCAAGACCGTGATCCTGCAGAACATCGCCAAGGCGATTTCCGCCAACCATCCCGAAATCTTCCTGATCGTGCTCCTGATCGACGAGCGCCCGGAAGAAGTCACCGACATGCAGCGTTCGGTGAAGGGCGAAGTCATCTCCTCGACCTTCGACGAACCGGCGACGCGCCATGTCCAGGTTGCCGAAATGGTGATCGAGAAGGCCAAGCGCCTGGTCGAGCACAAGCGTGATGTCGTCATCCTGCTGGACTCCATCACCCGCCTGGGCCGCGCCTACAACACCGTCGTGCCTTCGTCGGGCAAGGTGCTGACCGGCGGCGTGGACGCCAACGCCCTGCAGCGGCCCAAGCGCTTCTTCGGCGCCGCCCGCAACATCGAGGAAGGCGGTTCGCTCACCATCATCGCCACCGCGCTGATCGACACCGGCAGCCGCATGGACGAAGTGATCTTTGAAGAGTTCAAGGGCACCGGCAACAGCGAAATCATCCTGGACCGCAAGGTCGCCGACAAGCGCGTCTTCCCGGCCATCGACATCCTCAAGTCGGGCACCCGCAAGGACGAATTGCTGGTCGACAAGGCCACCCTGTCCAAGACCTATGTCCTGCGCCGCATCCTGGCGCCGATGGGCACGGTCGACGCCATCGAGTTCCTGCTCGACAAGCTGAAATCGGCCAAGAACAACGCCGACTTCTTCGAGAGCATGAACACGTAATCCGCGCCCTGACGCGCAAACGAAAAGGCCGGGCTGCGAAGCCCGGCCTTTTTCTTTCCTGTATTGCAGCTACTGCTTGATGATCTGACCATCCGGCAGGCGCAGTTCGCCCCAGCCGCCATTCAGGTCGACGCCACCGCGCGTGTTGGCGCGGAAGGGGTGGGCGGCAGCGGCCTTTTCGTCGATCTCGATGCCCCAGCCCGGCTTGTCGTTGGCATAGAGATAGCCGCCCTTCATTTCCGGGCAGCCCTTGAAGACTTCCTGGCTGACCTGGTTGAACGGCGTGTACTCCTGGATGCCGAAATTGGTGCAGGTCAGGTCCAGGTGCAGCATGGCCATGTGACCGATGGGGCTGACATCGCCCGGGCCGTGCCAGGCGGTGCGGACATTGAAGATCTCGCCCATCGCGGCGACCTTGCGGGCCGGCGTCAGTCCACCCATCTGCGAGATGTGCATCCGCATATAGTCGATCAGGCGGTCCTTGATCAGCGGCGTCCATTCATGCGGGCTGTTGAAGAGTTCGCCCATGGCCAGCGGCGCGGTGGTCTGG
>Ga0316221_1002665_pt1 | contig 15653 bp, 22 predicted proteins | sample TBH18007metaG_FD_206003 | JGI IMG/M metagenome (GOLD analysis project Ga0316221, IMG submission 206003) | Freshwater microbial communities from Trout Bog Lake, Wisconsin, USA - TBH18007 | ecosystem: Environmental > Aquatic > Freshwater > Lake > Hypolimnion/Profundal zone | place: USA: Wisconsin... | reverse complement strand
TCAGGTCTTCGACCCTGTGCTACACGCTACTGTGGTGACTGGTATCATTGTAAAATTGTTGCACCGCACAATGGCGGTAAATTTACAGGGGACTTTGCCCAAAAAATAGGCGAAAAAAAACCCCGCTTGTTAGGCGGGGTTCTTAGGGTTACTACTGATTACTTAGGTTTTACTTGTTTACGAACTGCAAGGGTTGATAATGTCTCCTTATCTTTTAGCATACCCTCGTAACCATTTTTGACTTTGCCGATTTGGGCAATGGCTTGATCTACATAATATCTAACCATCTGCTCAGGTGTTGCTGGCTTGGCTTTCTCAGTCTTGCCCGTCAATTTGGCTTGCTCGAATTTAATCATTGCCTTTTTGATATTGCCATAATCATTACTGATATTCTCGCTAAATAATATCTTGCGAATGGCTTGCTGAGTAATACTTAGCGTATCAGGTGAGGCGTTGATAATCTTCTGAGCATCTGCATCATAACCCTTAACAATACCAGCGATAATATTGGCTCTGAATTTCAATAAGCCCTTATCCTCATCACTTGCGCCTACAAAATGATAACTGCGCTTGCCATGTGAATAAAGCAATTCTACTAACTGCTTTGTAGATTGCTTGCCTTTGAATGATAACTGCCCGAACTGCTCAAGGGCTTTGCTCTCATCATTGCCAAGTGTTAAGATTGGATCAGCAGGGATTGGCTCACCGATCATTGCCTTAACTTGTTGGTCGATAGCGTTGGTTGTTTTAACTGCTTTAGCTACTGTTGGCATAATATTCTCCTATAAGGTTATACCGATTGATTGTGAAAGAACTTAACTCTGATTAAGAACTTATCAGGTGAAACCCGACAAGCGTTGCAATTCCTTAACCATTAAATACAGTTTAACAGACTTTGATAGATAATGTCAAGTAAAGTTACAGACGATTTCAACGCCAAAACCGACCCCCCACCCCCCAAATCAGTCAAATGGGACTCCACCAGCTTACCCTTTCCTATTACGCACCCGCATAGTCCAACTTTTCAAATTCCCAAAAATTTTTTTGTCCGTCGAACTCGAGCTAAGTCCTTGATTTCATTCATTATTTTCGGCTGCGTGGGGCCCCGTATTTTCTAAGTACTTGATTTTATTAAATTTTTCTATTGAAATTTCATGCAACTAGAACACCCCCCGTCACAAATATTTCACCCCACTAAAAAAATTTTTTAGTTAAAATTTATGAAATCCCCAACCCTATCGGAGTGCTATGAGTCATGACGCAAAAATTCACCATAAGAAAAGTGGACATAAGAGACTCAGCAGTTCAAAGCCTCCTAGTTTTTCTGCAGAAAAAAATTCTTCCGTCGGATTCGGTGTATCAACCTACACGTGGACATTGGTGGATAGCTTATGCAGAGTGTGGGAAGCCCGTAGCCTTCGCTGGTCTAGTGCGTTCGATCAAGTGGAGCGATACAGGTTACTTATGTAGAGCAGGTGTGTTGTATGAGTACACCGGTAAAGGATTGCAAAAGCGTCTTATCAAAGCAAGACTAGCGATGGCTAAGCGACTAGGGTGGGGCTGGGTAATTACGGATACAACAAATAACCCCGCAAGTGCCAATTCTCTTATATCATGTGGTTTCAAGATTTATCGACCCGGTAATCCGTGGTCATTTAGAAACGCAATATATTGGAAATATAAGGTGCATGCAGATGCCGTACAAAGATCCGAGCGTAAGAAAAAAGAAACATCAAGAGTACAGCCGTAAACATTACGAAGCAAATATAGAAGAAGTAAAAAAGAAAGCAGCTGCTCTAAAACGCCAGAAGCGTGAAGATTGGTATGCATTTAAGAGTACATTTAAATGTACGAATTGCGGATTTAACCATCCGGCAGCAATAGACTTTCACCACGTAGATCGTACAGACCATCGCTCTGTAAACCGTCTAGCCCAGCTAGGTAACTATAAAGCAGCTAAGGAAGAAATTAAAAAATGTATTCCCTTATGTGCTAATTGCCATAGAATCCACCACCATGAAGAACGCACTGATGCTAAAAAGAAACGCAGGAAGAAAAAACTGTAGTAGAATCACAACATCTTATACGTCGGACATGACAGGATAGATGCAAATACATGTAGAGCCGGACTTGGCAATACCATTCCCGGAAGACAATCCGGTATTAGCGAACTTCATTGAGAAGGCGCAGGCAGCCTGTAATTCAGCAGAATTACTTGGGCTAGATACGACGCCCACTGAAAAAGACTTAGCTGTGGCTGAGCAAACCGTTTACGCTGTGGCAGAAAACGAAGAGAAAGCGAATAAGAAACTCGCTAAAAAAGATCAAACCCCTGCTACATACAAGCAAGTTAAGTCAGTTCTTGACGAATATTCACTGCGAGTAGTAGACAATGCCATGCAGATCCGCCTGCTGGTAACAAATAAACTCATCATTGCATCAGAAAGCGAAGATGACCGCACTAAAATGCGAGCTTTAGAACTACTGGGTAAGATCACAGACGTTGGTTTGTTTACTGAGAAGAGTGAAGTCACCATTAACAATCGCTCAACTAAAGATCTTGTTGAGTCTGTACGTGCGAAAATACAACGTTTGATGCACCCAGTTGACATAACTGACGTAAAAGAGGTCAAAGTTAACGGCGAAACAGTTGATTTAGACGCAGAATTAGGGCCAGAAGAGCCCGAAAAACCAGCCGAAAACAGCGAAAAACCCGAAGAAAATTGGGATTAAATGAGCGAATTTGACGAAATTTCACAAGAATTAAACGATCCACTAGCGTCATTAACTGATGCAGAACTAGACTTTTTGGTCCAAAATTTGGACGAATTTGATGATAATGATGCTTTAGAGCTCGATATTGTGCTCGATGAAATAGATAAAAGAAAAAGTTCTAAGGCTTGTCGTGATGATTTGATTGAGTTTTGTAAAAAAATGCAACTAGATTATAAGGTTGGTAAGCATCACCGGATTCTGGCAGACCTGCTGATGGATATTGCAGACGGTAAAAAGAATCGCATCTGCGTGAACATACCGCCTCGTCATGGTAAATCCCAGCTTGTGTCAATCTATTTCCCAGCATGGTTTTTAGGTAAATACCCTGATAAAAAAGTGTTGATGGTATCCCACACTACTGATCTTGCTGTGGACTTTGGACGAAAAGTAAGGAACATAATTGATAACCCGGTCTATCACACAATATTTCCAACGGTCAATCTTGCGCAAGACAATAAATCTGCTGGTCGCTGGAATACTAATCGTGGTGGGGAATATTTTGCTTGCGGTGTTGGCTCAGCTCTGGCGGGTAGGGGAGCGGACTTATTACTGGTGGACGACCCACACAACGAACAAGACATTATTAACGGCAACTTTGACGTTTTTGAAAGAGCATATGAGTGGTTTACTTATGGTGCTCGTACTCGTCTTATGCCTGGTGGTCGTGTAGCAATTGTTCAAACTCGTTGGCATCAAGATGATCTGAGTGGTAAAGTTGTTAAAGACATGACTCAGAATGAGGAAGCTGACCAGTATGAAGTTGTTGAATTTCCAGCTATATTCAACGAGAACACACCTGAAGAACGGGCTTTATGGCCTGAGTGGATGCCTTTACCCGCTCTGCGTCAAACTAAGGCCTCTATGCCTGTGTTCCAATGGAACGCCCAATACCAGCAAAACCCCACCAGCGAAGAAGCCTCCGTTGTCAAACGAGAGTGGTGGAATTGGTGGAAACAAGATAACCCACCCCAGTGTGAATACATCATCATGTCCCTTGACGCTGCAGCCGAAATTAACAATCGAGCTGACTTTACAGCGTTAACTACGTGGGGTGTGTTTATGAATGAAGAGAATGGGGCTTACAACATTATCTTGTTGAACAGCATTAAAAGGCGTATGGAGTTCCCTGAATTAAAAGACTTATCTTACCGGGAATACGAAGAGTGGCAGCCAGATGCGTTTATTGTTGAGAAGAAATCTGCAGGTACTGCGTTGTATCAAGAATTAAGAAGAACGGGAATGCCCGTACAAGAATATACCCCACACAGGGGTTCTGGTGATAAACTGGCAAGACTAAACAGTGTAGCAGATATTATTCGATCTGGATTATGTTGGGTTCCAGAAACTCGCTGGGCTGAAGAGGTGGTTGAAGAGATTGCAGGATTTCCGTTTATGAGCCATGATGACTTGGTGGACTCAACGGTAATGGCACTAATGAGGTTTAGGAATGGGGGCTTTATACGCTTACCAAGCGATGAGCCAGATGAAATACAGTTTTTTAAGCAGAAACGCAAAGCGTACTACTAAGGATAAATTATGGCAATTGATAAGGCACTTTATTCAACCCCACAGGGTATTGATGAATTAGCTGCACAAGAATCTCCGGTGGAGATTGAAATTGAATTAAGCGAAGACCCATACGAAGAAGCGATGGAGACGCCCGAAGAAGAGGCGCATGAAACCGAATTTAACGAAAACCTTGCAGAGTATTTAACTGAAGGTGAGCTGACTCAATTAGCTGGTGATCTAGTAAGTGACTTTGATGATGACATCGGTAGTCGCAAAGAATGGATACAAACTTATGTGGATGGTCTAGAACTTCTGGGCCTTAAAATTGAAGAACGAGCTGAGCCTTGGGAGGGCGCCTGCGGTGTATATCATCCACTCCTAGCAGAAGCATTGGTTAAATTCCAAGCCGAAACCATGATGTCTATCTTCCCAGCGATGGGTCCAGTAAAGACACTCATTATTGGTAAAGAGACACAAGATAAGAAAGAAGCTGCTGAACGTGTTCAAGATGACATGAACTATCAGTTGACTGAAGAGATGCCTGAGTATCGCCCTGAAACTGAGCGTATGCTCTGGGGCTTGGGCTTAGCTGGTAATGCGTTTAAAAAAGTTTACTATGACACGGCACTTAAGCGTCAGGTAGCAATGTATATTCCTGCAGAAGATATTGTCGTTCCATACGGCGCTTCTGACTTGGCATCCTCGCCACGTGTAACCCACGTGATGCGCAAAACAGAGAATGAACTTAAGATCTTACAGGTTAACGGGTTCTATCGTGATGTAGACCTAGGTGATCCACAAACTTCACTAGATGAAGTTGAGAAAAAGATCGCTGAAAAACTTGGCTTCAGAGCAACAACAGATAGCAGGTATAAAGTTCTTGAGATGCACGTGGACTTAGACTTACCTGGTTTCGAGGACAAAGACGAGGACGGACACCCTACGGGGATTGCACTTCCTTATGTTGTAACCATCGAGAAAGGAACGAGGAATGTTCTATCTATTAGACGTAATTGGCAAGAAGGTGATGCAACTCATAAGAAGCGTCAGCACTTCGTGCACTACGGGTATATTCCCGGTTTTGGTTTTTACTGTTTTGGTCTCATCCACCTTATTGGCGCTTACGCTAAAAGTGGCACTTCCATTATTCGTCAGCTGGTCGATGCAGGGACACTATCCAATTTGCCTGGCGGCTTTAAGACCCGTGGGTTGCGTGTTAAAGGAGACGACACTCCAATTGCCCCCGGTGAGTGGCGGGATGTGGATGTGCCCAGTGGAGCCATGCGTGACAACATCATGCCGTTGCCTTACAAGGAGCCAAGTCAAGTCCTTGCTGGGTTGATGGATAAAATCATTGAGGAAGGTCGTCGCTTTGCAAATACAGCAGACCTTAACCTCAGTGATATGTCAGCTAATGCTCCAGTAGGAACAACGCTAGCAATTTTAGAACGTACGCTCAAAGTGATGAGTGCAGTACAAGCACGTATTCACTACTCTCTTAAACAAGAACTTAAGATGCTCAAGCGAATCATCGCTGAGTACGCACCAGAGGACTATGATTATGAGCCAGTTGAAGGTTCACGTAGGGCGAAAAAAGCAGACTACGATAACGTCGATGTCATTCCAGTCAGCGATCCTAATGCGAGTACGATGGCGCAAAAGATCGTTCAGTACCAAGCAGTATTTCAATTGGCTCAAGGCTCGCCCCAGCTTTTTAACATGCCTCTCCTCTATCGCCAGATGCTCGATGTACTGGGGATTAAGAATGCACAGAAACTCGTTCCGATGGACGAAGACCAGAAGCCGACAGATCCAGTTACGGAGAATCAGAATATTCTGATGCTTAAGCCTTCCAAGGCATTCCAGTATCAAGATCACCAAGCTCACATCACAGTCCATATGAGCGCTATGCAAGACCCTAAGATAGCAATGTTGCTACAAAATAACCCACAGGCACAACAGATTCAAGCTGCCATGATGGCGCATATTAATGAGCACTTAGGCTTTGAGTATCGTGTTCAGATTGAGCAACAACTTGGCGCAGCATTACCAGCTCAGACAGACGAGACTGGCGAGCCAATACCAATGGACCCACAAGTAGAAGCACAACTTGCTCCGTTACTTGCACAAGCGGCTCAAAAACTACTACAAAATAACCAAGCTCAAATGCAACAACACCAAGCGCAGCAACAAGCGCAAGATCCGTTGGTACAGATGCAGCAACAAGAGTTGGCTATTAAGCAACGTGCCCAACAAGCACAAGAGCAAAAAGACCAAGCCGAGATTCAGATTAAGCAACAACAGCTTGAGTTAGAGCACTTACGCATTACGACAACAGCACAAACTGCTATGAAGACAGCCGATTTGAACGCAATGTCTAAGGCAGCAGATATCCACAACGAGCAACGTGGACGTCGTATGGACCATGCATTTGAGGCAGTAAAAACTATTGCTGACCACGAGCATGAACGTAAAGCCCACATGCAAGACCACGCATTTAATATGGCACAGACTGTAATGGAGCATGGACACAATGCAGACATGCAGAGTGAACAACTTAAAGCCCAAGCTGAACAAACAAAGGCAGCGGCATCTAAACCAAAGGAGAAAGCTAAATAATGAGCGACCATCTCGATTACCTGATCGGACAGTATCAGGAACGAATACAAGTACTTGGTGAAGCCCTGACATATGGGCAAGCTAAAGATTTTGAAGAGTACAGATACACATGCGGACAAGTTCGAGGTCTTGAAGCTGCGTGTGCCATTATTAAAGACCTCAAACAACGATTGGAGCACTCGGACGATGAGTAACCTTGACCTTAGTCAGGCAGTAGACTTAGCTGCAGTAATGGCTAAAACAGCGGAAGACAGAGCTAAACAGCTTCCTATTCCGCAGGGATACCGCATTTTATGTGCGATTCCTGAACAAGAGAAAGAGTTTGACAGTGGTATTGCCAAGCCAGATTCTCTTATTCGCACTGACGAACTCTTAACTACCGTGCTTTTTGTGGTCTCGCTAGGCCCAGATTGCTATGCAGATAAGACTCGTTTTCCCAATGGACCTTGGTGCAAAGAGGGTGATTTTATCCTTGTACGCCCAAATGCAGGTACCAGACTGGTAATTCACGACCGTGAGTTCCGGATTATTAATGATGACTCTGTGGAAGCCGTAGTTCAGGATCCAAGAGGAATTAAACGTAAATTTATTTAAGGAGGCGGACAATGCCAGATGATTACAAATTCCCCGATGAAATTGAGGATACTAAGGGTAAACCCGAAGGTGCAGAAGCAGAAGTAGAGATCGAGATTGAGGATGATACTCCCGAAGAAGATCGTGGTCGTAAACCTGCGGACCCAGAAAAAGTACGTCAACTTGAAGTAGACGTTGACGATTTAGACAAATATAGTAAAGAAGCTAAAGACAAGCTCATTAAGATGAAGCGTGTCTGGAACGACGAACGTCGTGCTAAAGAAACTGCCTTGCGTGAGCAACAAGCAGCTATTGATGCTGCCCAGCGCTTATTGTATGAGAACCAAAAACTTCAAAGGATGTTGAATGAAGGTAGTAAAGATTACAAGGATGCTAAAAAAGATTCTGCTAAAGCCCAGTTAAAAGCAGCTAAGCAAGCCTATAAAGAGGCTTATGAAGCTGGTGATTCTGCTGCATTATTAGAAGCCCAACAGGCAATGAATAAAGCTCAGATTGATATGGACAAGGCAAAGAATTTTAAATTGCCTCCTTTACAAAATGAAAATTATGTTGTACAACCACAACAACAGTACCAAAATGTACAACCAAGAGACGAAAAACTCGAATCTTGGCAGGCAGAAAATATTTGGTTTGGACAAGACGAGGAAATGACTGCAGCAGCTTTGGGCCTTCATGAAAAATTGAAGCGTCAAGGCGTACAGGTTGGATCTGATGAATATTACGCAGCGTTGGACAAAACAATGCGAAAACGGTTTCCAGAGGAATTTGGGGACAATGAAGTAGAAGAAGTAGAAGAAGTTCCAGTTAAGCAAAAGGCAGACAGTCCTAAACCTAAAGCTGGTAACGTAGTAGCTCCGGCAACACGGACGACAGCGCCAAAACGAGTCAGGCTAACTCAATCGCAGGTTGCGATTGCAAAGAAACTTGGACTTACCCCAGAGCAGTACGTTAAAGAACTTATTAAAGTGGAGGCCTGACATGGCTACAAATAGAATTAATCGTGATACCGATAACCGAGAATTTAGTGAGCGTCCTAAACAGTGGATGCCACCAGAGTTACTTCCTGAACCAGACAAAGAGCCAGGATACGGTTACAAATGGATTCGTGTTTCAATGTTGAACGCTCCAGACCCACGCAACGTTAGCGTACGGTTTAGAGAAGGTTATGAGCCAGTTCGACTTGAAGAACAACCCAAATTTAAACTGTTAGTCGATGACAATAGTCGTTTTAAAGACAATATTGAAATTGGCGGGTTATTGCTCTGCAAACGACCAATTGAGATGGATCAGCAACAGGCTGCATATTTTGACGCCCAAACTGCCGCTCAATCGGAAGCCGTAGACAACAACTTAATGCGCCAAAGTGATTCGAGAATGCCAATCTTTATGGAACGGAAATCCTCGGTGACCTTTGGAAAAGGTTCTTAATAATTTAGGAGATTTTCATGGCTTATCCTACAGTTTCGGCCCCTTACGGTCTAAAGCCTGTTAACCTCATTGGCGGTCGTGTTTATGCTGGTTCTACCCGCATGTTCCCAATCGTTAACGGTTACAGCACAAGCCTGTTCAACGGTGACGTTGTTCAGATTGGTACCGGTGCTAACATCGGTGCTTTGGTTGCCTCTACTCTTGCTTACAACGCTTCTAGCGCTGTTGCAGGTACTATTGGTGTTTTTGTTGGTTGCGAGTACTCTACTACTGGCGGTCCAATCTACGGTAAAAACCGTTATCAGTTCTGGCAGGCTTCTACAACTGCTCCTGATGCAACCGGTTATGTTGTAGATGATCCTCAAGCTGTTTTCCAAACAGCGGTTGTTGTTAACCCAGCTGGTACTGGTGGTTCTACTACTATTGCCTACGTTAACCCAGCTTTCATCGGTTCTAATGCTTATTACATTGGTTCTGCTGCTGGTAATACTGGTTCTACAACTACTGGTGACTCTTTAGCTGGCGTTGCAGTTTCTGCATCTGCTACTGTAAGCACACCTATCACTACTCCTGCTCCATTCCGTATCGTTGGCGTAGTTCCTGCTTCAGCCGTTACTGTGACTAATAATGCTACATCTACTAGCACTACAATCACTTTATCTTCTGCTAACAGCGCTATTGTTCCTGGTATGGCTGTATCTGGCCCTGGTATTACCCAAGGTTCAAATACTTATGTAACAGCAGTTTCAGGCACTGCAGTAACAATCAACACAGCAGTTACAACTGCACAGGCAACTGCAGCGCAGTTTTCATTCACCGGCTACCCAGAAGTATTGGTTGCATGGAACTTCGGTTACCATAGCTACTTCAATGCTACTGGCGTTTAATTAAGGAGCATTTAAATGGCTATTTCTCGTGCACAACTACTAAAAGAGTTGCTCCCTGGTTTGAACGCATTGTTTGGACTTGAGTATGCTCGTTATGGTGAAGAACATAAAGAAATCTACGAAACAGAGACTTCTGAGCGTTCTTTTGAAGAAGAAACAAAACTGTCAGGCTTTAGCGCTGCACCAGTCAAGAACGAAGGCCAAGCCATCGCTTACGACAATGCGCAAGAAGCATGGACAGCTCGCTACAACCATGAAACTATCGCCCTTGGCTTTAGCTTGACTGAAGAAGCAATCGAAGACAACCTCTACGATTCTTTGTCTGCTCGCTATACCAAAGGTCTAGCTCGTGCTATGGCTTACACCAAGCAAGTTAAAGCTGCTGCGGTTTTGAATAATGGTTTTAACAGCCAAGTAACATACGGCGACGGTCAACCATTGTTCTCTACAGCTCATCCTTTGATTTCTGGCGGTACTAACGCTAACACTCCATCTACTCCTGCTGACTTGAACGAAACCGCATTGGAAAATGCTGTTATTCAAATCGCTGCTTGGACAGATGAACGTGGCCTCTTGATCGCTGCTCGTCCTAAGAAATTGGTTGTTCCACCTGCATTGCAATTCGTTGCTACTCGTTTGCTCGACACAGAACTCCGTGTTGGTACAAACAACAACGATATCAACGCAATTAAGAACAATGGTTCTGTTCCAGAAGGTTACACAATTAACCACTTCTTGACCGCAACCAACGCATGGTTCTTGACCACTGACGTACCAAATGGTTTGAAACACTTTGTTCGTATCCCATTGCAAAACAGCATGGACGGTGACTTTGACACCGGTAACGTACGTTACAAATCCCGTGAGCGTTATAGCTTCGGTGTTTCTGATCCATTAGGTATCTATGGTTCATACTAAGTAGTACTGAAAGGGGGCCTAAAAACCCCCTTTTTTGTTAAAATAGATTGCACACTATTCAAAAAAAGTGTATAAAGATGTTATCTGGGTGATTAACTATTCCACCACTGCCCCAGCAGACAATGCAATGATCGGAATAGTAACTTTTGCATAAGGAGTCCATTATGGGACGCAGTACATTTGAAGGTCCAGTTCTATCTGGTGATAATCGTTTTGGTCCACAACGTGACGTTGGTCCAGTTCTATTAGCTCAACAAGCATTCTTAGATTTTTCTGCAACCACACCTGGCCAAGCCAACTACGGTGGTGGCAATCAAGTTTTTGTTACTTCTAACAATATTCCTAACCAAGCAGCTACTATTTGGAACCCACAGGCTGGTGTTTACAGCGTTAATGGTCCTACTGTAGCAACAGCGCCTACTGCTGATATTGCTGGTACTATTTATCGTGGCGTATCATTTTTGATCCCACAAGGCTCAAACATTACTGATGTCATTGTTGATGTTGGTGTTTTGCCAACTGACGGCATAGTAACAGCTAACTCTATTCAACCATACGTTTCTAACAAGTTTGCTACTGCAACTGGCGTATATGCAACAATGGCTGCAATCACTACAGCAACTCGTGGTACAGCAACATTTGTTGGCACACAGTTAGACTATTCATATGGCACATTGCAAGATGTTCAAAACATTCAGCCTGGTCAACAGCCTTCATGGTTTAGCCAAGTTGTTGTGACATTGAAGCTGACCAATACTGGTTTAGTAGCTCCTACTTCTGGTCAAATTGCTGTGACATTGAAATATGCACAACAAGACTTGAACATCGGTAATAGCACAACTTACCCATATGGTAACTTTGACTAATTAATCCTCTTGGGGGGCTAAATACCCCCCTTCTTTAAAATTTTAGGAGATTAATTATGGCAAATCAAAGCCCAAGCGGAATACCGAATACTAATAATTCGGTGCAGTCTATTAGCCGTGAGTCTAGAACTGAGCCATTTGATTTACAAGTAGCTCGTGGTCAAATTTACGGTCATAGCGTATTAAACGTGTTTGGTTATAACACTAATATTACATCTACAACATCATCTCAATCAGCCCCAATTGCTATTTGGGAAAACGCTGCTGCATATGTATACCCTACAACTGCAACAACCATGACTGTAGTTAGTTCATCTACTTCTGATGTATGCAATATGCAAATTAATGGGTTGGATGCAAACTTTAACCCCATTTCTGAAGTTGTTAAAGTAAATGGTACTACTGGTGTAACTACAGCTAATAGCTATCTACGCATTAATACTTTGACTTTATTAACTCCTCCAAGCGGCTATATTACTAACCAAGGTACTATTACTGTTAAACAAAGCACTAACGTGGTAGCTCAAATTAATGCTGGTATTGGTAAAAATCAAAGCACTATTTACACAGTACCGGCTGGCTATAGTTTTTACTTAGAGATTGTAGAAGTTAATACAGACAACGGCTATGGTGGCTCAAACATGTACTACCAAGTACAGGCTATTAACAATGCTACTGGCGTAGAAACTGCTATTTTGCAACAAGCATTTACTTCTGTTTATACAATTTATAGAAGCCAAGTACCATTTTTGTATCCAGAAAAAACTGATATTCAATGGCAAGTAGGTACTTCAAACAGTTCTGCTGTTCAAGTTGGTGTTATTGTCGCTGGTAAGTTAATTTCTAACGGCAAATAATCATGGCAACTAAGAAAAAAGGCCCATCACTTGCAGTTGGTAGAGGTGAGAAGCTCCCAGTATCGAAAGGTGCTGGTCTTACAGCCAAAGGTCGTGCAAAATATAATCGGGAAACGGGGTCTAATTTAAAGGCTCCGCAACCTGAAGGTGGTTCACGTAAGAAATCTTTTTGTGCAAGAATGTCGGGAATGCCGGGACCAATGAAAGATGAAAACGGTAAACCTACTCGTAAAGCAGCTAGCTTGAAACGTTGGAAATGTTAATATGCAATTAGACGACCAAACTAAAGCCGAGTTAATGGCACTTTTAAAAGAAGCAGTTCTTGAGGCAGTAGAGCACCACCCACTAACTGACGAAGAAATTCAATGGGTTAGAATGGCAATTAAAGCTGAAGCTGAACGTGCCGAGTTACGCAAAGCAATTATTGAAAAGTCTTTAGCTAGTTTAGTTTGGATGGCACTTTGCGGTGTTGGTGTTTTAGTTTGGAGCGGTCTTAAAGACCATATAAGATAATGCCAAGTACAAGCAAAAAACAACATAACTTAATGGAAGCCGTAGCGCATAATAAGGCTTTTGCTAAGAAGGTAGGAATTAAACAATCAGTTGGTAAAGAATTTGCTAAAGCTGATAAAGGTAAGAAATTTGGTCTAGGTGGTGGTGTTGGTATTACTCGAGGCGGCAAGAACCAAATTAACCGCCAAGAAACAAGGTTTGGTAGTATTCTAGGGCAGCAAAAGAATGCACCGGATGTTAATTTAAACAAATACGTCGGTAAAAAAACTGGCGGAAAGGTGAAGAAAAAATGAAAGCTATGAAGAAAATGGCAGCTGGCGGTATGGGCAGCATGACTATGCAAAAAGTAAAAACTGCTGCTCCTAGCAAAGACGGTATTGCAGAACGTGGCAAGACCAAAGGTAAACAGATCAAGATGAGTGGCAATACTATCGGTAACGGTCCTTTAGTTAACTGCAAATAATCATGACTCCAGAACAGCAAAAGAAGTATTATGCTGATAATGCAGCAAAAGGTAAAGCTGCTGAAGCTAAACAGGACTACGAGGTTTTTGGATCACGTGGTGATGCTGCTCGTAAGGGCATGGAAGAAGGTCGTATGGATCAAATGGGCAATACCTATAAGAAAGGTGGAAAAGTTATGGAACACAAACACAATATGGAGCATGTAAAGCAACACGCTGCTGGTCACATGCACGAGCAAGAAAAAGTTAAACAGCATTCAGCTGGTCACAAAATGCACCATGAACACGTAAAAGCTATGTGCGGTGGTGGTTATATGGGTAAAAAGAAGTAATGCGAGCTTCTCGTGGGATGGGTGCTATAGCCCCATCTAAAATGCCTAAAGCCAAAACGATTGTCCGCAAAGATGATCCGAATGATGTCACCATGATTAAAAAAGGTGGTAAGGTTGGTTTATATGCGAATATTCATGCAAAGCAAAAGCGTATTGCGGCTGGTTCTGGTGAGCACATGCGTAAAGTTGGGTCTAAGGGTGCGCCTTCTAAAGCGGACTTTATTAAATCTGCTAAAACCGCAAAGAAGAAGTAATTCCATTGGCTTAACTGCAGACACAAAAAGCCTGTAGTTGGCGGTCGGGTTAGCTAATGGAAACCATAAGGAGAAGATAATGAAACTTGCAATTAACTGGGTATTAGGTTTATTCCGAAAACCCGATGTAGAAATTACTTTTAAACCTGAAGTTGAGGCATGGCCTTTCCCTGTGCCAGCGGAAAAGAAAAAGCCGAAAGTAGCAAAAGCTACAACTCATAAGGCTAAGCCAGCAGTAAAGAAAGCCGCTGCTAAGAAGACAACTAAAAAGGCTAAGTAATGGCTACGTCAGGAACCGCAGTATTTAATTTAGACATGGGCGACCTCATTGAGGAAGCCTTTGAACGCTGTGGTTCGCAGTCACGTTCTGGATATGACTTTAGAACGGCGCAACGTAGTGTTAACATGCTTACGATTGAGTGGGCAAATCGTGGTATTAATCTTTGGACTATTGAGCAGGGAGTAATCCCAATCAATATTAATGCGTATCAAATTAGTTACCCAATCCCGCTAGATACCATTGATTTATATGACCACGTTATTCGTCAAGGTACAGGACAAAATCAAGTTGATATTAATATCACTCGCATATCTGCCGATGATTATCTTGATTTACCTACTAAAAACGCCACAGGGCGCCCTATTCAAGTATGGATTGACCGCCAATCAGGTAACGTAGATGCGACCCCTGTAACTGCTCTATCACAAGCTGCAGCGGCTACTGATACAACTTTATCTGTAGTTTCTACCCAAAATATGCGTAGCCAAGGATACGTTAATATTGATGGTGAGACTATCCTGTATCAGAATTTAGGCACAGCTAGTGGTGGTAATGCTAATCAGCTTTTAAATTGCTATCGTGGCTTAAATGGCACAACTGCCGCAACCCATGCAGCTGGCGCAAGTCTTTACAACAATTACCTGCCAAACATTAATATTTGGCCTACTGGTGTTCCTGGTACACAGTATCAGTTTGTTTATTGGCGCTTGCGTCGTATACAAGACTCTGGCACCGGTGTTAATACTGAAGATATCCCATTTCGGTTTATTCCCGCTATGGCTTCTGGTTTAGCTTACTATTTATCGATGAAACTACCTAATATCGATATGAATCGTATACCGATGTTAAAAGCAGACTACGAACAACAGTTCCAGTTAGCTGCTGATGAGGACCGTGAAAAGGCTTCTTGGCGCATGGTTCCACGCAATCTGTTCTATTCTAGATAGTTATGACCGCATCTAAATATGCTTCTGGTAAGCACTCGATTGCCGAATGTGACCGGTGTGGGCAAAGGTATAAGTTACACCAGCTAAAAACTGAGATCATTAAAACCCACCCATTTAACATTAAGGTTTGCCCAACTTGCTGGGACCCAGATCAGCCACAGCTACAAATTGGTCTATATCCTGTTAATGACCCGCAAGGAGTACGTGACCCAAGACCAGATGTAAGTTATTATTCTTCTGGAACCACAGGTTTGTATGTAAATCCTAACGCTAGCAATAATGTAAATAATGCAGGGTATCCTAGTGATGGTAGTAGGCAAACGCAGTGGGCTTGGAATCCGGTAGGTGGAGCAAGGGGTTTTGCGGATGCATTTACTCCCAATGATTTGAATTTAACCATTACAATAGGCA
>Ga0316221_1002649_pt1 | contig 15726 bp, 9 predicted proteins | sample TBH18007metaG_FD_206003 | JGI IMG/M metagenome (GOLD analysis project Ga0316221, IMG submission 206003) | Freshwater microbial communities from Trout Bog Lake, Wisconsin, USA - TBH18007 | ecosystem: Environmental > Aquatic > Freshwater > Lake > Hypolimnion/Profundal zone | place: USA: Wisconsin... | reverse complement strand
TGGAGGAAGCACCGTCAGCGTAACCGCCGTTCCGGCGCCGGGATACACCTTTCTGTACTGGACGGAGGGTGGGGCCGTTGTGAGTCGGTCTGCCAATTACTCGTTTACCGTGTCTGGCAACCGGGCATTGACCGCGGTGTTTTGGGACGGTTCAGCCTACGGCAACTGGCAGCCGGTTAGCCAGGGGACACAATCGAACACTCTTCGGGGCGTCGCCTTCGGCAATGGAATGTTTGTGGCAGTCGGCGACGGCGGAACCATCCTGTTTTCTTCCGATGGCGCAACGTGGACGAGGGCCGGTTCGGGCATTCTGACCACGCTGAACACGGTTCAGTATTTGAATAACCTGTTTGTGGCTGCCGGCGAGGGGGGCGAGATTCTGGTTTCGAACAACGGGGTGACTTGGAGTCCTGAGTACACCAGTTCAAACCTCGGCATCACTTCCGTCGCCTTCGGCGGTGGCCAATTCGCCGCCGCGGGGTTCGACAAAGTGCAGCAGAGTTTCTCGATTCTCAAATCAGCGGATGGCCGAAGCTGGTCGGTCGCCAAAACCTTTGCTCTTCAACAGGATTCGAATGCGTGGGTTGGCAAGGCTTCGCTGGCCTATGGCAACGGCCTCTTCCGGCTTGACGCGGACCAGTATGTCGGCGGTCCGCAGACAGCGCCATTCATCCTGTTCAACGCGACGTTGTCCCCGGCGACCTTCTCTGTAATCAGTGGCAGCGGGACTGAGGATACCACTTCGGCCGGAGTGCCCCGAATCGGAGATTTCTTTCTCAGTGGAACGTTCGTCGGAACAAACTACGACGGAAGCATTGGAATCTCGGTGGACGGCACGAACTGGAACGGGAGCGTCGGGGCGCTCGGCACGCCGCTGAACGGTGCGGTTTACGGAAATGGAAGCTATATCGTGGTCGGCGGCTCGGGCACAGTGATCACCTCCTCCGACCTCCAAGCCTGGAACGCCCGTCCGACCGGGTCGACAGGTAACCTTTATGCGGTCGCCTACGGCAACGGGATCGCTGTGGCCGTTGGCGACAGCGGCGCCGTATTGACCGCCAGCGGAAGTTCGTCTTCAGTTTGCAATATCACCGCGTCGGCGTTTCCGTCGAATGGCGGCTCCGTGACCGGCGCCGTCAACTATCTGACCGGCGCCCATGCAACGATCGCGGCGGTGCCGTCGACCGGCTTTCGTTTTCAGGCATGGACGGAAAGCGGCACCACGGTCGCCATCTCGGGAACCTACGGTTTCACGGCAACCAGGAATCGCTCTTTTGTTGCACAGTTCGTTCCGGATTGGCAGCAGCCCACCGGACTGGAATCGAGCATGACCTTATACGCGCAGGCGCTCCAAAACGGGCTACCCATTAATACCGCGGGAAGCATGCTGGCCGCATTCGATTCTGACGGTGAATGCATCGGCAGCGCCACTCTGGTCAATGGACCCGCTGGGATGGAATTTGAGATGCAGCTCTGGAACAATCGCTTCGACGTAGCCGGCATAACTTTCAAGGTTTTCGACGCTGCCAGCGGCAACGTCTACGATCTCGCCGAAACGCTTGAATTCGTGGCTGACGAATTTGCCGGTGCCATCGACGCGCCAAAGATTTTCCATACCAACACCGAACAGACGATCTCCGTCACCCATGGCTGGAACTGGATCTCGTTTAACGTGCTTCCCGATGACAAAAGCGTCCAATCGGTTTTGCGAAACTACCACGCCCTGGAGAACGACGTCATCAAATCTAACGGCAGCGCAAGCGCGACCTATTCGCAAAATCAGTGGTGGTCGACCCCCGGGTTTGTTATCGATCCAAACTCGGGCTACGCCCTGTTTCGTTCGGCCACCGACGCAACCCAACTGGGAGTTCAGGGGCTTCCTGTCGACCCAACCGTTAGTATTCCACTTGTGGTCGGCTGGAACTTTATCGGTTTCCTGCCCCAGCAGGCGATGGCCGTTGACGATGCGCTCAAGAATTTTCAGGCGGTAAATGGCGATGTCGTAAAGTCTGACGGTGGCTTTGCGACCTACTCCGCCGGCGTTTCGGGCACCGGTTGGTATCCGTCCGTGGAGGGTTACCTCATGGAGCCTGGAATGGGGTACAAAATTCATTCGTCCTCCGCTCAAAGCCTCAGCTTCAACAGCGGGACAGCCTCATCGTCGGCTTTTTTCAAGACCTTTGCTTCGCCGAGTGTGCAGGGAAACGTGTCGGTTTTCGATGCGGCGGTCAATCCGGGAAGTTGGGTCGCCCCCGTCGGCAGACAATACAGCATGACGGTCTACGCGGAGGTCACGGCCAACGGCGTTCCAATCGGAGCTTCCGGAAGCGTCCTCGCTGCCTTCGAGAATGGAACCTGTGCAGGCGTCGTTGCCGTTGCTAGCAGTCCAAGCGGCGTTCCCGTGTTTCAACTTCAGGTGTGGTCAGACCAGGCAAACTCCCAGGTTTCCTACCAGGTTTACGATGGCCAATCCAGCCAGGTTTTCGCTGTGAACCAAACCTCTAACTTTGTGCCGGACGCCACGCTAGGAACAATTTCTGCGCCGTCTATTTTCACGACCCCAAACCCGCCGTCGGTGACTGGCGGGTCGGCGTCTTCCGTCACGGGGCAAAGCGCTGTATTGAACGGAAACATAAATCCGAACGGAGCGGCAACCACTTATGTCTTCCAGTATGGACTTCAGAAACTGGCGATAACACCCACGTATGAGAGCAGTTCCGCGTCCCACGATGCGGGCAGCGGGCAGGCTTCGGCACCCGCGAGCGGAACGATCTCAAGCCTTACACCGGGGACAGCCTACCATTTTCGGGTGGTGGCAACGAGCGCCCGGGGAACCTCCTACGGACAGGATGTGATCTTCACAACTCCAGACTTACCAGGGGCCGTGACTGTCGGTGCCTCGTCCGTAACGGCACAGAGCACTGTTTTAAACGGAACAGTGAACCCCGAAGGAGTGGCGGCAAGTTACTACTTTGAGTATGGATCAACTTCCACCTACGGAAACAGCACCGCCGTCCAAAACGCGGGAAGCGGACAAACTTCAGCGCCTGCCAGTACCACGCTTTCCGGCCTTTTGCCGGGCCAAACCTACCACTTCCGCCTTGTTGCAACCAGCGCAGGCGGGGTGGCTTATGGTCAGGACGCCCTCTTCGTTACCCAAGCCGCGAAACCGTCGGGAGTCACTGGGCAGGCAACCGATGTTACTTATCGATCGGCTGGGTTGTGCGGGACAGTCGATGCGATGGGCGCTGAGACCTCCTATTACTTTCAATACGGCGCCACTGCAGCATACGGCAGGAAAAGCTCGATCCAAAGCCTGCCTGCTGACGCGGTGGCGACCGCAGTCCTCGCAGCAATCTCCGGGCTTCAATACAATACCCATTACCATTACCGAATCGTCGCAACAAACTCGAATGGGACTGTCTACGGTGCGGACAGATTTTTCAAGACGACCGTTCTGCCGCCGTCGGCGCTGACAGAGAGGGTCACGGCAATTACCAGGAAATCGGCCTCGCTCCACGGGACAGTATCCCCAAGAGCAAGCAGCACGGTTGCCTATTTCGAGTATGGCCTGACTACCATGTATGGGAGCAAGACCGGAACGAAGACCGTCGGCCATGGCAATGAGGGGGTTTCCATCGAGGCTACGCTCGGGAGGCTGAAGGCCAACACCGTTTACCACTGCCGTGCCGTCGCCCGGAACGAAGGCGGCTACGCATTCGGAAAAGATCGCACGTTTAAGACGAAAGAATAACAAATTAACTAATAGAAACACTCTATGAACCGCTGTTTAACTCTTCGTTTAATAATTGTGTTCGCCGTATTGCTGCAATTCGGCGCCCAACCATCTGCTAGGGCCGACATCGCTGAAGCTCAATACTATTTTGCGGCATGGGTTCCTTTATGGCAGGCAAATAGCAAGTACTCAACTTCTCCTTTTGTGTGTTGGTGTATTGGCGATGCACCCGGTGTCTTCCCTGTCCTTGATGGAGCATTAGGAGGAAACAATGGCAGTTGTCTTTCCTGGGATCGATGCATAGAGACCAATGCATCCGGGCTGCCTCCATTCACCAGTGTCCACGATTATCTTTATTGTCAGTATCTTACAGGTGAGCTTTGCACATTTAATTTCGATAACAAAAGTGTAACTCTCGATTCGAGTTTCCTCAACACGTTTAGCAGCAACCTTTCCGGGTCCATGGCGCTGACTGTCGGCGATTCGTCAACTGCGGTTTTTTACATCAACTCCACGTCCGATGTGGTAAGTTCGTTGGGAGGGATAATCTCGGTTACGACTTCTGGAACTCTGCCAGTCGGTATGTCCGTAGTTGAAACGGCTCCGAGCACGTTTTGCCTTCAGGGCGTGCCGACGGACAAGGGCAACTATACCGTCTCAGTTACAGGAGTAATTGGGGTGGTTAATCAAACCTCTTACCCTGGAACTCTCGCCTCGCCAAGTTACCCAATCGTTCTCAACGTGCGGGACAATCGGGGGGCGCTCTCGGCTTCGATTCACTCGACAACCGGTTCGACTCCCGCGGGAATGTGGCGTCGCAAGGGAACCGACCCATGGTTCGTCAGTGGCGCCATGGAGACCGGCATTCGAATCGGAACCTACACCGTCGAGTTTCAGCCGATTTACGGCTTTGAAACGCCCGCCGACCAGCAGGTGACCATCCAGGACGACCAGATAACCACAATCAGTCCGGTTTACGTCGCGCTTCCTTTGCCCGTGGAGGTGTACCAGCCGACGGTATCGAGCGTCGCGGTTTCGGGTACCAACCCCACGGCGGCTCATCTTTCGGATTCGGTGACCCCAAACAGTTTCGACACCGAGGTGTGCTTCCAGTATGGACTGACAACCGGGTACGGTCAGGCGACCAAGAGTGTCACCGCACCCGCGGGCGGGTCAACGACGATAACCAGCGATCTGTCCGGGTTGACCGCCGGCGCCACTTATCACGTGCAATGCGTTATCACCAACCCTACGGGGACCTTTGTTTCGCCGGATCGCGTCTTCGTCACCGCATCCGGCGCAAGCGCGTCAGTGTCCTCCTCTTTCGGTCTCGCCTCTGCCGGAGCTGCGTCAACCTCGCCCGGGTCAAGCGGAACAACCTTGCACGAGTTGATTGCGATGAATTCGCAAAATCGAAGCACCGTTATCTTTGATATTGGCCAAAGCACCGTAACCGGTACCGTTTCTGGGCCGACCATTCCACGAAACTTCGATTTGCGAGGGCTGGCTGATTTCAACAACGACGGCAGCGCCGACTGGCTCTTGATGGACACCACGACGCACCGACCCGTCGTCTGGTTGATGAACGGCGGCAGTCGACGCCGTGTAGTCGTCGGCGCGGTATTGCCTGCCGGCTTCGATCTCGTTGGAACCGCCGATCTTACCGGGGATGGAAAGCCCGACTGCCTGCTGCTCAACAAAACAACGGGCCAGACAGCGGTCTGGCCCATCAAGGGGATAAGTCCGGCTGGACAAACCATCAAGTATGGTCCGATCTTGCCCGCGAAGTTTAATGTCGCAGGGGTCGCCGATCTCAATGGCGATGGAAAGCCCGATCTTTTGTTGTGGAATCCAACCAAACGGCAGAGCAAGGCCGTCGTTCTCAACAGCGGGAAGGCGCTCTCCGTTCTCGCCACCTTCAGCGGACCGGTGATCCCTCCCGGATGGCGATTGGTTGGAGCAGGCACGCCGAAGGGATCGCCAACGGCGGGTTGGATTCTCTTTAACCCCACAACCTGCGCCACCGCAATCTGGTCTATGAAAAGCACGACATGGGTCTCTACTGTCCCCGGCCCGACTTTGCCCGCTGGGACGATCCTCATTGGAGCGAAGTAACCCGAAAGCAATCTCGACCGTTTTTTAAACAAACATTGTGCGAAAAGAATAAACCATGCCCGCGAATTTGCTTAGGATAATGCAGGCTTTTCAAGCAAACACTTAACAAACGGTAGACAATGGATTTATGAGACAATCAAAACTAAAACCGAGACAATACGTCAGAAGACTTGCGGTAATTGGAACTCTCGCACTTGCAGCAGTCCTTTCTGGTTGCACTCCGAGTGAGAACCAGTTGATTTCTCTGGGACGGCAGTACCGGGCCGGGAAAATCGGACAGGAAGAGTACGAGGCCCGTCGGCAGATACTTACCCTGCAAGCGCAGGAGGAACGCGCCCAGGTCAATGCGCGAATTTGCGAAGCGATGGCCCAGGGTCTTCAGGGGGCTCAGAATGCCCAAAATCAACCGCAGAACACAGGTCTTTCAGGAAACATTCAACCCGCTAACAACGGAGGAGCACCACAAGCGTCCTCACAAAACGACATGCCACCGGGAATCCCCGGGTTCAACCCCATGCACCTAGGGGATCCGGAGGGTGCCATGCGCGCGAACCAGCAATATCACTCAAATAATCCAAATTATGACCCGCGCTTATATTATAAAGACCAGAATGGCGATGTTCATCCGAATCCTTAAACAGTCAGCAGACTTACAATTTGATTCTTTGTCATTGTTCATCGCACAGAAAATAGCAAATAAACCGGCTCAGGACGCATCCAGCCAGTGGCGCTCGACGCTTCAAAGCCGTTGGAACCATGGTTCCTGACAGCCATCTCTTTTATCGCCGTCCTGTTGCGCATGCAGCATTTTACGCCCCGATGACGGCCTTTCCTATTCGGTTCAAGAACTGGGTTCCGTTCGTTTTCAACCCGAAGGGGCGAGCACTATTTAATCAGTGGAGCGACATGATTCTGAATCACGCACACATGGTGCTGAATCGATGGCGGTTCCTCAGGAATGCTACCAATTCAGATTTCTTAGAAGATTATTTGTGCATTCCAACAGAATTAAATAAGCGGCACTCATACTACAATGAACGCAATCCTAAAGCAATTCGCTAAAATCTGGCGCTTCGTGAAAAGGCGTGTCTTTCGGGCGGGAAAATGGGAGTCAGGAGGGGATGCAAGACAAAGAATTTTTCTCGATGGCGCTGGGTTTGAGGGCGCCGTGGCGGGTTGCGGACGTCCAGATGGACATGGGGGGTAAACGCGTGACGATCGTCGTCGAGTATGCCGCCTCTGGCCGGGAGGGCGCTGCAATCCACGGCTACGAGGAGCGGCAGTGGCGGCATCTCGACACCATGCAATTTGAGACCGTCATCAAGGCGCGCGTGCCGCGAATCCGCAAGCCCGACGGGAGCACGGAGATGGTGCCGGTGCCATGGGCGGAGCCCCGCTCGCGCTGGACGCTCATGTTCGAAGCGTTCGCTATCCGGGTGCTTCAAAACAGCCGCAGCATCAGCCAGGCTTGCGAACTCTTGAAGCTGGACTGGAGCGGCGCGCACCGGATCATGGAGCGCGCTGTGGACCGGGGAATGGAACGGCGAGAACTGGGAGATGTTCGCTACGTTGGCATGGATGAAAAGAGCTTCGGGCGCGGGCACAACTACATTTCGACCCTGGTGGACCTCGACAAGCAAGCGCCGCGGGTGCTGGAAGTGTGCGCCGGGCGCGACATCAATTCGGCCAAGGAACTCTTAAAGAGCCTGCCCGAGCCGGTGCGCGAGAAGATTGAAGCAGCTGCCATGGACATGAGCGCGTCCTATGAAGCGGCCACGCGGGCGGTTTTGCCCAAAGCCGCCATCGTGCATGACCGCTTCCACGTCTCCAAATTGCTCGGGGAGGCCGTGGACAAGGTGCGCCGGGGCGAGCATAGGGAGTTGATGCAGGCGGGCGACAAGCGCCTGCTGGGAACCCGTTACATCTGGCTCTACCACCCCGACGAACTCGACACCGACCGGCTCAAGCAACTTAATGAACTCTTTGAAGTGCAGCACTTGCAGACGGCGCGAGCCTACTATCACCGGTTGCGCTTCATGGACTTTTGGAGCCAGCCCGACATCGGCGAAGGCCAGCGCTTCTTCGCACGCTGGTATCACGAGGCGCTCAGCAGTTGCTTGGAGCCTGTCAAGAAGGTAGCGGCCACCCTTCAAAGCCATCTGGAGGGCCTGCTGACCTATTTCCGACACAAGATCACCAACGCCATGTGCGAATGCTTCAACTCAACCATCCAGTCGATCAAGGCCAATGCACGCGGCTTCCGCAACTTCGACAACTACCGCGTCCGCATCCTCTTTTTCCTCGGACGCCTCGATCTCCAACCACGCTAATTCACGAAGCGCCCGGTGATAGTCGCCTGAAATGCCGTGTGGTTGGGGGCGTTGATAGCCGGATTGCCCAAAACGCTGAATGCCGCTCCTGGAATTCCCGGGGCGGAGTCGCCCTTCGAAGCAATCGCCGCCGTGCCATACATCGCCTGTGTGGCGAACGTTTGATCCGGCCCGTAGACCATGCTTAAGCTATTTGAGGTTACGACGCGGTAATGATAGACCGTGTTGGGCTCCAGACCGGTTAACGACCCCCCGGTTACTGAAACCGGCGTAAATCCGCTTCCAATATCCAGAGTCGCTGTGCTGCCGCTGTAGGTCGTCGTCAGCCCGTATTGAATCCACACCGTTGTGTCGAGCCCGTTAGGGTTCACCGTCGGAGACAAGGTCGCGCCCGCGAGCGTGACCGCTGCCGCCGGGTAAGTCAGCGTTGGCGGCTTGACCGAGAACACCTGATCGGGGCCGTACGTGGTTCCCGATGCGCTGACAATGACGAGACGGTAGTGATAGATCGACGCCGTCAGTCCGGCCTTGGCCTTCGTAAAGGCCACCGCCACCGCTGTTGTTCCCGTGCCGACGGGCTTTGCCGTCGTCGGCGAGGTGTAACTGCCCGCGACCAATCCATACTGCCAGGAAACAAGCACGCTGGTCGCGCTGGTCGAAGGACCGAGAGCCCCGTTCGGGTTGACGCTCGCGCCGAATGTGATCGATGTGCCGGTGACCGTCGCCTCATTCACCGTGTAGCCTGGGACGTTGAGGATGCGATCCGCTCCGCAGAACGTCCCTTCGCTGTTGGCGAAAACCAGCCGGTAGTGGCAAGGCCCGCTCAAGCTCAGCCCCGTTAACGTGCCGGTCAGGCTCACCAAACTCGTTCCGCTGCCGATCGCTTGAGGAGGCGTAAAGCTGCCGTAATTGGTGTCTGCGCCGTAACCGAACCGGACCGTCGCGGGCAGGCCGTGTGGATTTGCCGACCCGCTTACCACCGCCCCGACCGCCGCGTTGAAGCCACTGGCACCACCGGTGATCTGCTGAGGCATACCGATGGAGATGCGATAATTGCCATAATCCGCCACATAAAGGTTCCCCCAGGCATCTACAGCAATGCCTGTGGGGCCGTCGAACTGCGCGGCGCTTCCAATCCCGTCAGTGGCTCCAGACACCCCCGGCGTTCCCCCCAGCGTTGTGACCGTGCCATCGGAGGTTACTTTGCGGATTGTGCAACTATCTATATCCGCCACGTACAGATTTCCTGTGCCGTCCAGCGCAATACCCCCGGGATTGTTAAACTGCGCAGCGCTGCCGGTTCCGTCATCGCTTCCACTAATCCCAGGTGTTCCAGCCAAGGTCGAGACCACCCCAGCGCGCGTCACTTTGCGAATCGTGTTATTGCCACTGTCCGCGACATAAACGTTTCCGACGCTGTCCACCGTCACTCCGTGCGGCCGGTAGAACTGCGCAGCGCTGCCAGTTCCGTCGCTGGTTCCGGAAACTCCGGGTTGCCCCGCCAGTGTCGTGACAATCCCGGCGGCTGTCACTTTTCGAATCGTGCAACCCGAACTGTCCGCGACATAGATATTCCCGGCGGCATCCACCGCCACTCCGAAGGGACAAAAGAACCGCGCCGCGGCTCCTGTCCCGTCGGCGGTACCGGCGGCTCCTGGCTTTCCCGCCAGCGTCGTAACCGCCCCGGTGGGCGTCACTTTGCGGATCGTGTTGTTATTGCAATCTGCAACATAGACGTTCCCAGCGGCATCCACCGTCACTCCGAAGGGACTGTTGAACCGCGCCGCACTACCGGTTCCGTTGTTGCTTCCGGTCCCCCCCGGGTTCCCCGCCAACGTCGTAACCATCCCGGCGGGCGTCACTTTGCGAATGGAATTATAGTATTGATCGGCGGTGTAAAGATTTCCCGCGGTGTCCACTGCCGTGCTGACGGGATTGCCAAACAGCGCCGCAGTCCCGGTCCCGTTCGCGGTTCCGTACACCTGAGGGATGCCCACAAAGTTGCTAAAGGAATACTGCGTCCGCAACGGCGCTGTGCCAGTAAGCTGAACGTCGATACCGCCAGGCCCCGAGGGACTAACTTGGATGACGGAAAGGCCGGGGGCAGCGGCAATTGCTGAACAGGTCGCCAGAAGCGACAGAAAGCAGAAGCATGTTGCAGACCGAAATAGAAAAATGGCGGCGGTTAAGGACGAAAGAAAAGGGGGAGGTCTCATAAGTTTCATTTCGAGTTGAACTCTTGGAACGACTGAAGAATCCTCTGCTGAACTAACTGGCTTTTTAATTTGTGAGGACTTTTGACGGCATAGCGGGTGGCTGTCAATAAAATTTGTGTTTTGGGTCGTCGCCCGTAGTCGATCGCAGTCGCTCGTATTTTTTGAAATTTTCAAGCTGATTTAGCCTAATCAGCAACAACCTCGGCGCCTGGTCGGGCAGGGTTTTGGGAGCGCGGTGGATACAGGGAGGGACGGGACTGCCTGGATATTCCACTGCGATGCGCCGGAGGTTGCCCCTCTCGAAGGAAAAGGGCTGGGCCTGCGGGACCGGGGCGTAGTGGAGATCGTAGCAGTTCTCATTCAGGAATTCGAGGACCCCGTCGTCGTCTTTCCCGCCGGAGAGTTTGAGGAGTTCGGCGCGTATTTCGGGGATGTCCACGCGCCGTTGCGCTTCGTCGTTTCGCAGACCCTCGCCTGAAGGCCCATTGTACGTGCAAAGGAACGTGTCGGCTTCAGTCGTTGCACGGTCGGCGTGAAAGGAGAAAACGTCGGTGGGCACGGGTCCTGGACTCACGTCGCGCAGGTATTCGTGGACGCAGTTGAGCTCAGGAGAAAGGCCGAGATCACAGAGGAGTCGCTGGTCGTTGAGGAGAATGTCTATGGCGACTCTGCCTGCGGCGCTCACCGAAAGCCCCGCGAGGAGTGACTCATCAACGGTGGTGATTCCCTGGCCGATGCCAAGCTGTTGCACGACTTCACTAAAATTGCCCGGCAACGTGCGTTGCCAGCACAGGGCGTTGATGCCGTCAGCGAAACGGGTCGTGACCAGTTCATGGAAACTTTTCACCCGCTTAATACGGGTGTAGCCCAGAGGCAGGGTCAGAGGAGTCATACGCGATGGAAAAAGGGGATAGGTAAATCGTGGAGGGCTACCGCGTTCGCGACTCAGGATTGAACGCATGCGTTTAGGCTCGGCGCACGAACCTTCGTAGCCGGTAACAGTATCGCGATTTAATGGTGAGGCAAGCCTGCGGCGGTAAATCGGGTTGCCGGGGTGCGACGGCTTTCTTTTCGCGACGGTTTTCCGAAACAGGCACCCAAGGGCACCCGGATCGTTTTTCGTGTAAACCACTTGCCGCCGGAAACCGAGAGGCGAGAGAGGTTGGGCCCGTTTTGGAGAGAAAAAGCGGGAGAATCGGCGAAATTCGGTTCTCTGAGAGAAGAGCGGGGGCACCACCGGAGGCGCGTTTCTCCACCCGGACTCAGGGGCGGGAGGCGCGTATGTCCAGCCGCAAGCAGAGAGCCGTGGCGTCGCGCCCGTTGGTTTTGACTCGCGTGCCGCGCTCATCAAGGTTGAGCGGGGTGATGACGTAACAGTGTGCGCCCATCCTCTCCAGGTTGCGCTGCAGGTTGAAGCCGAAGCAACCGCACTCGTAGACGACATACACGGAGTGCCCGGCTTTGAGCTTTTTTTCCACCCAGCTCAAGAAGCTCGCCGGCGAATGGCGCGCCGGCGGCTTGGGCGTAGCGTGGTTATCCTGAACCGTTAAGACGTAGGGGGACGCGTGGACGTCCAATCCGATCTTGATCGTGCAGGAGGTCGTTTTAGAATTGTTTCCGACGGCCTTGAGTGAGGCCGTCCCGTCGCTTTTTGCGATGTGTTTATGCATAGCTCGGGCGAGTGTAGCTCGCCCGAGCTCAAACATGTCATCTGGTATGGAGTCGCGCCGTTGGCGCTGAACGGCTCTCCCCCAACCGGCAGGTTCATTGGCAGACATGCAGGCGGCCAAAGCGCGGCGGCGATTGTTGGGCAAGAACCTGCGTCGCGCCAGCATCCGGGGAGCGCACGCGCCCTCGCGTGCGGCCTTTAGAGCCCTCGCCAAAGGCCTCTTCGCTCAAGATGCTCGGATTGAACCGATCAACCACGGATTACACGAATGAACACGGATAGGTTTCGTCCGTAGGCCAGCGAACTCCTGCAATCAAAGATGTCGTCGAAGCTGACGGCGTCCACCAAAGTCTTTCAGTTCCGATTGCCCACCAAAGAGCGACTACGCCAATGCGGCATAAAGAGATCGTTCGACAAAGCTGGATGACAGCCTTCCAAGCGGCGTCGCCTGTCGCCGAGCGGATTCGACGAACAAGACTCACCGCTCAGTGCTCGGCAAGCAGCGGGAACTTTCGCGCCGTCATTCCTCCCGTCGTCCCGCGTGACCCAAAGCTGGGCGTAGTAGCGCCCGTGCGGAGGTAAAGCCCCGAAACTCTACGGTTGCGCGAATCGCGAACGCCGATAAACTGCGAGCCATGTGGTTTTGTTGTCTGGAACGTGCCGGAGGTTTTCCTGTTGCTTTGCGTTTCGTTGAGCTTCACGGTGTGACTCTAGCACAACACCGCATGGAAAATGGAGTTTAGCTTCGAAGCCGATGTGGCGAAATGGCAGACGCACCGGACTTAAAATCCGTTGGGATTCACCTCCCGTGCCGGTTCGAGTCCGGCCATCGGCACCCTCTTTTTACCGGGGAAGCGGCTTGAAAGCAAGCTCTGGAGCGGTTTTCCAGGCGTGCGCCTCCGGAATCGATTCCCGCGTATGAATGCGTTCAGGAGCGCAAGAAAACGCATAATTTCCGGGTTTTAGCGGCCACAGGTGACCACGTGAATTACGTAGCGATTTGATGACCGCCAGCAACGGATTTGCTGAAGGGGGTGACGCGACCCTTTTTTCCTGACGTCAGATCTGTCAGAATTTCAGCCTTCGCGTTCGGCAATTTCCAGCATCGCGATGGGCACGACGCCGGCGGAATTACCGTTCCGATTGGCTCATGGGTGCCGCCTTGGCGTTAGCTTTCCGCGCCCCCAGGGTCTTCTGGTCGTCGCCGAAGGTCTTGGCGGTAGGGGTTGGGGGCGCGGGCAACGGCAGCCCAGAAAAATCCGATCAGGACAAAGGCGTTGTTGAGTTGTATTCGCGTCCGGCGGGGATGCACAGCTTCGGGTCGGGAAGTCTCCACTTGAGGGGCCTCTCGCCCTTGCAGTCCGACCAGCGCCAGATCGTTGCCGGAAGTGGGGATCTGGGCGTAAGAGATGCGCCGGAATTTTTCGGGGTCGATGACGCCGTCGCTGACCTCCTCGGCCGATTTTGGCGATGAGTTCGCTTGGGGCGCCATGGTGGAAAGGAGTGGCATGCACTTCTTCCCAAATCTCCACGAACGATCGCCGCGTGCTCGCCGGGGTAAATCGCGCCCTGATAGCCGACCCGCCCGGTGTATGCGATGTTCGTGAGCAAGCATTACAGGTTGTTCTTGTCTCACGCGCCGCCGCCGCGCATCCGATTGTCGAGCGTGAGCCAACGTTTGCGCTCCCAGCCCCGCGCGTTCACCTCAGCAATCGTGTCGGGGAGGGATTCCTTTTCGAGGTAGATTGAAAAGATTCCCCTGACGATCTCCGCTTCGCTTGGGTTGATCACGAGGCGGCGGATTCCGCGGTCGTTGTCGTAACCGAGGAACGGGTGTCCGCCAACCCACTTGCCCCTCTTGCGGGCGGCGCTCATTTTGTCCCGAGTTCGCTCGGCAATGATCTCGCGTTCAAACTGGGCGAAGGAGAGCAGGATGTTGAGCGTAAACCAACGGGGCCGGTATAGAAGCTGGAGAGAGATTCCCCGCAAGAGTGGGCGGAAGCGGGCTCCGACCAAAAGGAGCTTGTCCCCGCTTCCATAATCTGGCAGAGGATTGGCACGGTTCAACCCTCCTCGATTGGAGCCGGCGCCGACGGTTGGAGCCCGGTGGAAGAACCGAATTTTTTCTCGAGATATGACAAAGCAGCTTACAACAACCTCAGGCAAGTCATCCGACAGCGGTGCTTTTCTGGATTTTCTGCCGGGTGACAGTGAAATGAGCGGGCGCATTCGCTCGTTCGATTGGGCAAGCACGCCGTTGGGACCACCCGCCCATGGGACGACGATACCCGGGGAGGTCTCCATCGCTGCCGCAGAGTGCTACCGCCGCCGAGAGGTAGTAGTTCGGCACATATTATTCTGTTAGTAAAAGTCCCATGAACACCAAAAGCCCCAAAGCATTCGTCCATGCCAACGCGAAGAAGCCGAAACGGCAGAGGCGCATTGCGCTGGTTGGCATTCCGATGCTGCAGGGACGGAGCGTCTTCAACGGCGCTCTCATGCGATACGCCGGGGAAGAGGGCAACTGGCAGCTCGTCGCCAGCACGGAGGCCACTATCGGCAACTTCCATCATCTCCGGAGTCTCGACTGCGATGGCGCCATCGTGCGCGTCCTGACACCCGAAATGAGTGAGGTTGTCCAAAGCGCGGGTTTTCCGGTCGTAAACGTCTCCTCCTGGCTGGAAGAGCCGGGCGTTGCCACCGTCCGTTGCGACCAGGCGGAATTGGGACGGCTCTGCGCCATGCATCTGCTGGCCAAGGGGTTTCGACGCTTTGGCTGCGTGCGCATCCCAGGCGGGTGGTTCATTGAGGCCCGGCTGTCGGCCTTTCTCAAAACCTTGGAGACCGCGGGATACCCGACGACGGTCGATTGCATCGAACTGAAAGGTCTGCCTTTCAGCCGGGCGGACTTGAAACGATTCTGGGGATGGGTTGCGACCTTGCGAACGCCGGCGGCGTTGTTTTTGAGCGACGGCCCAGGCGCCTCGAATCTGATGGATGCCGTCGCGGCGGTTGGATTGCGGATTCCCCACGATATCGCGGTCATTGCCGGATACCACAATGAGGACGCAGCCGACTGGTGCGTGCCACCGCTGACCTTTGCCGATCAGGACTCGGAGACCTGGGCCATCGAGGCTGCGAAATACCTGGATCGGCTGATGAGGGGAGACGTCCCTCCCCAGAAAATCGTGACGGTGCCGGCGCGCGGCGTGGTGGCGTGCCGATCCACCGATACGGTGGCAGTGGACGATCCCATCGCCGCCCGCGCCATCGAGTACATCCGGGAGAATTTGAGCGCGAAGATCAATGTCAAGGTGCTGGCTGACCTTCTCGGGATTCGGCGCCGCACGCTCGATCGGCATTTTCGCACGACCATGGCAATGTCGCTCAACGAGTTCCTCGTCGGCGAGCGTGCCGAGAAGGCCCGGACGCTGCTGCGCGCTGCCCCGCCGCTATCGCTTCGGGAGATCGCCCGCCGCTGTGGTTTTTCCGATACGCAGCATATGAAGAAAGTGCTGCGCCGGTCTGGCATTGCGCGGGATTTCGGGCGGCGCCCAGGCCGCCCGGCAAAGGCTGGCGCCGGGCGCTCCCGAGGAACATAATTTTCATAAGACGCGCTGGAAGCGAGTTCCGGGGAGGGCGGGCGCCCCGCCTGCCGGG
>Ga0316221_1002638_pt1 | contig 15760 bp, 19 predicted proteins | sample TBH18007metaG_FD_206003 | JGI IMG/M metagenome (GOLD analysis project Ga0316221, IMG submission 206003) | Freshwater microbial communities from Trout Bog Lake, Wisconsin, USA - TBH18007 | ecosystem: Environmental > Aquatic > Freshwater > Lake > Hypolimnion/Profundal zone | place: USA: Wisconsin... | reverse complement strand
GTGCGAATGCAACACTTGTTCCTGGGGTTCCAAATATTGATTTGATCTCTAGTGATGAGTTTTTATTGGGTTTGATACGGGATGGAATGAAGTTCCGTGAAAAGCCAGTAGTTCGCAATGTGGGTGGCTCGATAGCGGCTAGTATCAAATCTGGAGCTAAAGCGAAAACCTCACCTTCTTCAGAGACTGAGAGACTTCAACAGGCGGCTAATAAAGGCGATAAGAATGCAACTAGGCAACTTTTGGCAACAATGCTTGCGACTAACAAACAAAGACGTAAGTAACCTTTTAGGACTATAAAATCATGGCACAAATCACATCAGCAAATCTAGGTAATGGTAACGGACCATACCAAACAGATATCGTAGTTAAAGATATGGACTTAACAGTCTCTAACTATGTTAAAGATCGTACTCCAACAACTAACATGGCAATGTCAAAAAAGCGTAAGATTAACTCTACGCTACACATTTGGCCTAATGACTATTTCCGTCAGCCTACACTTAATGCAAACTTAGAAGGTGCAGCAGTCACTTCTTCTTTGGCAGCATCTAACACTCGTGCCAACATTGGTAACTACACACAAATCTTCACAACAGTTATCGGTGCAACTGGTACTGCTCGTGCAGTTGAGCAAGCAGGTGGAGATCCACAAGCATATCAAGAAGTTAAGCAATTAACTGAGATCATGTTTGACGTTGAACTCCAAATGGTTCGTGCAGATGGTGCTTCAATCAAGTACTCTGGACAGTCAGCAACTCAAGGCGCATCACCAAACAACGGACGTAGATTTGGTTCTTTGTTTGCTTTTGCAGGTACACGTTCAGGAAACGACACAGATGGTGTTTCCGTATTGAACTTGGCGGCTTCTGATGGTACAGACACAACAACTGTAACTAACACCAACGTACCATTCAATGGTTTGTTGTCAAACGCAGGTTTGGGTTATTTCAGTTTTGGTGCTAACGAAACTAACCAGGCTTTCTCTCCTGTTTTATACAAACAATTAGTAACTGCTGCTGAACAACGCTTCAACGCTAAGATTACTAACATGGTTGTACCTACATCACTCAGAACCACAATTTCTGACAACATTCCACAGTCACGTTCTATCAACAGGTTCAATCCTGCTGACAAGGGCGACACAATTGGTACATACGAAGGTGACTTCAACTATACATACCAAATTGATGACAACTGGATCATGGATCAGACAGGTTCAAACAACAATGCGATTCTTTTCTTGAATCCTGATGTTGTTCAATGGGGTTCTTTGCGTGAACTTGGTCCAAACAATGAAGTATTCTCAAATGCAGATGCTTCTTTGGATCAGTACATCATGGAAGGTACATTGATTGTGCGTAACCCAGCAGGTGTTGCAGTTCTTGCTGCTATCACAACTGGCACACCAATCACAACACCAAGAGCATCTAGCCAAGTTCAGCGTTACCTCGCTTAATTTAGTTGAGAGATTGGAGGGAATCCCAAAAGGGTTCTCTCCCTTTTTTTTGGAGAAGATATGGAATTGAATTTAGACAACGAAGAAGCCAAGATTAACGAAGATTACTATATGAAAGGTAATCTAGAAGCAGGTATTGAGGGTGTTTTAGCCCGAAATAACCAAATGTTTAATGATGTTAAGTCTGGCACTTGGAGTCAAACATTCAAGACTGATCGTATCGACTACAAAATTGGTGCTGAAGATGGTCAACGATATGTCCAATATACGCAACATAACGTAGAAAATATTAGACAAAACTGTAAAGAAAGACGGGAGTTCTACAAGATTCACGGAACTGCCAATCCTTTTTTTGCGGGTACTTTCCATGCTATGGATTTACCTAAGTGTTTTGCTCATGAAATAAGCTCAAAGTGGTTTAACAATCGTCCTTGGGAATTAATTAAGCAAGACAGAGATGACAAGATTCTTTTTTACGCAATAGTTAACGAATATTACTCAGATTTTGTTTGTCATCCAAGCGGAAAAATACCATTGCCTTACAATCCGATAATACCTACTCGATGAGGATGTTTTATGTCTCTTTTTATCCAATCTGCCAACAACCTCGTTACAAGAGTGGCTCAATGGGTAGGAGCTATTCCAACATCAATAAGCGTTAATGCAACTGCATACAATTCATTAACAGGAATCATTACTACTGCTTCTGATTGCACATCATTGGTGTTAGTTGGGGATTTTATTTCTCCAACCCAAATGGGACCTTTTACCCTAGTGACCGCAGTCTCTACAAGCACAATTACTGTATCTGACCCTGATCTAGTCTGGAGCTTTCCAACGTATCCTACGGCTATTCTGAAGCTCCCTACGCAATCCTCAATGGATATTCAATTCTGTATTCAGTTTGCAGAGTTATCTTTTAGAACAATTTATTTACCTGCGTTAAGGAGCAATCCTTACGATCCAGTTAATCCTTCTACGATTGTTACAAATTCAAATGGTTTAGCTCCTATCCCTGCGGATATGAACTGGCCTATTATTTTCTTCCAACAAACTCCTAGTTCTCAAGTTCCTCCAGGCACATTGAATGCAGGGTTTGGACCTTGGATTATTTACGACAGGGTTGGAGATAGGGAGATTATTCGTTTATCAATGATTGATCAGCTTTATGTAAAACCTTTTGGTGTTCCAAGGGTTATTAGAGCTAATTTTTCAGAAGTAGGACCTAACTATTTATTTACTCCTAATCCTGGTAACGGAACAACAATACTTGCATATTATGTAAAGGCTTTTCCATTCTTGTTTAGCCCAACAACAGATTCACTAAACCCTATTGTTCAAAGTAATGCAATTCTTGCAACATTCCCTGAAGGGTATATGTATAAAGTATTGTGGGCTTATTACGACAAGAAAAAGAATGTTTCTGAAGCAGATAAGTGGAATGCAAGATTTGATGCTGCTTACGGATTAATTGAGGATCAAGCGATGAAAGATCTTTGGAGTGGAGGAGATAGACATTTATCTTCTGAATTTCAACCCCGTAACTACAGATACTCATTCAGATAATGGCAACACAAGGACTATACGGCTCAACTGCAACTGCACAAGTTGTTCAGCCTAATGAAAGTAATGGGTTGTACGGGAGTACAGATAATTACTATGGTGGCACGTTCTTTGAATGGTTTATCTTTTATCAAGGATCTACTGCTCCTGCTACACCTACTGGTGGAACATGGAATTACTCTACAAATACAGGAACACCTCCTACAGGGTGGTTAAATGCACCTCCTAGTTCACCAACTACAACTATTTGGTGGTCTATTGCATTTGTAAACTCTAAAACACCAACAACTATTGTTTGGTCAACACCTGCACCTATTACCCAACAAGGTCCAACAGGAAGTACAGGACCCACAGGTCCAACAGGACCACAAGGTACGCAAGGTATTCAAGGTGTTACAGGTCCAACGGGTGCAGTAGGCGCAACAGGACCTACAGGAACTCAAGGAGCTATTGGTCCAACTGGTCCACAGGGTATTCAGGGTGTACAAGGTTTACAAGGTCCGACAGGTCCTACTGGAACTCAGGGTATACAAGGTGTAACTGGTCCTACAGGACCTACTGGAGCTACGGGACCTACTGGAGCACCATCTACTGTGGTTGGACCTACTGGCCCCACAGGTGCACAAGGTATTTCAGGACCCACAGGACCCACAGGACCCACAGGGACCGCAGGAAGTACGGGTCCAACTGGACCTACAGGCACAAATGGTCCAACAGGTCCTACTGGGTCAAACGGAACTAACGGACCAACTGGACCAACAGGAAGCAATGGCACAAACGGACCTACGGGACCAACGGGAACTGCGGGTACTAATGGACCTACAGGACCTACTGGATCTCAAGGACCTACTGTATATCCTAGCGCAGGTATAGCAAACTCTACTGGTAGTGCTTGGGGTACAAGTTATGCAACCAATGTAGCAAATGGTGTTGCGGTTTATGACGCCAACTTTAATTTATCAACTAATTGTTTATTTGAAGGTTTTAATGGATTAACTGCAAGTGGAACAACTCAAGTTTTAACTGCGGCATCTGTACAAAATTGGTATGTAACTGGAACTGGTGGACAAACATTCCAACTACCAAACGCAACTACATTGCCAAATGGCGCAACATTTACATTTAATAATAATCAAAGTAGTGGTGCAATTACTTTAAATAACAACTCTGGTACATCAATAATATCTGGTGGAATCCCATCAGGTGGTTATGTAACTTTAGTATTGTTGTCAAATAGTAGTGCTGCAGGATCTTGGGATTATCATTTTGCCGCACCATCAAATGTATCTTGGTCAACCAATACATTAAGTTATCCTGGTTCTATAACCAATGCAACGTGGAACGGAAACAACATAGCGTTAAATAGGGGCGGTACTAATGCCAGTTTAACGGCTAGTGCGGGTGCGGTTACATATTCTGGAGCAAGTGCTTTAGCTTTAAATACACCTGGTACTAGCGGACAACCTTTAGTTTCTGGAGGTACGGGCGCACCCACATTCACATCTGCACTAACTGGTCTAACTATAGACAACACAGTAATAGGATCTACAACTGCTAACACAGGTAAATTCACAACCTTAGAAGCCACAGGAACATCAACCCTTGGAGATGCTTCTACTACTTATATTCAGGTGGTAGGGGATGCTTCTTATCCTGCAATTAAAGCGGCAGGCGGAACAAATACACCTCTTGTTTTGCAACCATTGGGTACAGGCGCACTTCAGGCACAAAAAACAGATTCTACTGCTACAGGTGGTAATGCTAGGGGTGCTAATGCGGTTGATTGGCAGACAAGTAGAAGTGCGGCAACACAAGTTGCTTCAGGCTCTCAATCTGTATTAGTTGGTGGACAATACAATACGTCATCGGGTTCTTTATCTTTTATTGGTGGTGGAAATGCTAATTCTGCTCAAGGATATTACAACTTTATCGGTGGTGGTTATACAAATAGTGGAACTGCTAATGCCGCAGTAACCACTCAAGCTACTGCAACAATTACGTCTGGTTCAACGGCAGTAACTTTAAGTGCATCAAATGGTTCAATAAAAGTAGGTCAATTAATTACTGGCACACCAATAGCAAGTTGGACATATGTTGCCGCTATATCAGGTACTTCTCTAACCCTATCACAAAACGCAACATCCTCAACAAACGCAACCCTATCTTTCTACACACCTCATGGAGTAGTAGTAGGAGGAGGAAATAACCAAGCAACAGGAGCGTATAGCTTTATTGGTGGTGGTGGTGATGCGGGTACTGCGGCAAATAGGAACGTAGCTAGTGGGGATTGGAGTTTTGTTGGTGGTGGATTGAAAAACACCGCATCTGGATTGGGTGCAGTTGTTACTGGTGGCGGGTGGTTTAATACAACGGCTTCTTATGTAAATACAGCATCAGGTGTATCTAGTTTTGTTGGAGCAGGGGCAAATAATTTAGCAAGTTCACAGGCATCTACTGTTGTTAATGGATATGGAAATACCGCATCTGGAGCATTTGCATCTGTTGTTGGAGGTTATAGTAATAGCGCTAATTCTTATTCTAGTTCTATTTTAGGGGGGTATTTTGGAACTACAAGAGGAATTTATGCTTACATGGCATTTCCTGCTTGTTATAACCCATTAAATAGTATTCAAGGTGCATCTCAAGGTGGTCTTTTAGTTCTTGCTAAACAAACAACTGATGCTACTGCTACAGTTTTAACTTGTGATGGTGGATCAACAGGTAATTACAACCAAATCATCCTACCCAACAACTCAGCATATTCATTTAGAGCAACCATAATTGCAGGAGTTACTGGGGCAGGAAATACGGCATCTTGGATTCTTCAAGGTGCAATCAAACGTGGTTCTGGAGTTGGAACAACTGCAATAGTCGGAACAGTAAACTCAATACTATTAGCTCAAGACTCAGGCGCATCTACTTGGGCAGTTTCAGCTACTGCAGATACAACAAATGGCGGTTTAGCAGTTACAGTTACAGGACAAGCAGCAACTACAATACGTTGGGTTTGTAAAGTAGAGACAACAGAAATGACATACTAAGGAACTTTCATGGCACTTAAACTAAACTTAGGCACAACTCAATTTGGCGCACCAGCACCAGAGGCTTACGCTAGAGTTACAAACTTCTTTGGAAACAAAGACAACATCCAAGTACAGGTATCTGTGCATTTCTCAAAGGATGCTAGAGATTCAAATCTAAGCCCTGTCATGGAACACGCACACTACATTGGACTAGCAGACTTAGCAGGTAAGGGTGAGCTGATGACTGCAATATACACAGTTCTTAAAACAATGGCTCAATATCAAGGCGCAACGGACGTTTAATCATGGCTATTAACCAAGACAACGTAGCAGACAAACTTATTCCTACTACTGGTGGGTTAAGTGTTCAAGGGTTAATAATTAACTCTATGACTTTGAGTACGTCTGTGGTTATACCTACTGGTTATTCTGCTCATGCAATTGGACCTATTACATTAAGCAATGGAGTTACTGTTACTGTACCGAATGGATCTAGATTTTTGATTTTATAGGGATTAGATTATGAAGATAGCGGTTTATGCGATATCTAAGAATGAAGAAAAGTTTGTAGATAGGTTTTGTCAATCAGCAAAAGATGCAGATCTTATTGTGATTGGTGATACTGGATCTACAGATAAAACAGTTGAATTGGCATTAGAGCATGAAAATGTTGTTGTACATGATGTAAGAGTTAGTCCTTGGAGGTTTGATAAAGCAAGGGAAACTGTGCTTTTTTCAATGCCTGATGACATTGATATTTGCATTAGTTTAGATTTAGATGAAGAGTTGCAACCTGGTTGGAGAGAAGAAATTGAACGGGTTTGGACACCTGAAACAACCAGATTAAGATATAAGTTTGATTGGGGAGCAGGAATAGCCTTTTACTATGAAAAGATTCATGCAAGAAAAGGTTATATGTGGAAGCACCCAGTTCATGAGTATCCAATTCCAGACCCAAGAACTGTAGAAGTTTGGGCACAAACAGATATGTTGTTAGTAGTTCATAAACCTGATCCAACAAAGTCAAGAGGTCAATATATGGATTTACTAGAAATGGCGGTTAAAGAAGATCCACATTGTCCAAGGAATGCTTTTTATCATTGTAGAGAGTTAACCTTTCATTATCGTTGGCAAGAGGCTATAGATGCTTTACACAAGTATTTAAAAATGCCTGAAGCCACTTGGATTAATGAAAGATGCTATGCAATGAGGTTGTTAGGCAAAAGCTATGAAGAACTTGGTAACCATTGGGAATGCCTAAAATGGTATAGGTTGGCTTGTGCAGAAGCTCCTAACACTAGAGAACCTTGGTTAGATTTGGCAATGTATTCTTACAGATGTTCTATGTGGGAAGAGTGTTATTCAAGTGCAATGACTGCATTGAAAATAACAGACAAGGAAGCGGTTTATACAATGGATCCAAGTGCTTGGGGTGAGAAACCTTGGGATTTAGCCAGTATTTCTGCGTGGAATATTGGGCTAAAGGGAAAAGCAATTGAATTTTGTCAGAAAGCAGTAGAATTAAACCCTACGGACGTTAGGTTAATTAACAACTTATTGCAAATGCAAGAAGACTTAAATGATAACAAGTAGCTATTATTCTGGGAATGGTGAAAACAATGGGTTATATGGTAACCCAGGTGTAAACACAGTTACCTATTTTATATGGCCTATTTACATTCAAAGTGTTACTCAACCTGCAACACCAACTGGTGGTTCTTGGAACTTTACTACAAATGTAGGAACTCCTCCAACTGGATGGTCAGCAACACCAATAACGTCTACTGGTAATGATGTTTGGGTATCTGTTTCAGTAGTTAACTCTATTGCACCAACTGTACTGAGTTGGAGCACTCCTGCTCTTTATTTTGCACCGCCTGTTAGCGGTCCCACGGGTCCTACGGGACCTTTGGGTCCTACAGGTCCTTATGGTGGTCCGACTGGTCCGACAGGTCCTACAGGTCCTTTTGGTCCGACAGGACCTACGGGTCCTATTGCTTATTCTGGTTTGCCAGTATTGTTGTACACAGGGGTAACAAGGGTTGTACTGGCGGTAAATAGTTATATACAAGTTTTACTATATGGTGGAACGATTGTGAATGTTCCTCTTGTTTAAGGAAAAGAAATGACTGCAAGAATTCCATTAGTTATAAGTGGTACGCAAATAGAGGAACTCCAATCTGGGGATAATCTTGCTTTAACAGGTGCTACAAGCGTTACAACCCTTACTGCATCTGGTGACATTACTATGACAGGTACAGGGGAGATTCAAGTTCCTGCGGGAACTACTGCTCAACGTGCAGGATCTCCTTCTACAGGAATGTTAAGGGCTAACACAACCACTAATCAATTTGAAGGTTATATAAATGGTCAATGGGGTGGAATTGGTGGCGCACAAGCGGGTGGAGCTATTCAAGTAAATAACTCTACTGCTAACGTAAGTTATACAATTGGTGCAGGAACAAATGGTTTAAGTGTAGGTCCAGTAAGTATAAATTCTGGAATTACTATTACAGTAGCAACAGGACAAAGATGGGTAATTCTTTAGAGCGCAAAAAGTGCATATCTAAATGCTTGTTTATTAAATAGAAAGATTGGGGTAATTTAATGTCAACTCTTATTTCAGCAGGTACATCAACTAGTGGTGCAGTAATCAATAGTGATACAAGTGGTTCACTACAACTGCAAACAGGTAGTACACCTACTACTGCGGTAACAATAGATACAGCCCAAAACGTAGGTGTAGGGGTTACTCCTAATGCTTGGTCAAACTTTAAAGCCATTCAAATGACTAATGGCGTAGGTTTGGCTTCTTATACTGCGGGTGCAGTTATTATGAATCTTGGTGCAAACCAGTATTACAACGGTTCAAATTATGTTTATGTAAACTCAGATTACTCAACTTCTTACCAACAAACTGCGGGTGTGCATAAATGGTGGGTTGCACCATCAGGAACTGCAGGGGCTACTATTACAGAAACCCAAGCAATGACTTTGTCAAATGCGGGGAATCTTCAAGTTCCGGCTATGTATTCAGCTACAGTAACTACGCCTCGTAACGTATATATTGATTCTTCTGGTAACTTAGGAGGTATTTCTTCTACTCGTGCATCAAAATCAAATATAGTTAATCAGGATAGTGCATCTTGGATTTATCAGTTAACCCCTGTAACTTTTAACTATCGTAAAAAAGATGCTGAAGGTAATTACACGGAAGAAGTTGAATCTGAAGTTCAATATGGTTTGATTGCAGAAGATGTAGAAGGAATTAAGCCAGAGTTCTGTATTTATGTAAATGGCAAGTTGGCAGGTGTGCACTATGATCGAATGGTGTCTCCTATGATTAAAGCCTTGCAAGAATTAAATGCTAAATTTGAATCATATAAGGCTACTCACCCATGATTACACAAGAATTACTACATCATTACTTTGATTACAAGGATGACCACTTGTACTGGAAAAATGTTGTTCATTTAAATCAAAGCCATTTGATTGGTCAAAAGGCAGGTTTTATTCATTCAACAGGTTATAGTCACATCACATTTAATATGAAGCAACACAAGGCTCATAGACTTATTTGGATGTATGTTTATGGTGAAATGCCTAAAGAAATAGATCACATTAATGGCAACAGATTAGATAATAGGCTAGAAAACCTTCGTTCTGTTACCCGAAGTCAAAACCAGTTTAATAAAGTTAAATCTGGCAATAATACTTCTGGGTACCGTGGCGTATCTTGGCATAAAAAATCTAATTCTTGGGTTGCAAGAGTTTGTGCAAATGGTAAATCTATGGTTAAGTATGTAAAAGATTTAGAACTTGCAGGGTTAGTCGCAGAAGAAATGCGAGACCTTATTTATGGTAAATATTCTGTTGAACGTAGATTGCAAGGAACATAATGAACGAAATCAAACTATCCGCAAAAGTAACAGCTCTAGAAGCAAAGGTAGGATAACATGGCATATGGTCAACTTAACATAGATCTAATTACAGGTAGTGGTGCTGGTAGTGTCATTATTAATAATGGTACTAGTAACGTAGCAGGGTTTACTACTGGTAATAACTTACAGATGCTACAAAATGGTGGTGGCATAGTATTTAGTAATTCCTCTGCACTTACTAATAGTACGCTTAATGATTACGAGACAGGAACATGGACACCAACTCAGGGTGCTGGATTAACTGTTGTTGGAACATTTAGTTCCTCTGGTACTTACACAAAAATAGGTAATACAGTTTATATTACTGGAAAAGTTGGTGGATCAACATCTGTTGCTTTATCAGCAGGAGGTGTTATTTCTGCTTTGCCTTTTGCTTGTTTAGCAACATCTCCAAGTTTAAGTATTGTAGGAAGAATTGTTAACAATTCAGGAATTTCAGATATTGCAACTGAAGTTATTGGTTCTAATATTGCCGCATTAAGTGGGTCTACCGCAGCTTCAGTTAACATATTTTTTACAGCAGTTTATCAAGCCACATTCTAAGGAATCAAAATGACACTATCATCAACAAACGTAATAGATCGTACAGAAGTGCTAGAAGACGGAACTATTCAAATACGTCAAGCAGAAGTCATCACCAAAGATGGTGTTGAGATTGCAAGAAATTTTCATCGTTGGGTTAGATGCCCAGGAGACACAGAAGCACAATCTGATCCTGCACCTGTGCCTGCTATTGCTAGTGCGGTGTGGACAGATGCAGTAGTATCAGCATATGAGGCTAAGGTTGCTTCACAAAAGCAATTAGGAGTTTAATATGATTGTTTTAGATGGTACAAATGGCGCACAAGTACCTGTAGTCACAACAACTCAGAAAAACGCTTTAACAGTAACAGCAGGGTATATTGTTTTTGATTCAACGCTTGGCAAACTTTGTATTTATACAGGTGCGGCTTGGCAAACCATAACATCAGCATGAACACACTCATCACAACCCTAAAATCAAAGCAGGTGCAGTGGGCACTCGTTATTGCCATACTCTCAGTATTGCAGGGCTTCGTCATGGAGCTATCCCTAACTCCTATCCATCAAATGATAGTGGGTTGTATAATTTCTGTGGTCGTGGTATTACTGCGATATATTGAACTTAACCAACCTACGGGGAATTAATATGCAAGAAATAAAATTATCCGTACAGACACTCAACATGGTTATGAGCTATCTTGGAACAAAACCTTTTCAAGAAGTATTTCAAATTATTGAAGTTCTTCAAAAAGAAATAAATGCACAACAAAATCCTGTTGAAGTAAAGAGCGAATAATATGGCTGAAGGTTATACACCACTAAGAGTTCCATTTGCCAATCTAAGTTTTACTCCTGATGTTCCAAGTAATGCTTTATTGCCAAATGAATATAACAATGGTTATAACATTGAGGCAGATGTTCGTGGGTTAAAAAAGGTTGATGGTGAAATATCAATATTAACTGCAATAACTGGGAACATAATTTTTATTGAAGGTGGTTTTAGATTCAACAATAGTTGGACCTATATCATTGCTACTTCAGCAGGAATTTGGTACAAATTAGATAACGCAGGTATTTCTACAATAACTCCTCCATCACCATTTGTTGGTACAGGTTATTCATCCAATCCTGCAATAACAGGATCTTGGATTGGTCAAGTGTTTATCATTAACGATAGCATTAACCCTCCAATGTATTTGTTACCTTCAGATACTCAAATACGTCTATATGACAATGCTTATTCTGATCAAACACCAAATACTTATGTTTGGAACTATGAAACATCATTGGGTATTACATCTGTTACCGCAGCATTTGTTAGAGAATTTTCTTCTCCAAATATTGGTAATATTCTTATAGCGGGTAACTTAACTAAAAATACTTCAACAACAACAAAGAACTATCCTACTTCAGTAAGATGGAGTCAGTCTTTTGCTAATACTGGTGTTCCTGCAACTTGGGCACCAACTCTTACCAATACTGCTAACGAGTTAGAAATTCCTGTTAGAGGTCCAATAATTGATGGATTTCCATTAGGTCCTAATTTCTATGTTTGTAGTTACTGGGATACAGTAATCTTTTCTCCAATAGCTTACCAAAGCTATAACGCACCTGTATTTGCTATATCTCCTTTTAAAAGAGGTAGAGGGTTACTTAATCAAAACTGTTGGGATAATGGTGATGATGTAGTTTATGGGGTTGATGCTAGAGATATTTGGGCATTTGATGGAAGTAACTTTGTATCTTTGGCTAATCAAAAGTTAAAGAATTACTTTTATGCCAACTTAAACCCTAACTACATACAACACGTTCATGTAGTTAACAATACTAAAAAGTATCAAGTAGAGATTTACTATCCTGATTTAACATCTACTGGGTATTGCAATAAGATGTTGTCTTACAGATACGATCTTAAAGTATGGAATCCTCCTAAAACAATTAACAATTCTGCTATGGCAGTAGAAGCTCCTGTGTATTCTGGTGGTACAACAGGTGGAACATTTAACCTATCATCTAGATGCGTTGTCTATGCACCTAATACAGGCGCAGGAGGCTTACAACTGGTTCAGACAGGTCAAGGTACATCTTTCTCAGGAAATACTATACAGACCTTGTTTGAAAGGGATAACATGACATTGTTAGACCCTGAAGGCAATCCTATTTCCTATCCACATAAATTGTATGTACATAGGTTATTTCCTGAAGTTAGTACAACAAATCCATCTGTTAACCCTGTAATAAGCATTACTTTGGGTGGATCAAGTTCTGTTGGTCAAACTCCTGTATTTGGTGAGACTGAAACAGTTTTTGTCATTACTGATAATCCTTGGGTTACTACGCAACAAAATGATGTAAGAACAGTTGCTCTTAAGGTTGCTTCAAATGATGCTACTAGCGCATGGAATATGACTGCTATGACATTCTTATCTACGATTGTTGAGGATGCATTCTAATGACTTACTTTATTCAGCCAAACTCATCTTCGCAAGATTTGGCGGGAGCAATCAACTACATCCTTGCAAATCTTAATACCAACTTTAATCCTAATTTTGGTACAGGAATAGTTAACTCAACCAATACTACTGCTACTGCAACCAATGGCCAAACTACTGCATATCTTTATAGATATATAGATATTGCTTATGCAGATAATGGTTCTGGGTCTGCTAATTTTTCATCAACTCCATTGTCAACTAATAGTTTTTATGGGTTGAGAAATACAAATACTAATGTTTATTCAACCAACCCTGCTGATTACGTTTGGTATCAAATAAATGGTACTTTTTCAGGAGGTAATCTTCTTTGGTATCAAACATTTGGTGGATTGCAAATAAATCTGTTGGTTGCTACATCTCAGCCAACTCCTGCATATCAAAATCCAATAACTGCTACTCCTATTGATTTAACTCAAGTTTCTACTGCAACAAATTTGCAGGGTAGAAGTGCTTATGCATTAACTTCCACAAGTTTGGCAGGAACTCCAACAACTTTTACAACCACAGGAAATGCAACATTTCCTCCAGATAATACTTGGGGTGGAAGTGAGCATTGGGTTGCAACTCCTCCTTCTTACCTTGCAGGTCAAAATGTCTATCAAATAGATGGAATATTTAATCCTGCAAATAATTTAACACTTTGGGGTGCTCCTTATTTGGCAACCCTGAAAGTAGGTAATTTAAGCGCAATAAACGCAAACCTTGGAACCATTACTGCGGGTACATTAAATGCAGTAACAGTTAACTCATCTACGATTAATGCAGGTACTACACCTCCTGTTATTGATTCTGTTAATCACACTATAAGTAGTGGTGCGGGTGGTTTAATTAATCCAAATGGTACTTTTGCTTTTGGAACAACCTCATCTAATATTATTGATGATGGTACAGGAGTTTATTTAAATGGTTTAGTATTAGGAGGTACAAATGCTACTTCTTTATTAAACCTTCCAACAGTTGGTGCTTATTACAACTTATTTAACTTTACTGTTACTAAGGTAGCTAGTACTGTTTTAGGGGCATCTGGATCAATTTATTTCAATACAAACAATGGAACTACATCTGCATATGCCATAAGTGCTACTTGGGGACTGTATCTTTACAATGGAAGTACTTACACATTGTTACAAGAGTTTTATCATGTTGGTGCTACTTATCAATATTACTTAACTAGCCCTGGTTTGTTTTATTCTCAACTAGGATCTCCTTTTAGCTATCAAAACATCTTCAACCAAAACACAACTCAATTATCGGTAGGAAACTACAGTTTAGTTGCATCAACCATTAATCTTAGCAATTACAGTTCAATTGGAACAAATTTAGGTCAATCAATATCTGCAACTATTGTTAATGCAAATTCATACCAATATCAAATAGGTTAACTATGGGACAACAAACACAAGCACAAGGACAACCTGGGCAAAGCGCACCTCCTCCAGGTTCGCCACAAGGCAAAAGTTCATCAAACCAAAATCAAATGATGAATGGAACAAGTTATCAACAATCACAAAGCAATGGAAAAGGTTCTAGCCCAATAGGAACACCTGTAGGAGTTGCGCCACAAGGTAAAGGTGGTAGCCAACAAGGTCAACTTATGCAACCTAGTCAACCTGGTCAAGCGGTTAACACAGTTTCATCTGGACAACCTATAATGGGACAACCAAACAATTACATGAATACAGTAGGCAATAGTACTCAACCAGTATTCAATAACCAAGCATATCAGCCACAACAACATGGCAAAGGGAAGGGTTAATCATGGGTGGAATAATTGGGGGGGGCGGTGGAAAAAGTTCTGGGAATCAATCAACTCAGGCTCAACTAACCCCTGAACAAGTACAAACTATTAACTTACAGAACCAGTTTCTGCAAAGTTACTTGCCTACGCTTTCTGGAATCACACAAGGCGCAGGTCAAGCCTATCAAGGTCAAGCAGGACAGGTTAATCAAGCATCTCAAAATGCTATAAATACTGCCAATACTGCGGGTAACATACAAGGCAATATTGGTGCTAATGCTTTACAACAAGGTACTCAAGGGTTAAGTAATTTATTTAGTCCGCAATACGAACAAGAGCAAGTGCAAGGTGCATTAGCTCCTGCACAATTTGCTGCACAACAAGCTAACGTAGGATCAAATGCGGGATTTGCAGGGGCAGGTGAAGCAGGTTCAGCAAGAAATGCTTTAGCAAATCAAGCAACTCAAGATCTTAATCAACAAATGTTGGGGTCTACTGCTGCTCAAGTTGAATCTGGAATTACTGCAGGTAGAGCAAGCGCAGGAACTGCTTTAGGTCAATTAGGAACGCAAAATCTTGCATCAGCACCTGGAACTATTGGATCAACTTTAGGATATGCATCTGCACCATTAACAAACTATGGTCAGTATGCAAGTTTACTATTTGGTGCTCCATCACAAACACCAAACTATGCAGGTACTCAAAGTCAAGCTCAATCTGGATCTTCAAAAGGTGCAGGCTTAACTTTTAGTGATATTAGATTAAAAACCATAATAAATAATTTAAATTATGGCTTGAATGAAATATTAAAAATTAAACCAATTTCATGGTTTTGGAAAAACAAAGAAATTCTTGGTGATAAAAAAGAAATAGGATTTTCTGCACAAGAAATGCAAAAAATAATTCCTGAAATAGTTTACACAGAAAATGAAATATTAAAAATTGATTATTCAAAATTAACTGCTGTTTTAACAATAGCAGTTCAACAACAACAGTTACAAATTGATCAAATAAATCAA
>Ga0316221_1002625_pt1 | contig 15821 bp, 15 predicted proteins | sample TBH18007metaG_FD_206003 | JGI IMG/M metagenome (GOLD analysis project Ga0316221, IMG submission 206003) | Freshwater microbial communities from Trout Bog Lake, Wisconsin, USA - TBH18007 | ecosystem: Environmental > Aquatic > Freshwater > Lake > Hypolimnion/Profundal zone | place: USA: Wisconsin... | reverse complement strand
GCGCGGCGCCCTGCCATCTGGTGGTGGACCCGACGCAACGGACTCTTCTCGTGGCCAATTACCACACCGGCATCGTCGCGGCGATTCCGCTCCACCCGGACGGCACGCTGGGCGTGCCCAATATCATTCCCCATTACGGCCACAGCGTCGACCCGGTGCGCCAGGTCTCGCCGCACGTGCACTCGGTCACGCTCTCGCCCGACGACCGCTTCGCGATCGTCTGCGACCTCGGGCTCGACCGGATCTTCACCTACCGGCTGGACGCCGCTCGGGCCGAGCTCACCCCCGCCGCGCCGCCCTTTGTCGCCACCGCCCCCGGCGCCGGCCCGCGGCATTTTGCCTTCGGCCCCGATGGCCGCCACGCCTACGCTGTCACCGAGATGGGCAGCTCCGTGATCGTGTTCGACTATGATCCGGCCACCGGCGCACTCACGATCCGGCAGACGCTCCCGACCCTGCCGCCGGACTTCCATGGCGACTCGTCGGGCGCGGAGATCCGCGTGCACCCCAACGGGCGCTTCGTCTATGCTTCCAACCGCGGCCACGACAGCATCGCCGTCTTTGCCGTGGAAGCCGCGACCGGCCGGCTCTCCCTGGTCGAGATCACCCCTTGCGGCGGGAAAAATCCCCGCAATTTCTCCCTGTCGCCGGACGGCGCCTGGCTGGTCTGCGCCAACCAGAATTCGAATTCCCTCACCGTCCTGAAGGTGGATGCCCAAACGGGCCGCCTCACCTTGACTCCCGGCTCCGCCAGCCTCCCGCTGCCCGTCTGCGTGCTGTTCGCGCCCTGACCCGGTCAGGCCACCGGCTGGACGGCGGGCGCAAACGCCTCCTCGATGCTCGCCAGCAGTTCCTTGTGCGTAAAGGGCTTGGGGAGCAGCGCATGCGCGCCGCTCTTCCGGGCAATGTGCAGGTAGCTCTCGCTCGAAACCCGCCCGCCGCCGGAAGAGGCGATGATGCGGACGGCCGGATGGTTGCGGCGCAGCTCCGACATCACTTCGAGACCGTCCCGCTCCGGCATCAGCATGTCCGTGATCACCAGGTCGAAGGGCTGCTCGGCCAGCAGGCGGATCGCCACGCGGCCGTCGCAGGCGCTCGCCACCTCGTGCCCGGCGCGCTCCAGAAGCAGCTTGGTCATGACGCAGATGTCCTCCTCGTCATCGATCACCAGTATTTTTCGCCGGGTTTCCATGGTCGGAGCCGCCACGCTGCCGGGTTCGCCCGGCCGCTCAAGTCCACGTCTGCTAAAACCGTGTAAAGATTTTGAAATGTGCGGTTTTTACGTACGTTTGACCGCCCCAAAAACCCGTTTGCCGCCCGTCCCGTTCCTTTCCGCCCTTTGAAATATCACCCGGCGGCCCATGCGAGGGCTTGCCGCGATCCCGACAATCCTCCACTGACAGTTCTCCATGGCGAAACCCGACATCGACTCACCCTACCCGCTCACCGCTGACCAGATCGCCAGCTTTCGCCGCGACGGTTATGTGAAACTGAAGAACGTGCTCTCCGCGGAGGCCATCGCGCATTACGGCCCCGTGATCACGTCCGAGGTCTACCGCCTCAACACGATGCACCTGCCGATCGAGCAGCGCGACACGTACAACAAGGCTTTCCTCCAGGTCGGCAACATCTGGACCAAGAACGAAACCGTGAAGGAGTTCTGCTGGAGCCAGCGGCTCGCCCGCCTCGCCGCCGAACTGCTGGGCGTCCGGGGCGTGCGCATGTACCACGACCAGGCGCTCTACAAGGAGTCGGGCGGCGGGGTCACGCCGTGGCACGCCGACCAGTACTACTGGCCGTTGAGCACCGCGAACTCCGTCACCGCCTGGATCCCGCTCCAGGCCGTGCCGATGGAGATGGGGCCGCTCGCGTTCGCCAAGGGCAGCCACCGGTTCGAGGCCGGCCGGGAACTCGGCATCAGCGACGAGAGCGAGGCGCGCATCGGGCGCTCGATGAAGGAGCACAATTATCCGCTCGACGACACCCCCTTCGACCTGGGCGAGGTCAGCTTCCACTACGGCTGGACCTTCCACCGGGCGGGACCGAATGTCTCCAGCAAGCCGCGCGCCGTCATGACCATCATTTATATGGATGAGGACATGCGCCTCTGCGAACCAAAGACCAAGGCCCGCGAGCAGGACCGCGCTGCCTTTGCCGGCGACGTGGAAATCGGCGCCGTCATCAACGGCAAGATGACCCCCGTCATCTATCACGCGGCGTAACCCGCGCCGGCCTGTCGCGGCGGACGAGGGTGAAAGGAGCCGGGAGAAGGGAAAACCTTGGCCAGGCCGCTCGGCGTCGCCCGCTTGCTTGTCGCCCCAACCCGGGCCACGTTGGTTTCTTTCCTTCCTCCCGTCCCTGCTTCCTTATCCATTCTCCCTTCTCCGGCGCGCACTGCGCGCCTAGTCCATGTCCGACTTTCTGAACGAAACCCCCTCGACCGAGTCCAAGCGCTGCGATCGCGCCTTCCTGGTCGGGGTGCAGACCGCCCGGATGCCGGAGGGTGAGGCCGCCGAGCTCCTCACCGAGCTGCACGAACTCGTGGAAAACCTCCATATCGGCGTGGTCGGCCGGGAGCTCGTCAACCTGCGCAAGCCCACCCCCGCCACCTTGCTCGGCAGCGGCAAGACCGAGGAGATCATCGCCGCCGCCAAGGCCGTCAACGCCGACCTGATCGTGTTCGACGACACGCTCTCGCCCGCGCAGCAGCGCAACTGGGAGAAGATCTCCGAAATCGCCGTGATCGACCGCGAGGAGGTCATCCTCGATATCTTCGCCGAGCGGGCCCAGACCCGCGAGGCCGTGCTGCAGGTGGCGCTCGCGCGCATGCAGTATTCCCTGCCCCGCCTCACCCGCGCGTGGACCCACCTGTCCCGCCAGCGCGGCAAGGGCGGCATGGGCGGTGAGGGCGAAACCCAGCTCGAGCAGGACCGCCGCCTCGTCAACGACCGCATCGTGCGACTCAAGGTCGATCTCGCCGAAGTGCAGCAGCAGCGCGGCGTCCAGCGCCACAAGCGCCAGCGCGTGCCCGTTCCGACCGCGTCCATCGTCGGCTACACCAACGCCGGCAAGTCCTCCCTCCTCAACAAGCTCACCGGCGCCCGCGTCCTCGCCGAGGACAAGCTCTTCGCCACCCTCGACCCCACCACGCGCCAGCTCCTCCTGCGCGGCAACCAGAAGCTGCTCGTCACGGACACCGTCGGCTTCATCCGCCGCCTGCCCCACGGCTTGGTCGAGGCCTTCAAGGCCACGCTCGAGGAAACCATCATCGCCGACTTCCTCATCCACGTCCTCGACGTCACCAACCCGAACGTCGACAAGCACCACGCCACCACGCTCGGCGTGCTCGCCGAGCTCGGGGCCGCGGATAAGACCATCCTGACGGTTTTCAACAAGATCGACGCCGCCACGCCCGAGGACCTGCAGCGCGCCCACCGGCTTGTGCCCGATGCGCTCCATCTCAGTGCGCACACTGGCCAGGGCCTCGACCAGCTGGAGTCCCGGCTCGTCGAGCTCATCGCCGATGCCTTCGACTCCTCCGACCTGCTGGTCCCGCACGACCGCTACGACGTCGTCGCCAGATTGCACACCCTCGGCCACATCCAGGAGCAGGAGCACCGCGAGGACGGCATCTTCATCCGCGGCCGCTTCCCGCCGTCCCAGAGCAAGTTCTTCAAGCCGTTCGTGGTGCGGTGACCGGCACGGCGGGAAGGTGGAGCGCGTTGTCCCCAACGCGCTGGCTGCTCCGCCCTTCAAACCAGCGTCTCGGGAGCAGGCCGCTCCACCTGACCATCACGCATCCTTCACCCTCCCACCGAGTCGTAAATCTGCACCTTCGTCCAATACGTGCGGAAGCTCTCGAGAAACCCCTTGTGCAGTGGATCCACCTGGTACGCATCGTGGCCCGGCACGTCCCGGAAAACGCCGGTGAGGGAGAACGAATAGGTCCCGTCCAGCACCGCCCGCGGCGGCAGCGGCGCCGGCGTGCCGACATGAAGCGACACCAGCGACGCCACGCCTTTCAGCGACTCCAGCCCGCGGCGGAAGTCGGCCCGCTGGGCATCGGTGAGTTCAGGTTTCAGCCAGAAATAAACGGAGTGGATGAGCATGGAAGGGAGCGGAGGAGTTGAAAGGGTGAAAGAGCGAAGAAGGAAGTGCCCCGCCTGCTCACGCGCAAGGAAAAGGTCCTCAACCCGTCTTGTCCTTCCGAGCGCAGCGAAGAATCCAGTAAGACTCGGCGGGCAGCATCGATGTTATCCAACCGGATTCTTCGCTGCGCTCAGAAGGACAAGCCGACGCCTTGGTCTTAACTCATCATCAGCAGCCCGTCCTTGCTCCGTTCTCCCTGCTCCCTGCTCCCGCGCGAACCGCGCCCCCTTCTCCCGCGCGCGGCGTCCCGCGCCGCGCCTCAGCCCGCGTCGAGTTTCGCCAGCTCCTCGGCCACTTGGAAATTCATCGGCACGTCGGGATCGGGCGATGGCACCGCGGAGAGCAGGATCCTCGTGTAGGGATGCTGCGGTGCGGCGAAGATCTGCGCCGTCGGCGCCAGCTCCACGATCCGCCCGCGCCGCATCACCGCCACCCGGCCGCAGAAATTGCGCACCACGTCGAGGTTGTGCGCGACAAACAGGTAGGTCAGCCGGTACTCGGCCTGCAGCTCCTTCAGCAGGTCCAGCACCTGCGCCTGCACCGAGACGTCGAGCGCCGAGGTCGCCTCGTCGCACACGATGAGCGACGGCCGCATGATGAGCGCCCGCGCGATGCCGATGCGCTGGCGCTGGCCGCCGCTGAACGCGTGCGGGTAGCGCACCCGGTGCTCCGGCTTCAACCCGACCCGCCGCAGCACCTCGGCCACGCGCGCCTCCAGGTCCGCCCCGCGCGCCAGCCCGTGGATCACCAGCGGCTCGCCCACGATGGCCCCCACGGTCATCCGCGGGTTCAGCGAGGAGAACGGGTCCTGGAACACCATCTGCACATGCGGCCGGACCGGTTTCAGCGCCCGGTCCGACAGCTTCGCGAGGTCCACGGTCCTCCCGTCGGGCAGCTGGAAGAGCACCGACCCGCCCGTCGGGTCGAGTGCCCGCAGGATGCAGCGCGCCGTCGTCGTCTTGCCGGAACCGCTCTCGCCGACGAGCCCGAGCGTCTCGCCGGGCGCGAGGTCGAAGCTCACGTCATCCACCGCCCGGATGAGGCGGGTCGCGGCGGCACCCGGGCCGCGGTTCTTCACCGTGAAATGCTTGGAGAGCCCGCGCACGGCCAGCAGCGGGGCGGCCGGGGACTCGGTCATGCGACACGGGCGCGGCGGCTGGGCAGCGCATCGAGCAGCGCCCGCGTGTAGGCGTGCTGCGGATTCTTCAGGACGGCGCGCACCGGTCCGTGCTCCACGATGCGGCCGCGGTACATCACGGCGACGTCGTCGGCGACCTGCGCCACCACGCCGAAATCATGCGTGATGAGCAGCACCGAACAGCCGAGTTCGCGCTGGAGCGTCTTGATGAGGCCGAGAATCTGCGCCTGGATGGTCACGTCGAGCGCCGTGGTGGGCTCGTCCGCAATCAGCAGCTCCGGCCGGCAGACCAGTGCCATGGCGATGACCACGCGCTGGCGCATGCCGCCCGACAACTCGTGCGGGTACTGGTCGAACCGCTCCTCCGCCTGGGCGATGCCAACCTTGGCCAGCATTTCAATCGTCAGCCGCCGGGCCTCCGCCTTCGACGTGCGCTGGTGCAGCAGGATCGCCTCGGCGATCTGGTGACCGACGGAATGCACCGGCGACAGCGCCGTCATCGGCTCCTGGAAGATCATGCTGATGAGCCCGCCTCGCACCTTGTAGAGGGTGCCGGAGCGCTCGCCGAGCTTCGCGATGTCGATCTCGCCCGCGCGCGCCGAGCGCAGAAGAATCTTCCCGCCGACAATCCGGCCGGGCGGCTGGATCAGCCGCAGCATCGAATAGGCCGTGACGCTCTTGCCCGAGCCGCTTTCGCCGACGAGCGCGAGGGTGCGCCCGCGGGCAATGGAGAACGTGACCCCGTCCACCGCCGGCACCACGCCGTCGGGCGTGATGAAGCTCGTGCGCAGGTCCTGGACCTCAAGCAGCGGCAATTCGGCGGGGTGCTCCATCCGGCATGAGCAAACGGCGCAGTCCCGGCGGCGCAAGAGCCTTGTGCGCCTGGCGGTGATGACCGATTCCAAAGCGGGCACCGTGCGCTACGCGCACTCTTCCCTACCCCCTGCTCCTTTCTCCCTTCTCCCGCGCAACGCGCAACGCACAACGCGCAGCGCGCAGCGCACAGCGCCTACCGCCGGATCCCCGCGATGATCTGCTCCGTCGTCCGCACCCGGCCGAGGCGCGGGAAAATCGTCTGGATCGAAAACGCATGCGCCTCCGCGCTGAGACTGGTCATCGCGTCCTCGGCCAGCACCAGTTCATAGGCGCGCTCGTGCGCCGCGCGGGCCGTCGACTCGACGCCGATGTTGGTCGCGATGCCGCCGAGCACGATCGTGGTGATCCGCCGCCGCCGCAGGTGCTGGTCGAGATCCGTGCCATAGAACGCGCCCCATTGCCGCTTAGCCACGAGCAGGTCTCCCGGTCGGAAACCCGCTTCCGGGACCAGCTCCATCGCCTCGGGCGACGGAGGCGGCGCGCCGGGAGGACGGGAGGGCGCATCCACCGGGAGGTTGGCCATCTCATTCATCAGCACGCGGACGTAGACGATGGTTGCGCCGTGTTCCCGGAAGGTATCGGCTAGCTGCCGGCCGCGCCGGACGACATCGACCGACGCATGCGGCGCGAGCTTGAGGCCGGTGATACCCTGCTGCAGGTCAATCAGCACCACGGCGGTCAAAACCGGGTCGAGATCGAGGGGAGTCATGGTAAGCAAGGAATCGGAAGCCGCGGACGGGTTCAAATCATTCGACCGGTTTCAAAGGGAAAACAAATCGCTCCCGATCAATTGGCGCCCCTTAATCCGGGTAATCCGGCATCCTGCTCCATTCTACCGGATATCCTGTAAGGCTAGTGCCGCAGGTTTGGCGTAGGGCCGGTCTGAGGCCCGCCCTGCATTCGATCCTCCCCACGGAGTCCCGACTTTCTCGGCCATTGACCTTGATTGGCGGCCCTTCATCACTTTCCGGACTCGCTGATGCTTGTTCCTGACCACGCCGTTTCCTGTCCGTGTAAGCCCAAGCCCGCCGCCCGCGGGTTGATCCTGAAACCGGCGCTGGGCCTTGTGAACCCTCTTCCTTCGGCCTGCGGCGCGGCACCTGCTGTCGCTTCCTTCTGATGCGCGCCTACTTCATGAGACGGTTGTTGCTGGTGGTGCCCACCCTGTTCGGGATCACCCTCGTCGTCTTCCTGATCACGCGTTTTGCGCCCGGCGGTCCCGTGGAGCAGGCGATCATGCGCGCACAGTCGGCCGAGAGCAGCTCCGGCGGCGGCGCCCGGCGCGGCGGGGGCGCCCTGTCGGAGGATCAATTGGCCCAGCTGAAGGCGTATTTCGGCTACGACAAACCCCCGCTCGTCGCCTACGGCCAATGGATCGGGCACCTCGTCCGCGGCGACCTGGGCGATTCCTTCCGCTACGGCCAGCCGGTCACCCAGGTGATCGCCGACGCCATGCCCGTGACGCTGACCTACGGCATCCTGAGCCTCGTGCTCACCTACTCGATCAGCATTCCGCTGGGCATCCTCAAGGGCATGAAGCACCGGTCGACGATCGACACCACCAGTTCGATCCTGATCTTCGTCGGCTATGCGATCCCCGGCTATGCGCTGGGCGCCCTGCTGGTCGTCTACCTGTCGGCCCACCTCGGTTGGTTTCCCATGGGCGGGTTTGTCAGCGAGAACTGGCACGACCTGCCGACCGGCCAGAAAATCGCCGACTTTGCCCGGCACGCCGTCCTCCCGCTGACCTGCTACTCGCTCAGCGGCTTCGCCTTCGTGACGCTGCTGACGAAGAACCAGCTGCTCGACAACCTCGCCGCCGACTACGTCCGCACCGCCGTGGCCAAGGGCGTCTCCTTCCGGCAGGCGGTCTTCGGCCATGCCTTCCGCAATTCGCTCATCCCGCTCGTCACCGACTTCGGCCAGCAGATCGCCGTCGTCGTCGTCGGCTCGGTGCTGATCGAGACCATCTTCGACCTCAACGGCATGGGCCTGCTGTTCTACAATGCTGTCGTGGACCGCGATCCCATGATCGTGATGGGCGTGCTCCTGATCGATTCGCTGCTTCTGCTCGGCTGCAACCTGCTCTCCGACGCCCTCATGGCGCTAGTTGATCCCCGCATCCGCTTCAAATAAGATGCGCCTCTCGCCCCAAGCCCAGCTGCAGCTCCGGCGCTTTCGTTCGCTCAAGCGGGGCTACGGCTCATTCCTGATCCTTGTCGTGCTGTCGGTCCTCGCGCTGCTGGCGGAACTGCTGGTCAGCAACCGGGCGTTGCTGGTGCGCTACCAGGGGCATTTCTACCTGCCGACCTACGGGGCGATCCACCCCGGCCGGGACTTTGGTTCCGACTACGCCTACGAAGTGGACTACCGCGCACTCAAGGACCGCTTCGCTGCGGAGCACGCGGGCAACTGGGTGCTGATGCCGCTCGTCCCGTACGGCCCGAATGAAAACTGCTACGCCGGCCAGAATTTCCAGCCGCGCCCGCCCGATGCGGCCCACCAGCACTACCTCGGCACCGACCAGATCAACCGCGATATCCTCGCGCGCCTGCTCTACGGTTTCCGCAACTCGCTCCTCTTCTCGGCCGGCTTCGTGGTGATGGTCTATGCCATCGGGATCGCGATTGGCTGCGCCATGGGCTACTTCGGGGGCTGGTTCGACCTCGGCATGCAGCGCATCGTCGAGATCTGGTCCCTGCTGCCCTTCCTGCTCGTGGTCATCATCGTCCGCGCCGCCCTGCCCGCGGGCACGTCCTTCGGCCTTGGCCTGCTCCTCTTCGTGGTCGTGGCATTCGCCTGGACCGGCATGACCTACTTCATGCGCAGCGCCACCTACCGGGAAAAGTCGCGTGACTATGTCGCCGCCGCCCAGGTCCTCGGCGCCGGCCCCGTCCGCGTGCTCTTCCATCACATCCTGCCCAACATCCTTTCGATCCTGGTGACCTTCCTCCCTTTCACCACCGCCGCGGCCATCGGCAGCCTGACGGCACTCGACTACCTTGGCTTCGGCCTGCCGCCGCCCATGCCGAGCTGGGGCGAGTTGCTGCGCGAGGGCACCGGCAACCTCGACGCCCCGTGGATCGTGGCCTCGGCCTTCTGCGCCCTGAGTTTCATCCTGATCCTCATCACTTTCATCGGCGAGGCCATCCGCGAGGCCTTCGATCCGAAAAAATTCACCCTCTATCGCTGACGCCCGCGGGCATCCTCCTTTTCTCATCATGAACTCCACCCGTCCCCTTCTGTTTGTTTCCCTCGCCCTCGGCGCGTTCGCGCTCGGCGGTTGCGGCAAGTCCGAGCCATCCGCCTCCGGTTCCGCCGCGGCCACGGCCGCGCCCGCCGCCGCCGCGACGCCGGCGCCCGCGGCCAACGCGTTTCCGGGCATGGAGGCCGACCTGCAGCGCACCCTGAAGGAGCAGGCGTCTTTTTATCACTTCAAGACGCCCGTCGACCTGGCCAAGGACACCCAGGGGCTGACGTGGGAGGACGGCTCGGACGAAGCTGAGTTTGCCGATCCGGCAGCCAAGAAAGGCGGCACTCTTAACGAATACATCCCGGATTTTCCCGGCACCTTCCGGACCATGGGTCCTGATGCCAGCGCTTCGTTCCGGCAGTTCATTCTCGATTATGTTGCCCCGGCTTTCACCGTCCCCCATCCGAACCTGCCGGGGCGCGAAATGCCGCAGCTTGCGACTTCCTGGGCCTTTGATCCGGCGCGCAAGACGGTCTATTTTCGCCTCGACCCCGCCGCCCGCTGGTCGGACGGCGTGCCTTTCACCACCGACGATGTGGTCTTCACGTGGTATTACTACCGCAGTCCGCTCATCAACGATCCCTGGATGAACGATTTTTATGCCAAGACCTACGACGGCATCACCATCTACGACGCCCACACCTTCGCGGTGACGTTGAAGGACTTGAGACCCGACAGCATTGATCGCGCAGGCAACATCAATCCCTATCCAAAGCACTTCTTCAAGGACTTCGGGCCGGACTGGGTGAAAACGTACAACTGGAGGATCTGCCCGACACTCGGCGCCTACACGATTCTCGAGGATGACATCAAGCGGCCCTCGTCCATCACGCTGACCCACGTCAAGGACTGGTGGGCGGCGAACCGGCGCTTTATGCGGGGCCGGTTCAATCCCGACCGGATCCATCTCGCGGTGATCCGCGATCCCGACAAGGCCTTCGAGGCCTTCGTCCGCGGCGACCTCGATGTCTTTCCGCTGCAGAATCCCCAGCTGTGGTACGGCAAGCTGCCCGACAACCATCCGAGCGTCACCTCGGGCTTTACCGTCAAGACGAGGTTCTACAACCAGATCCCGCCCCCCAACTTTGCCCTCTGGCTCAATGAGGCCATGCCCTTGCTCGGCAATCGCGATGTCCGGCTCGGCATCCACCACGCCACCAATTTCGCGCTGGTGTGCCAGCAATACTTCCGCGGCGATGCCACGATCCAGAAGACCACCGCGGATGGCTATGGCTGGGACATCAATCCCGCGGTCACCCCCCGGCCGTTCGACCCCGCCAAGGCGCGCGCCTGCTTCGCGAAGGCCGGCTTCACGACCCAGGGGCCGGACGGCGTGCTGGTCGATAAGGACGGGCACCGCCTGTCCTTCACCATCACGACGACCTACAAGCGGTACACCGACGTGCTGGTCATCCTGAAGCAGGAAGCCCTCAAGGCGGGCCTGGAGTTTAACATCGAGGTGCTGGACGAGACGACCGGCTGGCAGAAAACCCAGCAAAAAAAGCATGAGATCACGCTCGCCGCACTCAGCCGCTCCGTCGAAATGTACCCGCGGTACTGGGAAATGTACTCTGGCGAAAACGCCTACGACGTGCCCTACCTGCCCGACGGCTCGCCGAATCCCGCGCGCAAGATCAAGCCCAACACGAACAACTTCAGCTCCCTCGCCATTCCCGAGCTCGACCAGCTCATCAAGCAGTATGACAGGACCGAGACGATGGAGCAGGTGAAGATTCTCGCGGCCAAGATTGAGCAGATCATTTACGACGATGCTTCCTGGGTGAACGGTTGGAAACTGCCCTTCTATCGCGTGGGCTACCGTCCTTGGATCAAGTGGCCGAAGTATTTTGATCCGATGCAGAGCCGCGACACGGAGGAGTTCTGGACCATGTGGATCGACCAGGATGAGCAGAAGGCCACGCTCGAGGCCAAGGCCGCCGGCCGCAGCCTCCCGGTGCAGATCCTGTCCTACGATCACTACAAGCAGCCATGAGCGAGGCGCCGCTGCTTGAGGTCCGCAATCTCGCCGTCGGATTTGAATCCGGCGGAACCGTCGCGCGCGCCGTGGACGGTGTGAGCTTCCGCGTGACCCGCGGAAAAACCCTCGGCATCGTCGGCGAATCCGGCTGCGGCAAGAGCGTCACGGCGTTTTCCATCATGCGGCTGCTCCCCCAGCCCCATGGCAAGATCCTCGGCGGAAAAATTCTGTTCGAGGGCCGCGATCTGGTCCAGGCGGACGAGGCTGAGCTGCACCGCATCCGCGGCGGCCGGATCGGCATGGTGTTTCAGGAACCGCTCAGCGCCCTCAATCCCGTCCAGACAATCGGCCGCCAGGTCACCGAAGCGCTCCTCCTGCACAAGCCCCTGACGAAGGAGGCCGCCTGGGCCGAGGCCATCACGCTGCTCGACAAGGTCGGCATTCCTTCGCCCGAGGTGCGCATCAGGGAATACCCGCACCAGCTTTCCGGCGGCATGCGCCAGCGCGTGGTGATCGCCATGGCCCTGTCCTGCAACCCCTCGCTCCTGATCGCCGATGAGCCGACGACCGCCCTCGATGTCACCATCCAGGCGCAGATCCTCGAGCTCATGCTGTCGCTGCAGCGCGACCTCGGCATGGCCATCGTCCTCATCACCCACGACCTCGGCGTCATCGCGCAGGTCTGCGATGAAGCCGTCGTCATGTACGCCGGCCAGGTGGCCGAGTACGGCCCCGTCGAGGCGCTGTTTCACCGGCCCGCCCATCCCTACACCCGCGGTCTCCTCGCTTCCATTCCGCGGCTGACCACCCCGCGCAAGAGCCGCCTGCCGACGATCGAGGGCGCCGTCCCGGGCCTCAACCAAATGCCCGCCGGCTGCCGCTACCAGAACCGTTGTCCCTACGCCGAGGCCCGCTGCGCCCTCGCGCCCCCGCCGCTGGAAACCGTCGCCGAGGGCCACGCCGTCAGCTGCCTCCGCTGGCGCGAACTCCCGGAATTCAAGCCCGTGTCTCCTGCCGCTGTATGAGTTCTCCCGCGCCCATTCTCGAAGTCCGCGACTTGAAGACCCATTTCCCCGTGCGGGGCGGCATCTGGCTGCGGTCCGTCGCGACCTGCAAGGCCGTGGACGGCGTGAGCTTCCAGCTCCTCCCCGGTGAAACGCTCGGACTCGTCGGCGAGTCCGGCTGCGGCAAATCGACCCTCGGGAAAACCATCGTGCGCCTGCTCGCGCCCACCGCGGGCAGCATCCGCTTCGAGGGCACGGATCTGGCGACGCTCGGCCGGAAAAAACTCAAGCCCATCCGCCGGCACCTGCAGATGATCTTCCAGGATCCCGCGGAATCCCTCAACGCCCGCCACACCGTCGGCCAGATCCTCGAGGAGCCTTTCATCATCCACGGCATCGGCTCGGCCGAGGAACGCCGTGCGTCCGTCGACACCCTGCTCGACAAGGTCGGCCTCCCGCGGGCCGCCGCGCATCGCTACCCCTTCGAGTTCTCCGGCGGCCAGCGCCAGCGCATCGGCATCGCCCGCGCGCTCGCGCTGCAGCCGCGGCTGATCATCTGCGACGAGCCCGTCTCGGCCCTCGACGTTTCGATCCAGAGCCAGGTGCTCAACCTCCTGCTGGACCTGCAGCGCGAGTTCCACCTCTCCTACCTGTTCATCACGCACAATCTCGCGGTCGTGAAGCACGTTTCCGACCGGATCGCCGTGATGTACCTCGGGCGCATCGTCGAGCTCGCCGACGCCGAGGGCCTCTACGCCCGGCCGCGGCATCCCTACACCCGCGCCCTCATCGCCGCCATTCCCGAGCCCGAGCCGCGGGCGACGCGGCCACGGTTCATCGGGACGGGCGACCTCCCGTCGCCGATCAACCCCCCACCGGGCTGTCCGTTCCATCCCCGCTGTCCGCATGCCACCGACCTGTGCCGGCGCGAGCCTCCGCCGCTGCGGGAAACCTCATCGGCCGCCGAACCGTCGCACGCCGTGGCCTGCCATTACGATTTGCTGCCCGCCGCGATTCCTTCGCCACTGGGCGCGCCGCAAAAGCAAGAAAGCCGGGACACGTAAGTCAGCCCATCTCCGGTAGCAGTCCCTAAGCTGAGGCAGCCCGCCGGCCCATCTCCCCGCGCGTGGCGGCAAGCATGAGCCCGGGCTCAATGAAGACATCGAGGGCAAAGTGCGCGGCCACGCACGGAGCCAGGCTGCGCCCGCCGGCCACATAGACCACCGCCAGCGCCGTGCCCAGCGCCGTGGTGGCCAGCATGGCGCCGATTCCAGCCCGGACGCTTCCGCCCATCAGCGCCCACACGCCGTGGGCCAGGCCAAACAACAGGCCCGAGGCGACGATCTGGGCCAGCGCGCCGTAGCCATGGCGCAGCAGGTAATCCATCGGAAACCGCCGGAAAAACACCTCCTCCAGAATCCCGGCACAGACGGCGAGTGCCACCGCCAGTACTTTCAGGCCGGAGGGCTTGAACAGGTTGGCGCGCACGGACGGAAGGCCCGCCGAGCGTGCGACGAAGAGCACCGTCACGATCGCGGCCAGCACCCAGCCCGGCCAGGTGCCCGTGTTGCTCCCCGGCAGGAGGCCCAGGTAACGCAGGAATCCGCCGGGGTTGGAGACGGCATTCACGGCGACCCAGGTGCCTTCAGTAAGGACGATCGCACCCATGATCCCGGCGGCTTTCCGTTCCGCGCTCCACGGCAATGGCATGGATTTGGGTGATCCAAGATGAGAAGCCGTTCAACCTCGAAAGCTCACGGCATGAGATCCGGAGCAGGATATGATATATGTCCGGGCTTATCCGGGCGATTGCGCTGTCCGTGTCACTGGCACTCAACCCAACACCCATCGCGACGACCAAGCTGACCACGGCGACCAAAGCGAAAATTCCGACCGGCGAATTTGCGCTGCCCGGACGCCGTGATCCCATCGCAGACCTGACCCACGCCCGCAATGCGCTCGCCCGCGTGGCCCACGGCGGAACGCCCGCCGAAATCACGGCCGCGCTCCGGAAGGTTCACCGGCTGCACCCGGAGTTGAAGCAGAAGGCCTAGGCCTCCGCCCCAGGATCAGCCCTTGTCCGGCGGGACGGGCGGAGCCGGAGGCATGGCCGCCTGCACGCCTTCAACAATCTGGGCGACCGTGGCCGCAATGTCGCCTCCATGCACCGGGTAGCGCCCGGTCCAAACCTCGTCCGGTGTCGCGACCGCGAGGAGACGCACGACGAGTTCCTTGCCCTCGATCCGCGCCACCAGCAGCCGGGTTTCGCCCTTTTGCGCCGCCTGGGTCCGCAGGGTGGCATCGTCGGCCATCAGGTGTTCCAGCGGTTGAAGTTGGGCCAGACCCGGCCGGACGCTCACCAGTTTGGAAAAGACTTCCATCATCACGACTTTCCCAAACTTCCGTGCAACGGGATCCTCGGTGTGGCCGGCCAATGGCACGACTCCCAGCTTGGCCTGGTCGGCGGTACCCTCCGCGATTTCCTTGGACACTGCCCGGGCGATTTCCGCACCGGCCCGGGCCAGGCTGGCCTTCAGGTTGGTCGCGGCCGGATCCGTCGCCACTTGGTCGAGGTGATTCGCCGCCACCTTGAACGGGACGGCGGCATCCTCGTCCGACTTGTCGTCGGAATCGGTGCTCGTGCCGGTGGACGGAGGCCGGGCGGCATGCGCCGGCCTTTCCGGTTCGCTGCTGGATTGACGGAAGGCAATGATCACCAGCCAGACCACGATCAGGAAACGCGCCCACTTGGGCAGCCACTTGAAAATGATCCAGGCCGAGGTGCAGAGCCACGCGATGATCTCGACCAGATATTTGAGCCGGTCATGCCGGTCCGCCGGTCGCGCGGGAAACGGCGTCAATTTCGGGTGGCCGCTGTGTGGCTCGGGAGCCGGCGCAGGTCCCGCGGCTGCGGAAGCCATGGGCGGCACGGTGTGCAACGGCGGCGGGATGGGGCTGCGCGTCACCGCGGGCGGCGGCGGCACAAACGGGGCCTGCGTCGGCCGCGGGCTGACGTGTTCACCGCGCGCCAGCCGGCCGGCGAGCGCCATCAGTGCGGGCGTGGGCTGGCCGCCGGGGAGCTTGAGCCACTGGACGGTGAGAAATTTCTCCGGCACGCGCGCACCCGCCTCGGTGGTACCGTCAATCACCACCGGGAGCAGAAACGTGGCATCGTCCGCCATGTCATGGCTGCGATCAACGGCCAGACGCCACTCGCGCCGGAAATAACCCTCCCGCCGGACCTGCGTGGTCTCGGAAATGACCGGCATGAAATAGGTGCAGGTGCGGATCTGGTTCCTGACGGGATACGCTTTTTCGAGCCACTCGGAGAGTTAGTCGGAGTGATGAGTTGAGGTTGGGGTGGTGGTTGTGGTTTGTCGATCTTCGACGGAGGGTGGCCGAAGGCCAACCGGAGTCGGAGAT
>Ga0316221_1002621_pt1 | contig 15833 bp, 28 predicted proteins | sample TBH18007metaG_FD_206003 | JGI IMG/M metagenome (GOLD analysis project Ga0316221, IMG submission 206003) | Freshwater microbial communities from Trout Bog Lake, Wisconsin, USA - TBH18007 | ecosystem: Environmental > Aquatic > Freshwater > Lake > Hypolimnion/Profundal zone | place: USA: Wisconsin... | reverse complement strand
CTCCAACGAAGTTCGCCACGACGGTGTAGTAGAGCGGGTTCAGGTTCCCGAGCTGCGCGGCGGAGCCTCCGAACGAGAACGTCACGGTGGGTCCGTTCCCGGTTACCGCGGCGATGAGCTGCGCGGTGGTCTGGCAATAGAGCTGAACGGGGGGGGAGAGTAAGACGAGAGAGAGAAGAATCGATTTCATGGTACTAGTACTCCTTCGATGTGTACTTTGGTGAACATACCAAATAGAGGATTTCAGGGAGACCCGGAATCGAATAAATTGAGAATGGTAAGCAGCGAGGCCTCTGGCCAAGCGAAAAGCCCGCATCGCGGGAGAAAAGAGAGTATTACTCACATGCAAGCAACGATCACTTACCTGCTCACCGAGCAGGCCCAAAGAGCGCAGATGGTGGCCACTGGCCAGCCGGTAGCGCGCAGACAGGTAGCCATTGTGGAAGTATCGCCCGAAGATTTCCCACTGCTGGATGTGGCCGATGATGGGACGCTGTTCCTCGATTTGTCCGATACTGCGTCCATGGACGTCGCGGATTCGCTGGATGTGCTGAGCAAGATTCGAGAAGAACAGGCTGCGGCCGAGGCCGCGAAAATCGCGGCTCAGACAAAGAAACTGCAGGAACAGGCTGCGGCCGAGGCCGCGAAAATCGCGGCAAAGAACAAGAAACTGCAGCAACAGGCGGATGCCGCAGCGGCGGAGGAAGCAAAGCGGATCGCTGATGATGTCAAGGATAAAGCCAAGTCCGATTTCATCGCGGCGTGGATCGCGCAGCACGCGGACGATCAAACGCGTGAGCAGTTCGCCGAGGGACTCCTGTCCCGCGCAGCCGCACTGACGCTCATCGCGGATGACCTGTTTTCGAGTCATGGCATCATCCCGAATGCGGACGTGCCGGACACCTGCCGTGATAGCGATTGCCCTTGCTGCGATTCGTCCGTGGAAACGCTCCCGCGCCGCATCTATCCCCGCTGGCGCGAGCTGAAAGGCAAACTGCCGGAGGGTAGCACGGTCAGGTTTTCCAAAGTCCGCGAGTGCCTGCGCGACGAAGAGCGTTACGACGATGGCGAAACCGCTGGGCCAGTCTACTATACGGCTAACCTGACGGTGCCGTGTGGTGGACTGTTCCAGTTCGAGTGCCGCGTGAAGTTGGGGTGAGCCACGCGCCTGATTGATCAAATCAGAACGGGATGTCCCCTTGGCATCGATGTCAAGGGGTTCATCCCCGGCGCGGAGTGGGCGGCCTTCGACCGCCGGATCAACACCAAAGGTATTCGCGTCCGCTAGCATCAGCGCTTTGCCCTCTTTCGCTTTGCCTTCGGTTTCGTCTTGCGCTTCGTGTACTTCCCGGCTCCCCGGTTATCCGAGCGCGATTCGTAATCATCCCCTGCCCGGTCTGGATCGTAATCGCTCGATGATCTGAACGGGTGGAAGATCCCATCCGGCCCGTATGCCCCGGCCTGCACGTTTCGCGGGTTGCGCGTCTTCACCTGGACCTTCCCGCTGTTCGTGATCTTGATCGCCTCGACCGGAATCCATTTGTTTCGCTTCATGAAAGTTCTCCTATCTCTCCTATCTCTTCCCCGAACTCCCCAACACCAGCAAAGCGGCTCCGGCCCCCACAATCCACATCCAGTACTGACTCCAGAGTTGCGTTACATCGACGCCTCCCAAAACGAGATCGGAAGATGCTGGAGTACTCTGCTGCTGCTGAGCGGTCGCAACCTGCTGAAGGGTCGATTGGCTCACGGGAGCGTAGACTGTGGAGGTTGTAGGCGTCGGAGAAGACGTCGAGCCCGGCGACGTGAGGGCCGGTAGCCCAGTCGATGAATCAGTCGTTACGGTCGGCTGGCTTGACGGCTGGTTCGGGATGTAGTTTACCGCTGGCGTGGCGGGCGCGTTACCGGAAAGCGCGGCCTGAACCAGCGCATCCGAAATGACGAACGTCACCTGGTTGGGCGTCGTCGCCAGCACCTTCGAGCCCTGCAGCATGGGCGGAAGCGAGCCATACGCGTAGGTAGCGAGATAGTAGCCCTGCCACGTGGAAGAGAGATTGCCGTTCGCATCGGACCAACCCTGCAGCAGAATATCGGAGTAGGGGAGCTGATGCGATCCATTCCCGTAGACCTGCCCCAATCCGTAAAATCCACCAAGCGCTCTTGAGCATCCGCATCCTGCCAGCATAATTTAGCCTTTGTTATCCTCCGGTACGATGGGCGGCGCAAGCGTTGCACTCCCCGACAATACCAAGCGCGCCATGGTGTTCGAAAGGTCGTGCGACCGCTTCCGCACCAACTTGATTTCGTCCTTCATCTCCGATATGGCCTTGCTCATCCCTTCCAAAATGGTCTTGGTTTCGGCCTGCATGATTTCCTGCGAATGGACCGCTGTTATCGAGCTTTCGAGGTTCGTTAATCTGGTCTCGACTCCGTCCCTCCATCGGTTGGTGTCGCCCACGTACCATCCTGTATGGAAGATGAGCCCAAAGATTCCCAAGGTATTCAGAAATGCGAGGCCCGCGATAACGCCGCTGATCGGCGATACGTTCGCGTCGGCAAGCAAGGCGGATAAGATGAAGAGTGGCATAGGTAATGATTACCGAAAGGATCGCTGCGAGCAATTCGATTTTCTCTAACACGGGATGCGCCTCACCCCCCGGAAATTGATGTATTGCGTGGCGCTTGGGCCGGGCGCGGCGCCCGTCGTATCGAGCAACGACAGGATATCGTACTTGATGATGGAGCCCACGGGATAAAGCACTGGCGGGCACGGGAAGCAGTTCGGGACATACTGCAGATTCTCCCCTGGCACGTTCGCAGAGCCCGCGAAACCCGTCAGGTAGGAGAGATACCGGAAGTGCACGAAGTCTTTCATCAGCGCGATGCCGTTGGCGTCGTACAGCCGGATCATGTAGCCGGGATAACTCGTTTCCGACTGATTCCAGTAATCCGATGAGATTTCAAGCGCCCACAACTCGAAGTCGAAATCGTTCACGACTTGCGAGAACGTGCGGAACGGCGCGACGTTGAAACTTGTGTAGGGCGGGTTCAGGTACGTCCAATTCTGCACGAACGAACTGGTGTAGTTGAACTCCTTTTCGCGATACCGGTAGGGCGGCGTATCGTTGGCCTGCCCCTTCCAGCGCTTCACTCCCTGAAACCCGACTGAGACGAGATTCACGTATGCGGTCGTCCCGCCGGCATACGTGAGCCTCACCCCTGGCCCCACAAATTGATTTCCTTCTACCAGCACCTGGATTGGAATCCCGCCTCCCAGTGGATAGTATTTCTCGGGCGCGATTGCAAGTTGCGCGGCTGGCGGAACGGCCTGGAGCGGGCTTGGCGATGAGATGAAGTACGCCTGGTTATTGTCCTGGAAGTTATAGCTCAACCACGCCATGCGGGCGAAGAATTCGGAGTCACCGTCCGACTGGATGATGTCGTTCAGGATACCGTTTGGCTGTGTCGGCCCGACTGCCGAGGTGTAGTACTGGAAATAGTTCTTGATGTACCAGTAGGGTGTTTCGCGGAAACGTGCTCTGACGGCTGCGTTCATCGGGTTGCTCCCAGTTGCGGCTGGTTATTTCGGACGTACCGCTTCATGCCGCGGAACAGGAATTGGATGGGGCCGTTTGCCGAGCCCGAGAGGTTCTGAACGTTCATGATAATCGCTGATCCTGCCGGGAACCAGTGGGCAGGAAGGGTGAGGCGAATTGGAGCGAGCCCCTGCGCTGCTGCCATGTAGACGCATAGCGGTACGTACGTCTGAGAGAGGGCGTATTCGGTCTGGTCAACGAACTGGACTTGGGCCGGCAGAATCTCGGTATCGAGCGCGGTGTACTGGCACTGCGTTGCCTCCCAAAAGAAATCGGCGTCCTTATCGAGTTGAATGCCGATGTTCGTGATGACCTGGCTACCGGTCAACTGCGGCAAGGTGTAGCACTTGGTGAACGATTTATACTCGTATTCCGGTTCCATCATTGCCTCGTGAAGTGCTTCATGCCGCGGCACAGAATCGTCACGCTGTTGTCGGGTGAGCCGCTGGTGTCAAGCAGGTCGATCAGAATTGAAGAGCCTCTCGCAAACCTCATGGGGATCGGCAGCAGCACCGGCGGTATCCCAGAGTTGTTCACGGCTGGCGGAATCCAATAGTTGTCGGAGAGGTAGTAGCCTGACTGGTCGTAAATCCGAATGGCGAATTCTCCGGCGACCCCGTAAATCGCCGTCAGCAAATAGTCCGCATCCCGGTCGAGTTGCAACGGCTGGTTGAGCAGTTGGCCATACGCCAGTGGGATGACGTAATTGTTCGCCTTCGAAAAGTCTCCGTCTTCGAAGTCGGCCGTGATGCTCGATAGGCCGTTATAGGCTGCTGGCGCGAGCGGATTGTTCAGTCTCAATGGAAGCATCGGTTTACCTGTTCGGGTACAGCCATCCTTGAATCCCGGCTACCAGAATCCCTCCGGCGTCCAACCCGCCCGTTCCTGTCGGCGCGGAGACGAGCCACTGGATCAGATCGTTCGCTTTGACGCGGATGCCGCCCCCCTTCGTAACGGGTCCCAGCACCGCAGCGGAGCCCATCGAGATTCCGATGTTGGTGTAGTTTACCGCCAAGGCATTGTTGATGCCGAGGGCCCATACGAGCTGTCCGGAGCCATCTTGCCAACCCGAACCCCCTGCTGATGGGACGAAGCGGTTATACGTCACGTTGATGACGCCATCGTAGCCCGCTGGCACGAGGTATTGCATGACGGTGTAGTACTCGCCCGCGACTGCGACTGATGCGATGGGCAAGCCGTATGGCGCCGAAGTTGGGGCGTTGAGCCTTAGGGCGTCGGGCGGCATCTCGTCGAACGGCAGGTTTTTCAACTGCCAGTAGCGCGACGGGAACTTGCGCATCTGAAACATCGGGTCTTGGGCGATGCGCTGAAAGAGATTGGTTTCGGCCTTCAGGCATTGCGTGTAGGGATTATCCGGCTGGTTGCAGTTTGTCAGGTTGACGGAGGGTGGGCAGAATCCTTGGGTGCCTTGCGTGAACTGCGTTGGAACTGTGGGGGGAAGGTGACGCGGGAAAGCGGCCATCAGGCGCACTCCTTTACGTTGCGGATGACGTTGCACGGCTCCGCGCACACGATGGTGACTTGCGGCCAGATGTTCGGGTCGCTCGATGGCTCGTACTTGGCGCACATCCCCACGCTGACGATGCCGGGATCAGAGACGGCGCGCGGCTTGACAAGCGGCATGAACGGAAACTTCCAGGTGGGCACAGCGCGCGAAGTAACGCCCGAGAGATCGTTGTAGAGAACCGGAACCATGAACTGGGTTTCGGCCAGCCATCCGACGAAGAACGGGATACCGGTACCATCGTCCGTTATCTCCACGTACAAGTTGTTCTGCTTATTCCATGAGGCCGTCTGGATGCCGAGGGTGAACCCCACGACGAAGGTTCCCGGTATCATGCGGGCTTGCGTGTAGTAGTCGCTGAATGGCGGCATGCCGTTGGTCGCGACATTGTTGGGGCCCCAGATGGTTGGGTCGGGGACGCAGTAGAGCTTGGGACGATAGTTGTTTGCGAGCCTCAGCGCCATCATGGCTTCAGCGCACATCGAATAGAAGTTGTAGGGTGACGGGATGTTTTGCGGGATATGCGCCAACGAGTCGCAGATTCCGTTTTCATTCCGGTCGAGATATTGCCAGTTCTCCATTACGCGTCCCTCCGGTAGCGATATAGCCCGCGAAACCCGATCTGCACATTAGACAGATTCCCGGTGTACTCCTGAATGTCGATGATGATCTTGGTTCCCCCTTTGAATAGGTGCATCGGCTTGATGACGTAGGGCCATGGATTTCCTTGCATTTCGGAGAAGAAATACAGGTTTACGTAATCGTCCATCAGGCGGTAACCGGTATCATCCGCGATCCGGATGCCTACGTTGCCGGCGTCTTCCTGGTCATCCGGCCGGATCTGAATCACGGCTGAAGCCTGCATCGCGCACAGGTAGAAATCCCCTTCCGAAGAGATGGGCTGCTGCAGCCCCACCGCTACGCCACTGGCCGCGATCTGGTAATCGAACACCAGCGTAGTATCGACGTCCACGAATTCATTCGCGAGCGAGGGCGGTAATCGGCGCGGGACGGCGCGATGGATCATTGGAGTCATGTCGGGCCTTTTCGGAAGTTTCCCGGCTCCGCTGTTCAAGGACGAAGCCGGGCGTCAATTTGGTTGAGCGAACCGCGCCTTACTGCACGCCGCGGGCGTAGAATCCGCGAAGGCACAACGAAGCGAAAAGCCCCGTTCCCCCGGAACCCGAAGCCGTCAGCGAATACGACGTGCCGTTCAGTTGCGCGTAGAACGACATCTTGTTTTCGATCACGACCGGGATGGCCAGGCGGTGCGCACCTTCCCGCGAGGGATAGCCGTTTGACAGCAGCGAGGGCGTGGCGGCGGAAGCGAGGCCGGTATTGCCGTAGATGCCGCCCCCGGGATTCATGAGCCACAGCGGAGATCGCTGATAGGCTTTCGTTCCCATGAAGAACTCGAGAACGAATCCGTTCATGAGGGCGATCAGGTCGGCGTACAGAATGTTTTCGCCGATGCGGAGCAGGAAGCCGAACACCGAGAACGCTTCGGGCGCCCGCAGTTCGTTCGGAGTCTGCATGTTGGTCTGGCCGATCGATTTGTTCGATTGCGGCCCGACGTTTGAGAAGAAGTTCGCCGACAGGTTCGTGACGGCGCTCGACGCCGTAATGGTTACCTCATCGTAGAGCGGCGTGTCCTGCACATCCATTTTGTCCTGGATGTAGGTTTGGCTGTTGAATGCGGCTACGATGGTGGCCGCGTTGTAGTTCGTCTGCATTGTCGAAGGTCTCTCCAGTTAATGAAATTTTTGAAAACTCAGGTTTCGCCTTTGGGACTGGTGAGGTTCGATGAAGTGGCGCCACACCGAAACCCCCTTGCCCGTTGCCGTTAGACCGCGCGCCCCCACGGGTTAAAGATCGCGCCTACGCCGGACGCCGCGGGAGCTGCCGGAGCTGCCGGCATCGACCCTCCGGACGCGCCTTTCGACATCGCGGCCGCGACAGCCGGATGCACGGCGGGAAGCGAGCGCTGGCCGGCCATGATGGGATTCATGGGGACGGGGAACCCCCCGGGAACCAGATCGCCCATGCCGTTCCCCAATCCCTGCAGCCCAATGACGGTGCCGACAGAAGGAAGGAATGCGTTGAGTGCGACGGAGCCGGCCTGCATCAAGCCTCCGAATATGAATGAATCACCCAGGGTCGGATCGCTCTTGACGAGAGATTTGATGAGCATTCCGCCTCCGACCGCCACCACGATGCTGGTGATGGTAGAGACGAGCGGCGAGGAAGTGGCGAATGACGGCAGCATGTTCGGAACGGCTTTCGTGACGGCGACTCCTGCGAGTCCTCCCACGATCAGCTTCCCGACTTCGAAGGCTCCCATCTGGCGGCCGAACATGGACGGATTGGGCCGCGTGTGGCGGCGTGCGTTCATCCGGCGACGGCGCGGATTCATACTGCGGCGTCGGCGGCGTGGATTGATCGGATTCCGGCGGCGCTTCGGGTTCGAGGCTTTCGTAGTCCGGCGACGACGACGCTTGGTGGTGGCTGGCATAGCGTTAGTGGTTCTCCTTTTTGATTTGCGACCCGAGGGCCGAGGGTTGATTGTCCCCAATGTCAGAATGTAGGGCGGGTTGCGCCGGGCGATGCGTCTGCGGGCGTTTGACTTCCGCGGACGTCTCCGGGCATTCGATTTTTTGGCGGGGCTGGTCCGGTAGACGATCTTCGTCCTGGTCCGGTGGGCCGATGCTCGTTTCTTCGGATTGCGCTTCGACTTGAGCGATGCTTTAGCGGCGGCTCGCTGGCGGGCGCTCCCGAAGTGCAGTTTTTGTTTGAGCGTCATTTTGCGCGGGTTGCTCACGCGGGTGACGCGGCTTACGGTCATTCAGTGCTCCTTTCGTGATGGGTTGTGATGCAACCCGGTTGTTTACTGCAAAACTGTGGGGTCAATTGATGATTCCCCTTTCATCGATCACGTACTGACCTCCGGCAATTCCCATGTGTTGGGAGCGATAGTCGTACGTGAGGAATGGACGAACTTTTGTGTCCTCGCCGACCTTGTGAAAGTAGTCAATCGTTTTGAAGCCGTCGAAACCTTTCTCGGTCTGGTACGTGATCTTCAGGATTTCGCCTATGATCATGTGGTCTTTGATCTCGGTCGCTTCGAAGACTTCGCCTTCATGCTTGATTTCGAAGTCGGCGCGGAACCCCAACTTTTCAACGTCGATGAACTGATCGCCTCCCACGAGGTACATCTGGTTTCGTTCTTCGTTGCAGGCTCCCCGTACAATTTGGCTTTCGGGCGCGGTCTGCGGGTCCGGCGCTTTGAGCGTCGTCTTCCCGCCGATGTTTTCGCCTCCCGTCAGTTTGACGCTGATCTCTACCAGATCTCCCAGGCCGGCTAGGTGCGCGTGCTCGTGGAATTGCTCCGTGATCTCCAGCGTCTCGGTGGGCGGCGCGCCGTGGAATTGCTCGTACACGGCGTCGGATGAGGCCTCGGGGTTAGCTTTGGAATTCGACTGCGCAGGAACTTCTTTGTAGCCTCGCTTCAAATAGTACGACGCCAGATATTCGCGCGTCCCTCCGCTTTCGGCATATTGAAAGCCCCTTCCGTTATCGACATAGAGAGCGAAATTTCTCGTCCCTCGCGGTACGATATAAAATTCCTTGCGAGGGTTCCTCGTTCCCGCTGCCGAACAGATCGCGTAAGCATTCCCGGGCCGGTTGTATCGCTTCAACGAAGCCTGAACTTCTTTCACGCACTTGTCGAACTTCGCTGGATTCTCGGCTGCGAATTCCGATACCGTCTCTTCCGGCGTTCCCACTCGATACCCGTCTTCAAACACTGGCGTCGAGGCGTACGCAATGTAGACGTAGCCATCCCGCATGTAGCGCTCGAACAATCCGCCCTGCCCATCTTCGAAGAAGTCGATATGCCCGATGGACATTGCCGTTGGATCTGGCGGAAGCGGATTCCCCACAACGAAGCGGTCGATTTTTCGCTGATCGAGGTATTTCGATCCCAGCCGGTGAGCGGCCTGGACTGTCGAGACACCTGGAACGAGCGACACGGCATCGGCCGTGATGCTGTTGCGCTTGCGCGTCGTCTTCTTCGGTTTGCGGGATGTGGTCGCGCGTGCCATTTGCGTTAGCCCGAGTGAACCTGCTTCAGCCGGGAGTACCGGTTATTCTTTCCTCCGGTCATCAGGTACAGAGCGAGAACGGCTCCTCCGATGACCCAATACGGGATGTTGTAGTTATCGACCGAGAGGGTCTGGTCCAAGAACTGCCCAGTCGATTGCAGCACGCTCGTGGCGTCCACCTGCCCCACGCCGTTCATCGATACCGGCCCGGTCTTCGCGGCGGTCAACTGCCGCACCAAAGCATTTCGGGTATCGGGCGGCGTCAGAACTTTCGGCCGGTCCATCGAGGTCGCCGCCAGTATCGGATTCTGCGGTACCGGGAAGGCTGCGTTTACCAGATCGCCAATGCCCGTCATGCCGGTCGCCTGCGCCGTTCCCAAAAGAATCGGGTTATCGGGAACGGGGAAAGATCCCGGAACCAGGTCGCCCATTGCTGTTCTGTACAGATGCATAAAATCGTTTCTCCTTTTTAGAAACTGGCCGGCGAGCCCGGTCCCTGCGCTCCTTGCGCTCCTGTTCCCGCATTCGGCCCAACCTGACAGGGGACTTGCGGATATCCATGCAGCGGGTCGCATTCGGGGTATTGTCCCGGCGTTCCTCCGGTGTTGTACTGCAGATCTCCGTTGGGTCCTATGGTGTAGTAAGGCACTGTGGCAGCTGTTGTTGACGTTGAAGATGCTGAAGCCGAAGTGATTGCCTGATAGATGAAGTAGGCCGCGACTGCCGCGCCGATCACCCATAGCCAAGTCATGTCGTTTTCTTCCATCGCTTCCTCACTTCTTTGCCGTCAGCAATACCAGGGCGGCCACAATTCCGATACCGGCGAACATTAGGCCGGTTCCAAGTGATAATCCTGCTCCCGAACTGGATCCGCTGGAATTCGTCAATCCCGATGCCAGTCCGCTCACCACTCCCGTCGCAGCTGCCGAAACCGTTCCGCCTGCTGCCGATCCTACCGATTGGGCTCCCTGCTGCACTCCAGACTCGAAACTTGTCCAGCAATCCGCCGATGGGAAAAATGGAATGTAGCAATACCACTCGCAAACCTGCTGGGTCGGGTCGCATTCCTGCGGCGGAGCGGCGCTCGCCAAGTCTGACGCGTTCTGCGGCGCGTTGCTTTGCGTTGCGGCGAAGTCTGCCGGCGTTTGCCCCATCCCGTGAAACATCACGTGGTAGCTTTCCCCTTTCTTGCGGTCAAGATGCGACGCGCGGCGTCCACGTGGTCAACGATCCCGGACAGATCGAACTTGTGCGGCCCGAGCACTTCGTTCAATCGCGCGTGGATCTCTTCGCGGTACGGATCGAGCAACGGCTTCAATTCCGGGATAACATCGCTCGTCACCCGTTCGAGCGCTTTCGCGGCGAGGGCATCCAACCGTCCCTTGGCATCGACTTTGGTTAGATCGATCGTCATCGCTTTTTTCCTTGCGCCACAATCAAAAATAACAGCAATCCTCCGGCGGCCCACGGCAGCCACGTCGGTATCGAACTCGTGGGAGCTTGCGCGTTCTGCACAGCAGCAGCATAATCTTGGGCCGTCAACGCGGAGAGAAGATCCTGGCTCGCGTTCAGGCTGCTGGTATCCACGTTGGTGGCTGGCGAGACCGTGAAGCTTCCGGACGTTACGGCGGTAGGGATGACATTTCCGTTGGCGTCCGTTTGGATCTGGAGGCCGCTCGTATCCATCTGCCCCAATCCAGCGAATCCGAGAGACATACCTCGGTTGGGATTGATGCCGACGTTTCGGATTCTGCCGCTCGTGATCTTCATCGCGTTATCGCCCCGTGAACAAGTTCCCCATCCCAAACAATCCGCTTACGCCGGTCGATGCCGCTGGAGTCGATGCTCCCTGCGCGGCCAACAACTGCTGAAGCTGAGATTCGATCTGCGCATACCCTCCACCGTGGCCGTGCCATCCCGGAACCGTCATGTTCGATGTCAGCGCAACTGCCGGCGAGGTTGTCGTGGGCGTGCTGCTGGTCGTGGCCGTTGTCGTGGCGGGCGTGCTGGCCGTGGTTGTGGTCGAGGCCGTATAGGGCAAGCCGATACCGGACAGCCAATTGTTGATGTACGCGACATACGCAGCAACGGCGGCGGCTCCGACCCACAACAGCGTGTCACCTGAACCGGGATTTCTTCGTCTTTGCCTCATTGCGCGTCTCCACCCACACCGCCAGAATCAGCGCGATCAGGATCAGCAGAAAGACCGTCGTCATTGAACAGCATCCTCCGCAATTCCTCGCGACCGTGGCGCGTGATTGACTGCCGCACGATTCCGCACAGCAGCATGAGCCACGCGCAGGCCAGGAGAACTTCTGCATCGGCAATCAGGATGTCAACGTTCACGCTTTGCCTCCGTGCGCCATCATGACGCCGAGCAAGGCGGCGAATCCGGCCAACGCGAGCAATCCGTAATTCGGCGTGCAGGGACTTGGTTGTGCTTGCTGGGTCCCGTCGGCTCCAGAACCGGCTCCGTTGATCGGGTTTCCCCAAGCATCCGTATAGAGCGTATTGCAGGAGCAGTTATTCCAAGGGGGCATTGTTTATCGGCTCCTTTTACATCAAGTACCTGTTGGGCGCATTCACGATCTCCGAACCCTGCATGATGGGGTTCGAAGGGAACAGAGACCGGCCGCGCGTAAAGCCCAACCCCGAAAGTCCAGAACTCGACATGATCGACTGAACCGTCGCAATGGTGAGGGCCGGAACGGTCGGCGCGGGGCATGGCGTTCCCGGAGGCGCAGTCATCGCAAAAGCCGTGCAAGCGGCCTGCTGCTGCGCCTGCAGCGCCATCTGGTTCGACGTCACGGCGGCGTACACATCGTTGCGCGCCCAGATGTTCCCGGAGCTTGTGTTGAGCAGTTGGTAGCCCGAGGGCGGCGTCGTGCTCTGCAAACTCCCTTGAACCAAAATATAGGGGTAGTTGGCTGCTACCTGTAGTTGCGCGGCGGCGGCGCTGTTGACCGGCTGGCCCAGGGGTTGCGCGCCGGCGACGGCGGCGGCGGTCGAGGATGCGCCCGAAGACGTGGGTGAGGACTGGAGGGCGGCGGCGGTTGTGCCGGCGGCGGGCGGCGTCACCGTTGTGCTGGTGGAATACGGCAGCCCGATACTCGCCAACCAATTGTTGATGTAGGCGAAGTACCCGGCGACTCCCACACCCAACAGGATCAGGAGCGATTCGCCCCTTTCGGGATTGCGTTTTCGTGCCATCAGGTTTCTCCTTTACGCTCGCGCTCTCCGCTGTTTTCCTTTCGACGCCAGGTACGCCACGGCAAAAGCCGCGCCGATGAGAATCCACGGGTTTGAGTTTGCCCAGCTCGTCACGGGACACGCGGCTCCCGGATTTGGCGGCGGCTGCACGAACGACAGATTATTAGCCGTCCAGTTCAGACCTGGCAGCGGGACATATCCCGGCTGGGCATCTCCCGGTACAGCTCCCTGGAAAGCTTGCGATACCGTCAGGGACGTCGGAGTAGGATAATCCGGAGCCGTCTGCGTTAAAGCATTGGCCATTGTTCCGGGCCGCAAGACTGCAAGATCGTCGCCTGTCGTTTGCTGAACGCTGTAGGGATAGCCCGTCGAGATGGCGTAGGGCGTGTTCGAGGTCGGGCCTTGCGGCGCGGTGAGGGGCTGAACGGCTCCATTGGTCGATGCGGCCATCAGTTGCGTTTGGGACGGCATCCCCATCGCGGAGTAGTCGATGCCGGCCTGGTCGCGCGCGGATTGCACAGCTCCAGAACCGTACGCGGGAGAATCGAAGTCGTCTCCTGCTCCTCCGCACCACATACATCCCATCCCTCGGATAGCCGGGTTGGTTCTCGTTACGTAACTCATAAACTGATCGTTCCTCCGCAACACATCATCAACGGGATAATGGCCGTTACCTTCCACCATCCGGGCGCAGCAATGGCAAGGTAGGCCGCGAGTGCAAGCTCGAGACCTACTACTCCTTCGCTCGGCGGCGTCTGAACCGGAGCCGTTGTGGTCGCTGGCGGATTAGCCGGTTGCACATCGGTCGGCGGATTGTAAACCGGTACTGAAGCCGTGAAGGTCGGCAGGCATTCGTAAGATGGACACGAGCCATCCGTCATGATGGCGGTGCCCTGGGCGGATTGCGCCGTCGGTGGCTGTACCGGATTCGTAGCGAGCTGCTGGCCGGCCGGGCAGGTTGGCGGCGCGGGACATTGACCAAGTGAGAACGTCATTCGATCACCATCAGGAGCACCAGCGCGGCCGCTCCAAGCAGAAGATAAGAAGTCGGAATCCCGGCAATCGTTGAAGTTGCTGCTACTGCTGTTGTGGGGCTGGTTACCGAACTGGTCGATGTTGACGCTGAGCCTGTTGTGTCGTACTCTCCCGCGGTGGTCTGCACATCGGATCCGCTCGTCAGGTTCGCGATATTCTGAATGGCCGATTGCTCCGCGGCGTTCGGATCATCAGAGGCGAGCTGCTGCGCGCATCCCGCGGCGCGTGGGTCATTCGCGATCGGGTAGTAGTAGTAGTCGGCCCATGGGTAGAACGGCGAGACGTTGTTTTCGTTCTTGTCGTCGGTCGCTCCCGCGGTTCCGAACCGGTTCGAGATGCAGCGATTCCCGGCTGAGCCGTACGCGCCATTCCCGCATCCCGCAGGAGACATCAGCCATTGAATCGCCGTCAGGTATGCCGATTCCGCGGCGGCTTGGTCCTGGCAGGTCCCCGGTCCGGCGAGGTACGCGTTCACGTTGGCCTGCAGGAGCGGCGCGAGTCCATTCACGATTTGGGTCGTGGCGGTGTCGGCGTCGTGCGATAGCTGAATCTGATTCATCCAGAGGGCGACTGCTCCGGTAGCGGCCTGTACGCCTGCGCTGATCGGGCCTGCGAGCGAAGACGCTAGCGAGGCCTGCCCCATTCCGTTGCGCCGTCCGGCGCGTACCGGGTTTTGCGGGACGGGGAAGCGTCCGTTGACGAGATCTCCCATTCCGGCGCGAATCGGATTCTGCGGCACGGGGAAGCCTGCGTTTACCAGGTCACCCATGCCGGGCACTCCGCATTGCGGACACCCCAGTCCCATCAGAGCAGACCGTTGAAGGTCTCCGGGATTACGGCGGAATGGAATCGAGTCGTACACGTTAGCGCTTCTTGACCTTGATGGCTTCGACCTTGACCCACTTGCCGCGCGGAACGCTGGCGTGTTTTGGCGTTGAGGGGTTTACCTTTTTCGCCTTGAATTTGGTGCCTCGCGGAGTTGGGGTCCTGGCGAACTTGTCTCGTTGTGACCTTGCCTCACGTATGGCCTCTTTCGCTGATTTAACTTCAGGTGAAGAGCCGTCTGGCTTAACAATGTATCCGGCAAACTGCCAGTCATATCCAGGACGCTTTTCATATACGTCGTATGGCATTGTTCACTTCCCCTTCATCGCCATGATCAATCCAATGGCTGCTATGGCGGCGATACCGATCACCATGAAGCTTGACGAACTCGCGGCCGAGGCCTGGGACGCGGCGATCTGCGCGGCGCTCGCGGCCTGCACCTGCTGAGTCGTTTGGCCCGCGTTAAGGACTGAGGCGGTTGTAGCGCCTGCCGTTTGAGCGAGCGATGGAATGATGGAGGCGAGGATACCCCAGTTGAAACCGGATGATGCGGACCCGGTCGGCAGGCTCGATACATCTCCAGACGCCGAAGATGGAGAGTATAGTCCGGTCGTAACGGTCGCGCCCGCGGGAAGAGACGGCATTGTGGAATTGTCGATTCCGATGCTGGTCGTTTCTCCTGTCGCTGGATCGTAGCCTTGCGTCGGATCGAACGTGCTGCCGCTGTCGTCCTGCCCCAATCCCCTCATGCCGTGGAACATCATGCGGCTTTCTCCTGATGCTCTTCCCACACCGGACAATCGACCGTCTTCCCAGCCAGCTCGTGAAACGAATCTGCACAGAATTCGATGCGGCCTTGCTTCAGCCGGAGATGGCAACGAAGGTCTGGATCGCTGCCGTTAACAAGGAGCGAAGGCTCGAAGGTTGGAGCGACCATAGATCCGTTCCATTTCCATATGGGGCGCCCTGATTCGGGTTTCGTCCGATAGGTGTGGTCGTAGCCGCATCCCGGACAATGAAACGCCCAGAGCCCGGAATCTCCGAACTGATGAATCCGCGGTGGGCCCGATTCCACCACGGGCGACAGCGATCCGACTTCCACAGCGGGATAGAGAGCGCTCTGGAAGTAGTTGCGGACTGCATCCGCCGATATTCCGGCTGGCGTCTCCTTCACTTCTACGCTCAACTGGCCGCTATGGGTGTGAAGCGAAATCTCGCACTCGAACTCTCCGCACGGTAAGTTCAGGCAAACAGATGCGGATGTTCCCGCAGGATGGTCCTGATGCGCATGAACGGATGAACCTTCGAGCGGTTCTAACGCTCGCTCAAGCGAATCGATTGAGACGCCGTAGAACACGAAACCCCGGCTCATGCAAACACCTCGCGTATCGTCTCCCGGTTCTGCCATGCAAGCCACGCGAGCGCGAGAAACCCGAGTCCCACCAGACCATAACTGGCTCGGTCATGAATCGGCCATTCGCAATGCCGCAACCCTGAACCAGGAGCTGCGTACTCCCAGCCGGCGCAGGGTCCATGCGAACA
>Ga0316221_1002618_pt1 | contig 15856 bp, 16 predicted proteins | sample TBH18007metaG_FD_206003 | JGI IMG/M metagenome (GOLD analysis project Ga0316221, IMG submission 206003) | Freshwater microbial communities from Trout Bog Lake, Wisconsin, USA - TBH18007 | ecosystem: Environmental > Aquatic > Freshwater > Lake > Hypolimnion/Profundal zone | place: USA: Wisconsin... | reverse complement strand
TGGACAACAGGTACTGTATATAAACCATATACGGACTATAATAATATGTTTACATTTGATTCTAATGGTATTATTAACCAGAAGTTCTATGTACGTAATAATTTTGACCAGATTTTTAAATGTCTAAGTAATAACAATGGTGCACCTTCTACGGTTGAACCCGTATTACAAGCAGGTACTACTGACCAAACACAAACATTATATTTGGCAGACGGTTATAAATGGATTTACATCACAACAATTGATAAAGGTCTAAAGAAATCATTCTTTGACAATAACTGGATGCCTTTGGCTGTTGGTGTTAATACGCCAAACCCAATGACACCTGCTGGACTAGGTTCAATCAATGCTATCAATGTTACCAACTCAGGTAATGGTTATTCCAACGGCGTAACAACTACGGTTGTCAATATTACTGGTGACGGACAAGGTGCCGCAGCATATGCCAATGTATACAATGGTGGTGTTTCAGATGTAATCGTCACAAATAGTGGAAATAATTATACATACGCTACCATCACTATCAATCCGCAAGGTGGTTATAATGGTAATAATGCTACTGCCAACGCTATTATTTCTCCGATTGGAGGACACGGATACGATCCAGTATCTGAACTAGGTTGTAACCATATTATGATGTCGGTCGAATTGGATGGTACTGAAAATGGTAATATCCCTGTTGATATTAGTTTCCGACAAGTAGGTTTGGTGGTTAATCCATTATTAACCGATGGTACGGTACCGACAGCCTCTGTATATAACACGGCAGATTTGGCTACAGTATCATTTGGATTGAATAGTTTTATTTCAGGTGAAACCATTTATCAAGGAACTTCAAGGCAAAATGCTACATTTACAGCAACAGTATCCGCTTTTGACCAAAGTAACAATATTATTTCGCTGATAAATACAGTTGGAACATACAGTTTAGGTGCAGCATTATATGGTGTTACATCTGGTACATCAAGGGTTCTTTTACAGTATATACCAACCAGTTTCTCAGTAGGTTCAGGTTATGCTATGTATTATGAAAACAGACAACCAGTTCAACGTTCAGCAAATGGCAATGAACAACTCAGATTAGTTTTAAGATTCTAAGGCAAATAATGATTAACTACAACGTGGATCCCTTTTACGATGATTTTGATCCATCAAAAAATTATCACCGTATCCTATTCCAACCAGGTCGTGCGGTTCAGGCTCGAGAATTAACACAGTCTCAAACAATTTTACAGAATCAAATTTCTCAATTTGCTTCAGCAATCTATTCACAAAATACACCAGTTTCTGGTGGTCAAGTTACTACTAATTTAAAATGTAATTATATACAGTTGAACACTATCTATGGTGGTTCTTCTGTTGTTGCTTCCAACTTTTTGAACCAGACTATTACCGATTCTACCGGTTCTATTGTTGCTCGTGTTATTGCTGCTGCCGAAGCAACAGGTAATGCCACAGTTTCCGGAGATCCACCAACATTGGTTGTTTCTTACCTATCAGGTACACAATTCTCTGATGGTATGACCATCTATATTCAGAAACCAACATCTCTATCACCTGCAGCAACTTCTATTGGTACTGCTGGTGGAACTACATCAGTTGGTCCTTCTTCTGTTGCTTCTATTTCTGCTGGTGTATTTTATGTCGTTAACGGTTATAATGATATTGTTAACGCCAATGGTACAACAACTCAATATTCTATTGGTAATTTTGTTAATGTATTACCACAAACAGTTATCTTAGACAAATATGATAACAGTCCATCATTACGTGTTGGTCTAAACATTACAGAAAATACTGTAACAAGTTCACAAGATACTTCATTGTTAGACCCAGCTGCTGGTGCTTCTAACTATCAAGCACCTGGTGCTGACCGTTACCAAGTTCTATTGACATTAGAGACGAGACCACTCACATTAGGTAATGATGACGGTTTCATTGAGTTGGTAAGACTACAATCTGGTCAAATCCAAATTCAAACAACCTCTACATCATATTCTTCAATTGACAATTACTTTGCTCAACGTACATACGATACAAATGGTGACTTCATTGTTAATAACTTTACAATTACACCATCATCTAATACAAACTCATCTTTATACGATGTAAATATTGGACCAGGTACTGCTTATGTCCAAGGTTACCGTGTTGAAAACCAATCTTCAATCAAGTTAACCAACCCACGTTCACGTACCACAGCATCACAGAATAATAATCCAATATTTGTTGATTATGGTAACTTCATCTATGTTGACACACTTAAAGGTGTATTTGATGTAACAACATTACCAGCTGTTGATTATCATTGTGTACCATATAATCAAATTTCAACAGCAAATAATGCTTCATACAATTCTACCAAAGTAGGTTCTGGTTATATTCGTAACATGATTTACGACCACAATACTACTGATGCTAACACATTATCTTATGTGTATCGTGCTTACGTAACAGATTTTGCTGGTAGTACATTGACAGGTAACACAGCATCTGCTACAACAAATACTATTACTGTTAATGATACATCAGGTACTTTCTCTAATGTATCCAATGCTTATATTGGTACTGCCTTGTCAATTGTTTCTGGTACATCACAAGGTGATTCAAGAATTATTACGGGATATACAGCCAACGGCAACACAAAATTAATAACAGTCAATAAAGCATTCTCTATTCAACCAGACACATCATCTGTATTTGCTTTGAATTTTAATATTGGCAATGCAAACGCTTTGGTTAACCAATCTTCGTTGACAATTAATGCCAAGACTAACGTTAATCCATCTTCTAAGACTTATTCTCAGACTGGTGGTGTAACAGTTACTACAACAAATATACAATCTCCAGGTACACCTGAGTTAATTTACAAGATAGGATATCCTTTCTTGGCAGGAATGAACAATGCGGAATATAGTTCTACAGAAGTATTCCGTAACAAGGCTTTTTCTAATGTTTCCGGTTCTTCTCAAATTCAGGTCACATTACCAGTTGGTATTCAAAATATTGTTGATTTTGAAGGCGGTACAGGTACATTATCCACATCTGCGATTGAACAAAATTATACAATCATTTGTACATCAAACGCTGGTTCACCAACAATCAACGTTGGTGATGTGATTCCTTTTGTTGTTGCTGGACGTTCAGTAAGTATTTCTGCCGATAAAAATACTTTAACACTAACAGCAACTGATACGGCTAACGTTACAACTGGTATGACTGTAACAATTCTTGCCAAAATGAATATCACTAATGCGGATGACACCAACAAAGTGGTACGTTCTAAGGCATTAATAACAGGTAATACTTCTGTGGTTTCTACCTCAGGACCTGATGGTACTGTTGCCACATATACACACGTTGACTTAACCAATGCTCAGGTATACATTCAAAATGCCGGTTTGGTAACTCCAGGGTCAGCACAGGTTCTTTATGTGACAGACCTAAAGAACATCGTAAAGATTATTGACACAGGTGCACCTGGTACATCACCAACTGTGTCCATGTTGAATAGTTCATTATATGATATTACATCTCATTATACCTTAGACAATGGACAAAGAGATAATACCTACGAACACGCCAGATTGACACTACAACCTGGTGTACCACAACCAAAAGGTAATATTCTAGTCATCTTCAACTACTATAAGCATAGTGGTGGTGATGGTTACTTTACAGGTATGTCCTACTTGGCACCAATCTCTAGTAGTCCAGAAAACTATGGTTCTATCCCAACATACACGGCTAAAGATGGTACATTGTATGGACTACGTGACTGTATAGATTGGAGACCATCACGTAAAAATGGTACCGCAACTAGAACATTTGAATACACAGGTAACCCATCTTCAGATGATACTGGTGTATACATTCCACAAGACTTAACAAACTTTGTAAGTAACTATTCTTATTATCTTGGTCGCAATGACATTTTAATATTGAGTAAAGACAACAGTTTCAAAATTGTAAATGGTGTTCCTTCAATTACACCAGCAACACCATCTCCACCTGATGGCGCTTTGGTTATTTCTAACCTATTCAACCAACCATATACGGCTTATATTCCAAGTGAAGCACCAGTTGGTGTGATACCTAGTTTGTCTGTACAAAATGTTCAGCACCAGCGTTTCACAATGCAAGACATTTCAAACTTGCAAACTCGTGTTAACAACATTGAATATTATACAAGTCTTTCTTTACTTGAACAGAATACACAATCATTACAAATTCCCGATTCAAACGGTTTAAATCGTTTCAAGAATGGTATTTTAGTGGATGATTTCTCATCTTATTCAACGGCTGACACAGGAAATGTTGACTTTAATGCTTCTATTGATAACGTCAATAAAGTAATGTCAGCATCACAGACAGTTCAAAACTATCCATTACAATCTACTGTATTGTATCAAGCAATGAACAAAGTTGCCAATACAGCATTGACTGGTTTAGGATTTGGTGTGAACTCCATCAATGGTACTACAAACTTATTCACGTTACCATACACATCAACACAATTGGTAACTCAACAGTTGGCATCTAACACAACCAACTTAAATCCATTTACGACACCAATCTATCAAGGTTCTTTGGCAGTTAATCCGCCGATGGACAATTGGGTAGACAACACACAAGCTCCAAACCTATTGTTGGTGGATCCAAACTTGACAGTATATCAACAAAGTAATACCTTAAATGTGTTACAAGTTGGTAACTGGCAGACTATTCCTGGTACACAATACAGTACAAGTTCTAGTGTGAGTGTGGTCAACCACGGTGCATTTTATGACCCATATGTTGCTGGAGGTAGTTGGTTGTATGGTTATACGGCATCAACAACAGCAACTTATGCTTCACAATCACAGACAACCATTTCAGGTTACTGGTCACAATTACCAGGTTCATACAATGCTACAAACGGTTTCATTACCAACGTAGCGTTACAACCATATATTCGTGCTCAAGATTTGTCTGTTAATGGTGGTTCATTACAAGTTAATACACCGTTGACAGTATCTTTTGATAATACAATTGTTGACCAATACGTTTCATTACCGACTGTTATCGAACTTGAGAATGTTACAGGTACATTTTCTAAAGGAGATATGCTTGGTTATGTTACAGGTAGTACATGGAATACTGTTGGTACAATTTTAGATGTGTACAACTATCCAAATACAACTAATTGCCGTTTATATGCCTTTGTTTCTTCACAGGCTATTACATCAACTACAATTGCAACATATTACAATGCTCAGTTTGATGGTAATGGAAACTATATCTCCGGTTCTGCGACTGCTGCTGGTCAACCAAATGGTGGTATAACCAATGGTGTGACATTGAATATGACTGGTGGTGTAATTAGTGCCAACAACGGTACAGTATCATCAGTTGCTGGTGGTGGTACATATACAACAAACGTAACTCAAATTACATTGAGTTCTTTGGCATCTAACACAAATAATTTCTATACAGGTTCTTCTGTTGGAATTACATCTAATAATGGTTCAGTTACAACATATTACAATGCTAATATCACAGCATATAATGGTTCTACTAGAATTGCTACATTGGATACGCCTGTAAATATTTCTCTTGGTACAAATAGTACTGCTGGAAATATTACTTCCGTTTATCGTATTCATGGTAATAAAACTTGGGCCAATAATACCAGTTACTTATTGGGTATGACTAACGGTGTAGCACCACAAATTTCATCTAATGAAGCAGGTTCGTTTGCTGGTCTATTCTCAATACCAACTGGTACATTCCAAACGGGTCAGAGAATTTTACGTGTAGATAACAGAACAGTATCAACAGATGCAACTTCTGCTACAACATATGCCGAATCAACATTTACCGCTTCAAGTTTGTCTACAACTTCACAAGCGTTAGATTTCTCAGCATCTATTGATTCTGCTCCTAATACATTCTCATCTACACAGGCACAATACAATAAGTTAGTTTCAACATCAACAACTTATTCTGTATATGATCCAATTGCTCAGACATTTATTATTGATAAATCCAATTATCCAAATGGTGTGTTCTTAAGTTCTGTGAAGTTCTTCTTCCAATCTAAGCCACAAACTTCAATGTCACCAGTTCGTTTATCAATTGTTGGTACATTGAATGGTTATCCAGATGGTACAGAATTAGACCATTCTGTTGTAACTAAAACACCAGATATGATTAATGTATCTGCTACTCCACATTATTTGGATTCTAGCACATATACCGAATTCGTATTTGATGCTCCAGTGTTCATCCAACCTAACAGATTATATTCATTCTTGTTACATTCACAATCTACTGAATATAACATTTATCTGGCTGCTCAAAATGCTACAGCAATTCCATCTTCTGTTAAGAATCTGCCAACAGATCCAACACCAACAGTATTGACTAAGATTGGTACAGCACCATATGTTGGTTCATTATTTGAATCACAAAACTCCATCACATGGAGTGCTGACCAAACTAAATCATTAATGTTTGTATTGAACCAAGCATATTTTGATATCTCTAAAAATCCTAAGATTCAATTCTCGGTACCTGCTGGTTTACCAAACCGTAAATCTGTAATCAATGACCTTAATCGTTTTGTACAATCAAATACAATCAGCAATTTAAATGGAAATTATTCAACAGCAAATGTGTTGTCTGATGCTTATAACATTACAACAACCGATTTGTTACCAACTACAACTAACATTAATTATACTTACAATGCCACATTGGCAAAGACAGGTACTTATGCTGGTGAAACATTGGTACAACCAGGTCGTTACGGTTCACCAACTATAACTAATACTGTATTGAGTGACGGTCAAGGTGAACGTGTATTGAATACTAATTCCAATACATCATTTATGTTGTATGCTTCTATGTCATCCAATGACCCTAACGTATCACCAGTTGTTTCTGATGATGGTTTGGCAGTTTACAACGTACAATACAACATCAATAATCTACCTGTAACTAATTCACAAATCACATTGGTATCTGGTGGTTCTGGATATAATACACAAAATACAATTTCTGTATCAGTATCTTCACCAGACCAACCAGGCGGTACAATTGCTGTTCTGGGTGCCAACACATCTAATGGTGTTGTGACTTCTGTATATGTACAATCTGGTGGTTCAGGTTACTTGTTACCACCAACAATTACTATCAATGATGCTAACACAACACCAGGTTCTGGTGCTACTGTTACTACTACATCCGAATTTTCACCAAAAGGTGGTAATGCGGCTACTCGTTACTTGACTAAGAACGTTTCATTGGCACCAGGTAATGATTCAGGTGACTTAAGAGTGTATGTAACAGCACATCGTCCATCTGGTACAAACATCTATGTAATGTATAAGATATTGAGTTCATCTGACAGTTCATCATTTGCTGGACAATCATGGCAGTTGATGACACCTGTAAATAATGGTACCTATTATTCTACCACAGTTAGTGATACACAAGAAATTGAATATGCACCAGCAAATGTGGCAGCTAATACACACGCTACGATTGCATACACAAGTACAAACGGAACAACATATAATAACTTTATACAGTTCGCTATCAAAGTGGTTTTAACCACATCTGATAACACTAATGTTCCTCATTTGACAGATATTCGTGCTTTGGCATTACCACCAGGAACAGGAACCTAATATGACATTCGTTAAGGTAACAGGCACTTCTTTTGTACGAGACATCAATTCTATGGGTTTAAGTAATACAGACACATCAGCAAGAGATGAATACTACAACAAGTTGCGCCTGATTAAGAACCAAAAAGAACAACTAAATATGGTTCAAGAGGAAATTGATAATGTCAAAACCGAAATGGGTGAAATCAAGCAACTACTCCAACAATTAATTAGTAAACAATAATGGCAAACAACGTATCTTTACTTAGCTATGCTAATACCTTTGGTGATTGGGTAGTCACGACCAATCAAATATCTAATGAAATTGACACTCTCGGTAAAGGCAATTATACTAAAGATACGGGTCTTTTGGTATTGAATGGTTCGGGAACAGGTCTACAGGTATCTAACAATGCTTTAATTACTGGTGGTCTTACGATTACTGGTGCTGGACAAGCACTTCAAGTTTCACATGACGCTTTATTCTCTGGCAACGTAACGATTCTTGGTAGTACCACAATCTCCATGCAAGAGATTGATTTGGGTGATATTCAATCCAGTACACTCCATGTATTAAATACCGCCACGTTCAATACATCCACAACACTTGTATCTACCACTAATATAGATACAATAAATACATTATCAGTTTTAGTTTCTGCCAATATATCCACAGCCAATGTGGTAAATGATTTTGGTGTTGCTGGAAATACTTATTTGTTGGGTAACTTAACAGTTTCTGGTAATACAAACTTAAACCTAGAGTATATCAATGCTGATGAAGTTGTTGCAGGCAATTTAACCGTATCAGGAACACTTTCTGGTCCTGGAGTTGATAATATATTGGCTCAAGCGTTGGCATATTCGGTGGCATTAGGATAAATAAAAGATAAAGAGAACAAATATATGAGTAATAATTTTAAATCATACGGGCTGTCAAACAATACGGCTAACACCAATTTGTATACTGTGCCACCAGCGACACAGACCACAGCCATTGGTTTAGTTGTTGCTAATAAGACACAAGGTACTGTAACAGCAAGCGTTCAAGTTAATCGTTCTGGTAGTAACTACTTTATCATTCAATCAGCACCTATTTTGACCGGTTCATCATTGGTTGTTATTGGTGGTGACCAAAAAGTGGTATTACAAGCAAACGATTCTGTTTCTATTACATCATCCGCTAATACGGATGCGTGGATAAGTGTCCTCGAAATTTCGTAAGGTAAAAAATGTCTTATCTAGGTTCAAGTACCACTCTTTCAGATCCAACCAGATATACACCTAGAACCGAACAGGTTCTTCAAGGTAATGGTTCAACGACCACATTTACCTTACAATATTCAGTAGCGCAATCAACAGATATTCTGGTTACAGTTGAGAACGTTATTCAACAACCAGACTATGCCTATACGGCAGTTGGTAATGCTCTTGTATTTACTGGTGCTCCACCAGTAAATGCTTCTAATCCAAATAACATTGTTGTTGTATATAATAGAACAGCAGGTCTGACTGGTACTGTACCTGATGGTTCAATTTCATCTTCTAAGTTAGCAACCAACATTAGATTGTTGGCAACTGACCAGTTTACGGGTAACGGTGTTGCTACTCAGTTTGCTATGTCTGATTATCCAGCAGATGCAAACTCATTGGTAGTTACAATTAACGGTGTTGGTCAAGCTGCACCATCTAACTATACAATTGCCAATAACATCATTACATTTACTTCAGCACCATTGAATGGTGCTAACGTGGTGATTCGTAACTTAGGTTTCAGAACAACACAAACTTTATTTGCTCTAGGTGCTGGCACACCAATCGTACAACCACAGATTACTGGTGGTACAATCAATTTAGCATCAAGTATTACAACAACAGGTAACGTATCTGTATATGATAATACTGGTACACAATTAAAAGCACAGATTGGTCCTAACTATGTGTTGACATCTAATCCGTTCTTTCTAAATAGTAATACAGTATCAGCGAACGTAACAATACCAGCAGGTTACAATGCTTTCGCTGTAGGTCCTCTAACACAAGCCGCCAATGTACAGATTACTGTTTCTGGTGGTTCTAGATATGTTATATTCTAAGGTTAAAACATGGCACTAACATATGACGGCACAGCCGGTATAACATTTAATGATGGCAGTCAGATAGGTTCAGCATCATCTTTGGGTATGCGTAATCGCATTATTAATGGTGGCATGACGATTGACCAAAGGAATGCTGGTGCTAGTGTTATTAATGTGGCTGCAACTGCAACATACGCTGTGGACAGATGGAAATATTACGGCACTTCTGCATCTAAATTTACTATTCAACAAAACGCTGGCTCAATAACTCCACCAGTAGGTTATATAAATTATTTAGGCTTTACTTCTAGTGCGGCTACAGTAGTCGGAACATCTGATATCTACACTTTTGGGCAACCGATTGAAGGGTTAAATATTACTGATTTGGCTTGGGGAACTGCAAATGCTAAAACTGTTACTTTGTCATTTTGGGTATATTCAAGTCTTACAGGCACTTTTAGTGGTTCATTAGGAAACAATGCTGCAAATAGATGCTATCCATTTTCTTATACCATTTCTTCAGCAAATACTTGGACACAAATTAGTTTAACTATTGCTGGAGATACAACAGGAACTTGGCTTACAACAAACGCAATTGGAATACAAATTTGGTTTAATTTAGGTTCAGGCTCTACTCAATTAGGCACAGCAGGTGCTTGGGGTTCAACATTTTATTATGGGGCAACAAGTTCACAATCTATTATTGCTACAAACGGAGCAACCTTCTACATCACAGGTGTTCAACTAGAAAAGGCTTCTGCAGCCACTCCGTTTGAATATAGACAGTATGGTACTGAGTTGGCTTTGTGCGAACGCTATTATGAAGTGTATTATTCTGACTCTTTAGGACAGCCTGTTATTAGTTTATCTACTGGTTACTCTGGGGCATACCCTTGGTTTTGGCAATTTAAACAAGACAAACGAGCAGCAGCAACAATTACAAAAGTTAATGGAACTTGGACTGGAACAACTCCCACTTTTTATGGTGGCATTAGCTCAGGACAAGCTTATGGTTCTTCAATATTTTTTCTAGGAACATCTAACGGACTAGTTGCTTTATCAGCATCTGCGGAGTTATAAAATGTATAAATTACACAAAAACATAATTGGTGAAATAACTATTGTTGAGCGACTTTCCGACAACGCCTTTATCCCTTTCGACCCAGCCAACACAGACTACACTAAATTCAAAGCTGACCTAGCCAACGGAGTAGCTCTTGAAGATGCTACAGGTAATGTAATGACTTCACAAACAGTCACAGAATTTTTACAGGGATTACAATAATGGCACTTGTTTTGGATGGCTCAAATGGAATTACATTTCCTTCAGGCAATACACAGAGTAATGTTGGTATTCTAACTACTGGTGGAACACTAAGTGGTGGATTATCTTTTGCGGGAGCTGCTAATGGCCAAAATGCACAGTATGCACCTAGCAAAGTGTTGCAAGTGGTTAGTTCTTATTACAACACTTCTGTCTCAACTACTAGTGCAACACCGCAAGCATCAGGACTAACGGCAACTATCACTCCTATATTTGCAACTAGTAAAATTCTTATAATTGCAACAATGGGTGATTTGGCAACAAACGCTTCAGGTGTTGGAGTAAAAACTTTTCTTTACAAAAACGGAAGTCAATTAACTCAAACAACTAACAACGCTTTGTATGCTACTGCCGCAGGTAATTTTGTAATCGGAAATGGTCCAGCAACTAATTATTTAGATTCACCCGCTACAACTTCAGCCGTTACTTATGCCATGTATTTTGCAACTCAAGTCGCAGGGAATACAGCAACAGTAAACAGAGATAGTACGGCAAGTAGCATTACTTTAATGGAGATTGCACAATGATTGATTTACATGACGCTATTTATGCGCTTAATCCTTCTATAGTTACCATTCGTGGCGATATTGCATATGACAAAGACGAAAACATTGTTGAATACGATAAATCTGCCGCTGAAACTAAACTAGCAGAACTCCAAGCGGCAGCCAATACTACAGCACAAGCCGCTGTAGCAGCCAAAGCATCTGTTATCACCAAATTGACTGCTCTCGGTTTAACCTCCGATGAAATAGCACACCTAATAAGTTAATAAATAATACCATGCCAATCATAACAGCCGTATCATCACCAACCACAGCATTAATTACCAGTACATCTGATGCTTCTGGTAATATTTCGTTTGTTACTGCCAATACTACGGCAATGACACTTGATACAAATCAGAACGCTACATATACCGGTTCAGTTAGTGCGCCTAATACCTTTGGTTATAAGAATAGATTGATTAATGGTGCTATGGGTATATGGCAAAGAGGTACTACTTTTTCTGGTATCAATAATACACCAACATATGGTGCAGACCGTTGGGCAGCTTTTGCTGTTGGTACAGGTAAAAACCAAATTCAATTGATTCAATCAACAAGTGTGCCAGCTGGTTACAAATATTCTTTACAATTTGGTCGACCAGCAAGTAGTGCAAACACATATCAACAATATGTTTGTCAAGCAATTGAATCTACAAATATGATTGACTTGCAAGGCCAAACTGTAACGTTATCTTTTTGGGCAAAAACAGGGGCAAACTACTCTGGTGGTGCATTGACCATTCAAATTTCTACCGGTACGGGTGTAGACGAATCTGTTTCAACACTTTCTGCTGGTCCATTTACTGGTTATACCGGTAACACACAACCAATAAACACAACACAAGCAATTACAACCACTTGGACTAGATACTCATTTACAGGAACAATACCTTCAAATGCAACTGAAATGGCCGTTGGTATTGCATGGACACCTTCAGGTACAGCTGGTTCGGATGATAACATTTATATCACAGGTGTACAACTTGAAAAAGGAAGTTTGGCCACACCATTTGATTACAGAGATTATGGTAGAGAGTTGATTATGTGTCAGAGGTATTTTGTTAAGTTAACAGGTTATTCGTCCATTATTGGTAGCCGTTATGGTACATCTAAAGTATATGGTAGTTATTATCTCCCAGTAACTATGAGGGCAACACCTAGTTTGTCAAATAGTGGAAACTGGTACGTTGTCAACACCACTGCTTCAGACACTGATGCCGCACCAACGTTATTTTCAATAGTATCAGGTGGAGTTGTGGGTAATAACGTAGATTGTGTATGGTCCACTGCGTTTAATCCTGCTTCTTATATTTATTACATAACTAATAATACCATATATTCGTTATCCTTTGCTGCGGAGCTATAAATGTATAAAGTAAGCGAATTTCAATCAGATAAGGGTTTAAAAAATATTTCAATCGTCCGAGATGATGGATGGACTATTCCAACTGACCCTGCAAACACCGATTATCAGCGTTTTAAAATAGACCTAACTAATGGTGTTACATTACATGATGCCAATAATAATGTGATGACTACCGAACAAGTCACAGCATTCGTTGCCACTCTGCCATAAATATTCCATAGAAATAATAGGAAGATAAATGTCTTTAACACAGGTCCAAACAGGCATGATTTCAGGAGTACCTATACAGGTCTCTACGAATGGTGCTATCACAACCGTAAGTTCTAATAATACTTCAGCCATCACACTTGATGGTTCACAGAACGCTACGTTTACTAATGCGGTTAAGACAAGTACAATTACATCAGCTTCAGGAAATTTAGCAATACAAACTGGAAGTGTTTCAGCAATAACAATTGATAGTAGTCAAAATATTACACTATCAAAAGCTTTGCCAACATCTTCTGGTGGTACAGGTCTAACAGCACCTGGTACAACAGGTAACGTATTGGTTTCCAACGGTAGTACATGGACAACTTCTGCTCCAGCAGCTTCAGGATTCCCTGGCGTTCTCGGTCAGGCATTTACATCATCTGGTACATTCACAATTCCTACTGGTGTGACAGCACTCAAAGTAACTGTTGTTGGTGGTGGGGGTAATGGTGCAGGTGGGGGAGGTTATCCTAATAATCCAGGTGGGGGAGGTGGTGGAACAGCAATTTCATATTTAACATCATTAACGCCAGGTAATACATTAGCTGTTACGGTTGGTGGGGCAGGTGGAAATTCAACAGTTGCATCTGGTACGCAAACAATATCTACTATCACTGGTGGCGGTGGAAGTAGTGGAAGTTTAGGTGGTGGCGGTGCGTCTGGTGGTAGTGGTAGTGGTGGAACAATTAATATTGGTGGTGGCGCAGGGGGCAATCCAAGCGCAGGTGGATGTGGTGCGGAGCAGGGTGGTGGACCTGGAGGATCTTCTACATTAGGAGGTGGAGGAGCAGGAATTTATAATGGTGGTGCGACTACCGCAGGAAATGCAGGAAGAAACTACGGTGGCGCAGGTAGTGGAGGTGTATATACAAGCGGTGGCTCAGGTGCACAAGGTATAGTTATTTTTGAATGGTAATCAACATGACAACTCAATCATATTTAATCGTTGAAAACAACGTAGTAACAAACAACGTGATGTGGGATGGTGGTTCTGACTGGACACCTCCTGCGGATTCAATTCAGCTTGTAACAGCTACAACTCCTGCAATGATTTGGGAATACACAAACTCTACTTGGACGCTGACTCAAGTAGTGGGAGCAGGTGATATTGGTTTTACTTGGAACGGAACAGTATTAACAACTAACCAACCACAACCCTCACCAATAGTACAGCCTAAAACATCTGGAACTCAGCAAGCATAATGGTTACAACTATAGCACCTACTCATAACTTCACCTACGAAGGTGCACAGATTAATGTTTATCACGCCAATAATGGTGGGGGTTTGCCTCGGCACAGCCATACATATTCTCATGCAACGGTTTGTCACAACGGATCTTGTTTGGTAAGTTTAGAAGGCAGGAGTTATACGATAGATAAGAACTCTCAACCACTTAATTTACCTGCAATGGAATGGCATGAGATAGAAGCATTAGAAGATGGTACAGTATTTGTAAATGTCTTTGCTGAAGGCAAGTATTAATCAGTACTAAATAAAAAGAAATAACAGGGGAATAGATTGTCTTATTTGGGTCAACCACCAGTTTCTGGTACATTCAGGTCAGATTACTTTTCGGGTAATGGCTCTACTACGACCTATAATTTGTCATACGGAACAGGGAATGAGGCATCTGTTCTTGCCATTATTTCTGGTGTAGTTCAGGCTGCCTACACATACTCTTTAAATAATGGTCAAATTGTATTCTCTGCCGCTCCACCAGCAGGTACAAACAACATTGAAATCAGATATTTGGGTGAGAAATTAACCGTAAATCCCTACTTAAGTGCTGATGCGTTTGGTGTGATACGCATTAACTCCAATATCATCACAACAAACACAGTAATCTCTTTAGGTTACAACGGGTCTTCAACTGGACCATTAACAATCGCTAATAATATTACCGTAAGTATGGCTAATGGTAGTGTTTGGAAAATACTATAACAGGATAAAAAAATGGCAGGAACACTAATTGCAGATTATGTACAAGCTTCGGCAAATACATTAACGTTTCAAAATTCAATCGGTCAAACGATTTTTAGTTCCAATACTACTGGTTTTTATAGTAGTTCTGGAGTATTAGTTATTCCCGCTTCTGGTATTACGAACTATGTAGCAAATACGGTCACGTCCAATACAATTACATCCAATACAGGTGTAGGAACAATTGGTACTTTGACATATGCTTCAACAATTACTCCAGATTTTTCACTATATAATAACTATACAGTAACATTAACAGGTAATGCAACGTTAGCAAATGCAATCAATACTATTCCGGGACAGTCTGGTGTAATCTTTATTCAACAAGATTCTACCGGTTCTCGTACATTATCTTATGGTTCTATGTGGAAGTTTATTAACGCTACGGCACCAACACTATCAACTTCAGCCAATTCAACAGATATTTTAGCATATACGGTACAAACCGCTGGACGTATTGACGCTTCTCTATTAACAAACTTTAACTAATATTATGAGCCTTCCAGGTCAAATAAATCCACTTTTTGAAACAACACCAGGATATCCTATCCAAAAGAGTGTTCGTCTACGCTCGTCTGCTTCTGCTTATTTGAATAGAACATTTACTACGCCAACAAATAATAAAATTTGGACTTATAGTTTTTGGATTATACT
>Ga0316221_1002596_pt1 | contig 15967 bp, 14 predicted proteins | sample TBH18007metaG_FD_206003 | JGI IMG/M metagenome (GOLD analysis project Ga0316221, IMG submission 206003) | Freshwater microbial communities from Trout Bog Lake, Wisconsin, USA - TBH18007 | ecosystem: Environmental > Aquatic > Freshwater > Lake > Hypolimnion/Profundal zone | place: USA: Wisconsin... | reverse complement strand
ATAGCCGACCAAGCCGACTTCCGCCATGGTCCGGAGTTCCAACAGAAAGTCACCTTCGTCGCCGGGTTCGCCGGGTTGGGCAAAGCGTGGGGTTTGGTGCCTGGCGGTGGCGAAGTTCCGGTTGCCGAGTCCGCCTCGGCCCCCCTTGCAGAGCACGAACCGTTGGCCGTGCTCGGTAAGGTCGACCACCAATTCTCCTTTTTTGGTCGCGGGGCGGGTGGGGGTTTCCTCGTGCTCATGGGCCAGATCAATCTCGACGGTCTTGATGCTGGCGGTGGCGCGAAGCAGGGGGCGGCCGCCGGTAGCGGCGGGCAACCTCGGCGGATGTTCCTCCCCGGATTCCGCCGCTCCCGACTCGGGGCCGGTTCCCGGCTCGGACGCCACCCGCCACACCAGGGTGCCGCAGGGCACCTTCACGATCAGATCTTTCCCCGCGTGGCCGTCCATGCCCTTGCCCAGGCCCAATTGCCCGCCGGGGCCGATCAGGCGCGGTTGGTAGTACTGACCGATCAGGTTGTTCAGGTCGTGATCGGCCTCGAGAATGACATCGGCCCCCCGCCCGCCGTTGCCCCCGCTGGGACCGCCCTTGGGCCGGTATTTCTCGCGTTGGAAGGCGATGCAACCCTTGCCGCCGTGGCCCGCTTGGGCATAGACTTTTATTTCGTCGATAAACATCGCATTCAACCCGTTCTCTCACCGCCGCCAACCACCAAAAAGAAAAAGGCGAGGCCCGGGGGCCTCGCCAGGAAAAACCTGCCCCGTTCGACTAATTGGCTACGGGCGTTACTGCCGCCTCGGCGACGATATTGACGCGGTGGCTGTTCTTGTCGAATTTGACCTTGCCATCGACGAGGGCGAACAGCGTCCAATCCCGGCCGGTGCCGACGTTGAGACCAGCGACGAACTTGGTGCCGCGCTGGCGGACGATGATGCTGCCGGCGCTGACGGTTTCGCCGCCATAACGCTTCACGCCCAGTCGCTTGCTGACGCTATCGCGGCCGTTGCGTACACTGCCTTGACCTTTCTTGTGTGCCATAAAACTTGAATTCTATTTGGGTGGCCTGATGGTCGCGCGAATCCCCGGAGGGAAGCGGCGCGCCTTGGCCGACCCGGTTATTGAGTCTTGATTTCCTTGATCTTCACCACCGTCAATTCCTGCCGGTGGCCAATCGTCTTGTGATAGCCTTTGCGGCGGTGCATCTTGAAGGTGACTTTCTTGTCATCCCGGATGTGTTCCACCACGTCGCCTACCACGGTTGCGCTGGGCACAGTGGGCGCGCCCACCTGCACCTGGCCGTCGTTATTGACCAGCAATACGCGCTCGAAGGTTACCGGTTGCCCGGCTTCGACCTCGAGACGTTCCACTTCCAGCGTATCGCCCGCGCTCACGCGATACTGCTTGCTTCCTGTTTCTAATACAGCGTACATAAAATTATCCCACGAAAAGGGACGTAATAGAACCACGAAACCCCGCCCCTGTCAACGCCTCATTTTTGACTTTTTTCAGGAACCGGCCTTCCGGGTCCGCGCCTCCGGGGCGGCCGGCTAAGGGTTTCCCCGGGAAATTCTCGCTCCGGGCGCCGGTGGCGCCACGTAAAGCCCGCGTGCGGCAAGCGGTTCTACCATCATTTCGACGGTGCGCGCCACCGCCCCCTGGTTCTCGCGCACGATCTGCTGTGCCGCAGCCCCCAACCGCTCCCGGCGGGCCGGGTCGGCCAGTAGCGCCTCGAAAGTCCGCTCCAATTCGGCGGCATCCCGCACCTGGACGGCCGCCTGCCGGGCCAAGAAGATGCGTACCACATCCCGGAAATTACCCATGTTCGGTCCGAACACCGTGGCTTTACCCAAGGCAGCCGGCTCGATGGGATTCTGGCCACCCTCGGCGGTCAGGCTCTTGCCCACAAAGGCCACCGTGGCGCACTGGTAGAAGTTCATCAACTCCCCGGTGGTGTTGACCAGGAGGCAGTCGACCGACCCGGGTTCCCGGCGGGTGTCCCCGAGGTCCGTTCGGCAGACGAAGGCGAGTCCTTTCTTGGCCAAGAGGCCGGCCACGGCGCCGGCGCGTTCGAAATGGCGAGGCACCAGCACCAGGAAGAGCTTCGGGAAGCGCCGGCGCAGCCGAAGGAATTGGTCGGCCAGGATCTCCTCTTCGCCGGGGTGGGTGCTGCCGCCGAGCAGCACCAGGGCGTCTGCCGGCACCCCGAGTTGGGCCAGCAGCGCCGGCACGTCCAGTTCGGGGCGTGTGCTCAGGTCGGCGGTGTCGAACTTGAGGTTGCCCAACACCCGCACGGCCTCCGGGCGGCAACCGACCGCGACGAACTTGGCGGCGAACTCCTCGGTTTGCACGCCGATACCGGTGAAGGCGCGGAACAGGCCGCGGAACAGGAAGCCGGCCCGTTTATAGCGCGAATAAGAGCGGTCCGAAAGGCGGCCGTTGATCAGGAAAAGCGGGAGATGGCCCGCCTGGGCGCGCCAGATGAAATTCGGCCAGATCTCCCCCTCGACCAGGACAATCGCCGTCGGGTGCAGCGCGCCGAAGGCGAAGGAGACGAATTTGTGGCGGTCGATGGGGTAGTAGATCTTGCCGACGTGGACTGGGAGCCGTTTTTGCAGCTCCGCCATCCCGGTGGTGGTGGTGGTGGACACGAGAAGCTTGGCGTTGGGAAAGCGGGCTTGAAGGGCGTTGACGAAGGCCACGCAGACATTCATCTCCCCCACGCTGACGGCGTGGATCCAGATCACATGCCGGTTGGTCAGGGATTGCTGCAGATTCCGGTCATATTCGCCGAACCGCTGCATGAATCCCCGCCTCCAATTTCCCCGGCGCCACAGCCGCCAAAAATAATAGGGCGAGGAGAGCGCGAAGCCGATGATAAATAAAATATTGTATAATAGGCGCATTTCAGGCGATTCCCAGCTCCGCCTAGCCGTTCACGGGACTCAGGCACAGCACGCTTGACGACCACCAGCATACGGTCGGAGGGGGTTTTTCCACAAGCCGGAAAGAAAAGTAAGCAAAGAGTTGACGGATTTCCGATTTTCCTATTCAATCCCCTTATGCAAATTGAAAGTTTGAAAGTTTTCTGCGACCTGGCTGAGACAGAAAGTTTCACCAAGGCCGCTCAAATCAACGAAGTGACCCAGTCGGCCGTCAGCCAAACCATCAGCACCTTGGAACGGCAGTTCAAGTCCTTGTTGATCGAACGGAGCAAGAAGAATTTTCGGCTCACTCCCGAGGGGCAGGTGTTCTACGATTACAGCAAACGGATCCTCCAGAGCTTCGACGCGCTCCACAGCAAGCTCCAGGAACTCGAGGGGGTCATCTCCGGCAACATCCGCGTCGCCACCATTTACACCATCGGTCTCCATGTCCTGCCGCCCTACCTCAAGCGGTTTCTCAAGGAATATCCGTCGGTCAATGTGCATGTTGAATACCGGCGGCCCAACCAGGTGTATGAGGATGTGCTGGGCAACGTGGTGGACCTGGGCCTGGTGGCCTATCCGATGCGGGATGCCAAGCTCGAGTTGGTGCCGTTGCGCAAGGAGCCCATGGTGCTCATCTGCCACCCGCAAAACCCGCTCGCGAAGTCCCAGACTATCAAACTCCGCGCGCTCAACGGCTTGCGCTTCGTCAGCTTCGAACATGACATCCCCACTCGCAAGGCGACCGACAAGATCTTCAAGGAACACGATATCGAGGTCGAACACGCCATGGAATTCGACAACATCGAGACGGTGAAACGCGCCGTCGAGATCGATTCCGGCGTCGCCATTGTGCCCCAGGCCACCATTCAACAGGAGGTCAGCAAGCAGACCCTGGCCGCGGTCCAAATCGAAGGCGGGGAGTTCGTCCGTCCCCTCGGCGCCATTTACAAAAAGAGTCGCGTGCTTTCCCCGGCGATCAAGCAGTTCCTGGCGTTGCTCCGCGAAAACATCTAGCCTCCACGGTGAGGAGGCAGCAGCCCCGGTGGGCCTGCCTCCGCAGCCCGGGGCGGGCGTCCGCCTGCCAAATCAGCCGGGAACCAACCCCTGCGCAAACTCCCGCGCGCGGCGGATCAGTTCCCAGTCTTTCACCAGGTCGCCGAAGCGGAATCTGGGCGCGCCGCTCTGCTGCTGGCCCAGCAACTCGCCGGGGCCGCGGATTTCCAGGTCTGCCTCCGCGATGCGGAAGCCGTCGGTGGTTTGCTCGAGCACCTTCAGACGCGGTTGGGCCTCGGGGTGCTTGCTGGCGGCGGTGAGCAGGATGCAATAAGCCTCGTGGAATCCCCGCCCAATGCGCCCGCGGAGTTGGTGGAGTTGCGCCAACCCGAACTGCTCGGCGTTTTCGATCACCATGATGGTCGCGTTCGGGACGTCCACTCCCACCTCGATTAACGACGTCGCCAGGAGCACTTTGACCGCGCCGCGGCGGAAGGCGGCCATGACAGCTTCCTTCTCCCGGGGCTTAAGGCGGCCGTGCAGCAAGCCAATCGGGAACGGCGTCAGGGCCTTTTCCACCGCCTCGAATTCCCGAGTTACCGCTTTTACCCCGTTGGCCGTCTCCTCGACCCGGGGATAGACCACATAGGCCTGCCGGCCTTCGCCCAGCTTTTCGCGCATAAACGCCCAGACCTTTTCCAGCTTGTCCGCCGTCCGGATAAAGGTCCGGACGCGTCCGCGGCCGGGCGGCATCTGGTCGATGGTGGAGAGATCCAGGTCGCCATAGACCGTCAGGCCGAGCGTGCGTGGGATGGGCGTGGCGGTCATGACCAGCAAGTGGGGGTAGTGGCCTTTGCGGAGGAGTTGCTCCCGCTGGGCCACGCCAAATTTGTGCTGTTCGTCGATGACCACTAGCCCCAGGTTCTCCGGCGCGAAGCCGGCCTCGATCAGGGCGTGGGTGCCTATGGTGAGTTTGGGCCTGGGTGGCTGGCGCGCGGCCTGGCTTTCGCTCCCGGCGGGCGCGGGGTCCGAGGCAAGGGCGGGGGCTCCCCCGGCTTGGCTGGCTTCGAGGACCATTGGCCCGTCGTTGGCCGCGCGGTCCGTTGGCGCGGCGGCTTTATGACTGCCGGTCCGCAATTCCACCGCCAGGCCCAGCGGCTCGAACCACTTCCGGAAGTTGGCGTGGTGTTGTTCGGCCAGGATCTCGGTCGGGGCCATCAAGGCGGCGTCGTGCCCGCTCTCCAGCACCATGAGCGCGCAACAGGCCGCCACCACGGTTTTGCCCGATCCGACATCGCCTTGCAGCAGCCGCCGCATCGGATGCCGTCCGGCCAGGTCCCCCCGCAGGGTGCGGAGCACGCGCGCCTGGGCCTGGGTGAGGTTAAACTCCAGCCCGGCCAGGAAGGGTTTCACCAGGCGATTGTCGCTCGAGCAGGGCAGGGCCTGGGCGTGCGTCTCGAAGTTGCGCCGCCGGGCTACGAGTTGCCGCTGCAAGTCGACGAACTCATCGAGCGCCAGCCGACGCCGCGCCCGCTCCGCGTCCTGCTCCGTCTCGGGGAAATGCACCAGGCGAATCGCCCGTGCCCGGCCTGGCAATCCCACCCCTTCATACTCGATGCGCGACGCAAACTCCGCCAGCCCGGCCCAGGGTTCCCCAATGGCCGCCTCCGCCCCCGCCAGCGTCCGCCAGATCAACCCCCGCAGCCATTTCTGCGGCAGCCCCTCGGTCAACGGGTAGATCGGCGCGATCCGATTCAGGTGGATGCTGCTCTCCTCGCCCCCTTCGATCACCTCCGTTTCCGGGTGATCGAAGGTGCGCGGTTTGAGCTGGATCGGCTTGCCGAACACCACCACCTCGTCTCCGGTGGAGAAGTACTTCTCCATGAACGGCAGGTTCCACCATCGGCAATGCAGCCGCGCGGTGCCATCGTCCACAATGATCTCGAAGATCGACCGGGTGTGCTGCTGGAACCACTTGGTCCCCTTGGCCACGATCCGACCTTGTGTCAGGGCGGCCTCGCCCAGGCGCAGCTCGGCGATCGGCCGGAAATGCCGCCGGTCCTCGTAGCGCGCCGGGCGGTGCCGCAGCAGGTCCTCGACCGTGCGAATCCCGAGACGATCGAGCTGCGCGGCCCGTTCCGGGCCAACCCCGAAGAGCGAGGTCACCGGACGCGCTAAAGGAGAAATCCGTGGCTCGGGCTCAGGCATCCCTCAGTCCCCCGGTTTCGCGGTTGACGCGTCCGTGTTCGTCCGTGTGGGTCCATGTCTGTCCGCTCCGCATCATTCGCTGGACTATACACTGCATACGCCCTCGGATGCGCGCAAGCCCATAACACTCCGATGACCGACTACGGTGTTCAACCCCCGGTGCTGGCGGGCATCCTCACTACGGGCGATGGGGTAAAGATCAAGTTCGTCTGGATCGTGGTCCGTAGCCCCTAGTCCTCCGTCCCGGCCAGGAATACGGCGGAATAAAGGCGTTGCCGAGGCGGGCGCACCGGACGCCGTGCGGCGAAAACGTGCGGCGAAAACGCTTGCGTTTTTCCGGCGATTTGTTAGGAAAAAGGGGTCAATATCACGAAGACACACCGACTTTGATTCCAATCATGAAGACGTTTCTGAAAATCAGCGCCCTCGGGCTCCTGGCCGCCTCGATTCTCGGCCTGCCGCTTTCCCTGTCAGCCCAGACCAACGCCCCCTCTACGAATGTGACCAAGGCGGTCACGGCCAAGAAGAAAGCCGCGACCGCGAAGAAGCCCGCCGCCGGCCCGTTCCATGGCAACCTGGCGGCCATGGATAAGGTCGCCAAGACCATCACGGTGGGTACCCGCACTTTCCAAGTCACGGCCGAAACGATGATCTTCAAAGACAGCAAGCCGGCGACCTTCGACGACGGGGTCGTTGGGGAGCCGGTAAGCGGCTACGTCAAACCGGCGGCAGACGGGAAGTGGAACGCCACGAAAGTGAATTTCGGCGCGAAAACGACGACCAAGGGCGCGGCTGCGAAAGCGGCCGCCAAGCCGGCCCCCGAGGCCGGGAGCACGAAATAGGGTGCGCCGGGGAGTGGCGCCACCGGGGGCTATCGCCGCCACCAGCCGGTTTTGCTCTTGACGCTGGGGCCCACCAAGGGCCCGCTCTGGGTATTGCGGTTGACGATCAAACGCGAGCGAGCAAATTCGAGGGCGAGCTTGAATTCGTCATAGCTCAGGTAGCGATCGGCCGGGTTCTTGGCCAGCACTTTGACCAGGGCGTCGCTGGTGTCCTGCGAGATGTCCAGGGCGACCGCGTTCGGCGGGTTCAGGGGGAGATGGACATGGGCGGCCACTAATTCTTCGACGGTGGGCGCTTCGAAGGGCACATGGCCGGTCAGCGCGTGATAGAGGGTGCAACCCAAGCTGTACATATCCGACAGGAAGGTCTCGGGCTCGCGCTTGATCTTCTCGGGCGCCACATAGTAAGGGGTGCCTTCGGTGACAGCCGAGGTTTCGACCTGGGCGTCGACCTTGCGGGCCAAGCCGAAGTCCACGAGTTTCGGCTCGTTGTCGGCATTGAAGAGGATGTTGCCCGGCTTGATGTCACGGTGGAGCAAGTTGTGTTTGAGCGCCATATCCAGAGCGGAGGCGATCTTGATGCCCACGTCCAGGACCACCAATTCATCCAGGCGCTGGTGCTTTTCGATGCGCGTGTCCAGGCTGCCCTGGTCGGCCAGCTCCATCACCAGGTAACGCTGGCCTTCGTACTCGTCAAAGGCGTAGATGTGGATGATGTTGGTATGGTTGAGGGAGGCGCAGGCGCGCGCCTCGCGGAAGAAGCTATCGAGCGCCGCCGGGTCGTTCTCCAACTCGCGGCGCATGAGCTTCACGGCCACCAACCGTTCGAGGATGGTATCGAAGGCGCGGTAAACCTTCCCATGGCCACCCGAGCCGATCTTGGCGCGGAGTTCGAAATGCCGCATCTGCATCGGCATCATGATGGGATGGCCGCACTTGTTGCACGGCACTGAGGCCAAGGGAGGTAAATCGCCGGGGATGAACGCCTTGCTTTCGCACCCACTGCACGTAACCATTTTTAGCGGTTTGTCGTTTGCGCTCATTTCTCTCAGGATCAGTTTAGCATCCCACGGTCCCGCCACAAGCTTAATTGACCCCAAAATCGGCGCCGCCGCAGTTGAGGACGGCCACCAGGCGGCGTGACTTTCGCGCCCGCCGGAAGGGGTGAAACCCCCGAGCGTCGCGGGTTCGGTTGGTTGCCGGTCAGCGAGGCAGATCCGACTGGGTGGTGCTGACCGGCGCCGTCGGCGTGGCCATGGCCTTTAGAGCGGCGGGCCTCGAGCCCGGGGCCGCCTCGTTGGTGCTGCCGCGGCGGTAACCTTGTAGATCCAGGGTCACATGGGCGTATCCCATCTGCCGGAGCGCCGCTGCGACTTTGCTGGCGACCCCGTCGGCGAGAAACTTGCGCATTTCCTCGGGCCCCACCTCGATCCGCGCCAGGTGCGTGACCAAGGTGGCCGCCACCGGCTCGCTGGGGCGCAAGGGAGGGAAACCCTCCCGCGCGGAGCTGTCTCCGGTGCGCGCCACTTCGGTGGAGAGACGCAATTCGTGATGCCGGACGCGCACGTCGTAAAACCCGAGGTCGCGCAACAGATCTTCGCTCTGCTCGATCATGCGGAGCTTGGCCGGAGTGACCGCCTCGCCATACGGGACCCGGGAACTCAAGCATGCCATCTGGGGCTTGTCCGCAGTGGGCAGACCGAGTTCGGCGGAGAATTCGCGAATCTCCGCCTTGGTCAGACCGGCCTCTTTGAGCGGGGCGCGGACCTGGAATTCCGCCGCCGCCTGGGCGCCAGGACGGTGGTCACCGACATCACTGGCGTTTTCACCGTAAGCGATGACGGCGAACCCCTCACTCCGAGCCACCGGCGCCAGCTCGGTGAAGAGCTCGTGTTTGCAAAAATAACAACGATTATTGGGATTGGCCACGTAGCTCGGGTTGTCGAACTCGCGTGTGCGCAGGACACGAACCGGGAAATGGAACTGCTCGGCCAGTGCCAGCGCTTCGGCCAACTCACGCCGGGGCAGGCTGGGCGTGTCGGCGATCGCCGCCAACGCCTTGTCCCCCAGCACCTGGTGGGCCACGTACCCCAGAAATGCCGAGTCCACACCGCCCGAATAGGCCACGAGGCAGGATCCGTACGAACGCAAGAGCGCGCGCAACCGTTCTAATTTGTCCGATTCCACACCATGACCATGACATTGGCCGCGCGGGTTGTCGAGCTGGCAAAGGGGTGGGACCGCTTGTCCCCACTTCGTGCGAGCGCGGGAAACGGGGCCGAGCCGTCCCCGCCCCGGAATCTGGAGCTGGATGCCGCCCCGCCGTCTGACCCCCAACGGGCGCACGCCCCGCGATCTTTTTGCCTGACGCGCCTCCCGAACCCGAAGAGAATGAGCCGATGAAACCATGGATGGTTGTGGTCAACCCTGCGGCGGGTAATCAGAGGGGGCGCGAGGATTGGGGCGAGATCGCCCGCCTCCTGGACCAGCACGAGATCCACCACGACCATCGGTTCACCGAGTCCCCCCGGCACGGTCTGACGCTGATTCGGGATTGCCTGGCCGGCGGGTATCGCCAGTTCATCATCGCCGGAGGTGACGGTCTGTTGAGCGAAGCCGTGAATGCGATCTTCACCCAAACCGCTGTGGATCCCGCCTTGGTCACTCTGGCGTTGATTCCGGTGGGGACCGGCAACGACTGGGCCAGGACCTTCAAGCTACCCGCTGACTACCGGGCGGCGGTCGAGACCATCCGCCAGGGAAAGACCTTGTGGCACGATGTCGGGCGGGTCTTCTACCAGGTGGGCCAGCAAGAACAGTCGTGGTATTTCCTCAATATGTGCGGGCTGGGTTTCGATGCCGAGGTCAACCAAAAGGTGGCCGCGGACCGCGCCACCGGCGACCTCGGGCCCCTGAAGTACCGCTACCATATCTTCTCCACTCTGATGGGGTACGAGCCGACGAGAATGACCTTGGACATTGATGGCACCGAGGTCTGCCACGAGGTGCTGAGTCTCGCCCTGGGCATCGGGCAGTACCACGGTGGCGGCATGAAGCAACTGCCTTCGGCGGTGCCCGATGACGGGCTCTTCGATCTCAGCGTGATTGAGCGGATCAGCCGGTTGAAGGCGTTGCGGTCGGTGTCCAAGCTCTACGACGGCTCGTTCGTGGAATTACCCGAAGTGTCCACCTATCGGGGGAAGGCCATTCGGATCGCCTCGGAGCCGGCCTGCCGGCTCGAGGCGGATGGGGAAGCGTTGGGCCAATCGCCCTTCCGCTTCGAGATCTACCCGAGGCGGCTCCAGGTCCTCATCGCATGAACGCTGATTAGCGATCCGCCGTCTTGGGCACGATGTCGGTCTGAAGCCGGGGATCGGCGCCCCGGACGACGGTCTCCGGCAGACCCAGTTCGCGGCGGACGATGTTCGTGCCCTGCGCGATGGAGGCGCTCTTGAAGAAGGCGATCTCCCGGTTGCAACCCTGGCGGCCGAAACCGCAGTCGCTCGACACGATCAGTTGCTCGGGTGCGACACTCTCCAGGGCGCGACGAATCGAGGCGGCCACGTCCTCGGGCCGTTCCACCTGCAAGGTGCGATGGCTGACGACCCCCACGGCGAGCTTCTTCTTGAGGTTCCCCTTAAACGGGGCAAACAGCTCCATCTCGCGGAAATTCCGATCCTTGGTTTCGATCGTCCACACGTCTCCGCGGCAAGCCTCCAGGTAGAGTTGGAACGACTCGCGGTAGCTGTCGTTTTCGATGACGCGCTGCATGTTGGGATTGCCCCAGCAGGTGTGAATCCAGAGCTCGACGTCGTCCAAGCCCTGAACCTCGCGGTTATAGGCCTCGAGCATGAACTTGACCTCGTCGTGATCCCGTCCGTAGGTGTTGGCCCAGAAATGGAGGGTGGGTTCCTCGATCTGGATGCACCGGCAGCCGGCGGCGCGCAAGGCGAGCAGTTCCTGGTTCATCGCTACCGCCATATCCCAGATCACCTCCCGATGGTCCTTGTAATGCGGCGTGTGGAGGTCCAGGAACAACCCCATCACCTGCGAACAGCAGGTCCCGAAGCGGACGGGGCGCGAGGTCTTGGCCTGCGCCAGGCGCCAGATTTTCGGGTAGTCGAGCGGCCGGTGTTCCACCTTGCCCACAACCCGCGGCCAGCGCCAGCCGGTGTAGATTTCATTCAGCAGCGTGCCCGGCGGGTAGCGCAGCCAGGGAGAGCGCGTCTCCTCGGATTGCAGGAAATCTCCACTGAATCCCGTCCAGCGTTGCAGTGGGTAATGGTGCCACGAGCGGCCTGCCAGGTCGTCATCGCAATGCAAATCGCCGTGCGTGAGAATGTCCAGGCCGGCGCGCTCCTGGTCGCTGAGCACCGCCGCCAGGGCGTCCTGGAACTTCTCACGATAGCGCACGTCGAGCATGCAGGAATCCAGTGGCCGGCCCCACATGCTGTCGTCGAACCATCGTGGCCGCGGCCACGATCCGGTAACCGTGCAAGGCAGAACTTTATCGGCGGTAATTGTGAGCATGCCTTGTTACTTAAACCGCCTTTCGCGGTTTTGCAACTGGGCGGTGGCCGAAGATGACCGCCCGGGGAGGGACATTGACAATGGGGCCGGACAGCCGCATCCTGCTTTGGAATAGCAAGTCACCAGATTATATGAAAGCCAGGTTCGCATTGATTGGAGTTCTCCTGCTTGTGGCGGAAAGCGTGTTCGGCCAGGGCGCCGCGATGATCATCAAACAGCGGGCCAAAGAGATTCGCGACCAGAATAACGTCCGGCAGGAGGTGCCAACCCCGGCCCCGGCCGTGCAACCGGCTCAACCCGCCGCCCCCGCGGCGCCCCCGCGGGCCCTGACGCCGCAGGAACAGTGCCTGGCCCGGATCCAAAGCGATCTGTCAGCCATGAAGCCCGAGGCCCAGCCCTCGATTCCCCAGAAGCTGGCACTGGGCAAGGACCTGATGTCCGCGGTGCAGGGCCCGGCCAAGCCGTCGCAAGCGACCGTCAACAAGCTGGCCCGGGACATCGCGGACGTGCTCGGGGAAAAACTGCTGGCCACCGTGACCGTTAAACGCCTGGTGCAGGACCTCAATACGATCCTCAATCCCACCGCCATCGGGGCCACGCAACTCAGCGACGTCATCGCCGACCTCCAGGCGATCTTCCAGGCCAACAACGTCGATCGCAAAGAAGCCGTCGCGATTGCCGCCGATGCGAAGGCGACGTCCGACGAGATCAAGAAAGCCGCCGCCACGCCCGCGCCGTAGCGGGAACCGCTCGCAAGCCGTGTGCTTCCGCGCCTCCCGCGAACCCTTGGCCGAGCGGTGACTCTCCCGCCCGGGGTCGTTCCCCGTCAGCCTTTCGGGTCCGGGTCTAGCTGGCGTTTCCGTTCCAATTCCTGAGCTTCCCCGGCGGCCCCAGCCCGCCGGCGGTTGACGAACCACCGCAGGGTGAACCAGGCCAGGATCGAGACGGCGACGCCCAGGCCAATGAGGCCCGCGCTTTTTTTGAAGGAACCGCCCAGGGCGCCCGCGCCGATGAGGGTGCAGGGGATCGCCTCAGGCAACTGGCCGATCAGGGTTCCGATGACATATTGCCGCTGGCGGAGCGGCAGGAGGCCGCAGGCCAGGTTGATCAGCAATCCCGGCACCGGCAGTTGCCGGGCCAGAATGACGCCCGCGACCCCCTCCTGCCGGACGAGGTCGTGCAGTCTCCGGCCGCGATGGGCCAGGAAGCGCACCGCCCAGTCATGCAGGAAAAATCGAGCCCCCAGAAAAAGGACATAATTGCCGATGAACGTGCCCACTTGCGCCCAGAGCAGGCCGGACCAGAAGCCCAAGGCCATTCCCGCCAGGACGCATAGCACCAACCGGGGAAACCCCAGGCCCACCAGCACCGCCACGCCCAAGGTCAGCACGACCGGCGCCAGCCAACCCAGGTTGCGAATGGAGTCGCTCAACTCGCGCAACCGCCCGAGGTATCCGCGCAAGGGCGAGAAATAGACGATTCCCAGGAGGACTACCACTACGCCCGCCAGGACCGCCAACTTCCGCCACGGCGGGCTCGATGCTTCGCTCACTTGGCGGGCGGGCTTTCCTTGCGGTAGTTGATGCCCATTTGATCAAACCGTTGGAATTGCGGTTGCAGCCGCTGGACAAAATCGGCGTAGTCACGCCCGGTCTTGGGCGACCAGGAGACCTCGGCGATGGCACAGAGCCGTGGGTAGATCATGTATTGCGCGTGCCTGAACGCAGCGATGTACTCGGTCCACAGATTGCCTTGGGCGCCGAGGATATGGGCGGCGAATTGGGCGTCAAGTTTGGCCGGCACCGGTTCAAGGGCATAAACCTTCTTGAGCGGGAGAAACCCGCCGATGGCCTTGGGTTCGGTGGCGTGGTTGGTGGCCTGGTAGTAATCGAAGTAGCAATTGCTGGTGGGCGACATCACGACGTCGTGACCGTCCGTCGCCGCCTCGACCGCGCCGCCAATCCAATCCATCACCGCCGCGTTCTTGGCCAGGCCGCCCTCGCGGATTTCGCTCCAGCCGATGAGATTCCGGCCCCGGGAATTGACGAACTTCTCGATCCGGCGGATGAAGTAGCTCTGGAGTTCCTTCTCGCTCGGGAGTTGCTCGGCCGTCTTGCGCGCCTGGCACTTGGCGCACTTTTGCCAATTGTCTTTCGGCACCTCGTCCCCGCCGATATGGATGTACTTCCCGGGGAACAGGTCAATGACCTCCCCGAGGATGTTCTGAAGGAACTCGAAGGTCCCGTCCTTGCCGGCGCAATAAACGCCGGCGAACACCCCGCCGTTCAGGTCCGTGGAGTAAGGGCCGCCCGAGCAACTGAATTCGGGATAGGCGGACAGCGCCGCCGTCGAGTGGCCCGGCATCTCAATCTCCGGCACGATGGTGATGTGACGCGCGGACGCGTAGGCGATGACTTCCCGAATGTCAGCCTGCGTGTAGAAGCCGCCGTAACGGCCGTCGGGACCGTAGGCCGCGCTGCTCTTCGGGTCGAGGCCGAAGCCGATGCTTTTGCGCCAGGCGCCCACCTGGGTCAGGCGGGGATAGTGCTTGATCTCGATCCGCCAACCCTGGTCATCCACCAGGTGCCAGTGGAATTGGTTCAGTTTCTGGGCCGCCATCGAGTCGAGCAACTGCTTGATCTCGTCCAAGTTGTAAAAATGGCGAGACACATCGAGCATCAACCCGCGCCAGGGGAAGCGCGGTTGGTCCTCGATCTGCGCGCACGGGATCTTCCAACTCACGCCCGAGGCCGGCGAGGCCGCGTAGATCTGCGGCGGCAGAAGCTGGAGCAGGGTCTGCACCCCGTAAAACAGTCCCGCTGGGTGTGGGGCGCGGATGGTAACGGAGTCTTGGCTGACCGTCAGTTCGTAACCCTCCTCGCCCAGGGTGGCCTTGGCATCGCGCGTGGTGAGCACGATATTCCCCTTGGCCGAACCGGAACCCGCGCCGAGCTTCAGCGGGTAACCGGTCGCCGGTCGCAGACGACCCGCCAAATACTGCGCGGTGTCTTGTGAGGTGGCATCGGCCAGAATGTTAGCCGTCGGATCGAGGTTGAACCCTCCCGGCGGGAAGGTGGCCTTGGCGGGCAACGGGATGAGCCCGGGGGCCTCCGCCGTCGCGGCGTGGCCGTCGAAGACGATCATGGAGAAAAGCACCCCGGCAGCGATGCAGGGGAGAACGGTTCCAGCAGTTGTTCTATTCATGATGCCTCAGTATAGGGGGATGGCGGGCGCCAGGGCAACGGATTCCTGGCAGCCCCGGGGTGCGCGCTCGGCTCATTTCAGGCCGGCTTCTCCGAGATAATTCCCGTAGGTGAGCAGCAGGACGGCCACCGCCAGCACCACCAGCGCCAGCGCCACCGTGCGGTGGGTCACCCGCCGACAGGCGCGCCACTCGCGCAAGACCACGCCCACCACGTTGCTGATGAGCACCAGCAGGATCATGTGAATGGCCCAACTCGTGAACTTGTAGGCCCCCATCCGCACATGGCCGAGGTTGTAAAAAAAGAATTGACCATACCAAAACAGGCCGGTGACCAGGGCCATCGCCCAGTTCACCGGCAGGCTGGCCCGTTCCACCCCCGCCGGCAGTTCGATCACTTCCCCCCAGGTCTGATGCCGCGCGTGCAGCCAGAGGCAGTAGACCGCCGTGGTCAAAAACGCGCCCGTGTTCGCAAAGATATAAACCACGTTCCCGCGCCACATTCCCGCACCATGAGCGGAAGCTATATCCGCGATCGGTTCGCCCGCCTCGAGCGCGAAGCCATAGACCGCGGACAGCACTCCCGCCATCAGCGAGAGCAATAAACCCTTCATCAGCGAGAACTCCCGGCTGCCCGTCTGGCCGCTCAAGTCACGCTCCTTCAATCGTCCGGCCGTGCCCGCCAGCGCGATGCCGAGCGTGCCCACGACGATTCCCGCGAGGATCCAGCCCGCGCCGGTCTTCGCCAGGGTGGCGCCCAGCGTGCCTTTGAGCAGCGGCGGGATGAGCGTTCCCAGCACGCTCGAAAGTCCCACCGCGATCGCGTAGGTCAGCGAAAAGCCAATGTAACGAATGGAGATGCCGAAGGCGGTCCCCCCAATGCCGTAAGCCGCGCCCAGCAAGAAGGAGTTTCGCATCGCTTCCCGCGGCGCTTCCCGCAACACGGCGGCCAGGTCTGGGATGGTCAGCATCGCGCCCGCCAGGGGCAGCAAGAACCAGCAGAAGGACGCCTGCGTGAGCCAATAAGTCTGCCACGACCAGCGCCGGACCTGTTTTTGCGGCGTGTAGCAAGTGGCGGCGAAGAGCGCCCCCACCGCGTGCAGCGCGACGCCCAGCAGGGGATTGGCGGGAAAGGCGGTCATGGGTCAGTCGCAGTGAAAGACTTCGTCCATCCCCGCCCACCACTCGGTGGGGCCTCGGCCGGCGAGTGGCTCCTGGCATGGTTTGCAGACCGCCCACCAACGCTGGGTGGTCGGGTCTGCCGCCA
>Ga0316221_1002589_pt1 | contig 15997 bp, 14 predicted proteins | sample TBH18007metaG_FD_206003 | JGI IMG/M metagenome (GOLD analysis project Ga0316221, IMG submission 206003) | Freshwater microbial communities from Trout Bog Lake, Wisconsin, USA - TBH18007 | ecosystem: Environmental > Aquatic > Freshwater > Lake > Hypolimnion/Profundal zone | place: USA: Wisconsin... | reverse complement strand
TGTTCCAGCGTATTTACGACAAGCTGGATGGGAAGGCTGACAAATGAGTATTACCACCAACCTTGCCCTAAACGAACCAGCGTATAATAGCACATCCCCTACGTGGGATCAGCCGCTTAACTATAATGCCACCATTCTTGACCAGATGTTTGGCAATACGACTAGCGTATCGGTCAGCACCAGCGGTAGCCCTACATACACCAATATTGCGGCCCCTAGTTCCACGGCGGCGGGTAATACGTCCCAGTGCATGAGATTCAGCCTAACTGGGTCTTTGGCGGCGAATCAGCTTGTTCTTTTGCCGCAAAACGTGGCGGGTATGTGGATTGTCACCAACAATTGCACGGGATCGTACACCGTTACAATGGGTTCCAACAATGGTAGCAATGCTGCGGCTGGTGGGATTTTAGCTATTCCAACCGCTTATAGCATCATTATTTATTCTGATGGAACCAATATTGGCCTTGCCAGCTCGTCCAGCACAAATTCCGGTATCTCCCAAGCACAGGCGATTGCGTACTCCATGATATTGGGCCTCTAAGGGGCGGTACATGAAATACACTTGGTCATTTCCCCAATTCATCGTAAACCCTACATCTGGTGGGTTATCAAATGTGGTAACCGCTATTAATTGGATTTGTACGGGTACAGATGGCTTGGTTACGTCGTCAAGTTCTGGTACAGTGCAATTAGGGTCGCCAAATCCCGCAGAATTTGTACCTTACGATCAAATTACGCAGGAAATGGCATTCAACTGGGTATCTCAATCAATTAGTGTATCTGGGGTGGAATCCGCCATAGCCGCACAAATAAAGCAGATATCTGCACCGCAATTACAACCACAGAATCCACCATTTTAGGAGAAAATAATGGATAATTTGGAATTGGAATTAAAGTTAACGGTAGCCCATGTAAATGCGATTTTGAAGCATTTGGGTCAAGGGGTTTATTCGGAAGTGGCGGATCTGATCAATCATTTGCATTCTCAGTCTGTTCCACAGGTACAGGCGGCTACTGCTCCAGCACCTGCTGCGGAAGAAAAGCCTGAAGAATAAGGACGTGGGTTATGACAACTGGCCTTAATTACAATAGTTACGTGCAGCAGATTGCCACGTTGGCGGTTGTCCCTACGACTGACACTAATTTCCAAATCATATTGCCGCAAGCAATATCCTACGCGGAACTGCGGATGCAACGTGATTTGGACTTTTTGTCCACCCAGATTTACGACAATACGTCCTTCACGACAACGCAGAATCAAAACATTTTATCCATACCTACGGCGGCGTTTATTACGCTTCAGACCATTCAGGTTACCGTAAATGGTGTAACGTACCCTTTGTCCCCGGTGGCGAAGGAATACATTCAGAATGTGTTTAACAGCACCGCAAGTGCAGGAGTTCCAAGTGTCTTTGCTGTTTACGGCGGCGATTCGGCCACGACTGGAAACACAAGCCAAAACATTTTGTTTGGGCCGTATCCTGACTCAGCTTATCCATTGACGTTTACGGGGACGATTCATGCGTCGTCCTTGTCCGCGTCCAACCCTACGACCTTTATCTCCACCTACCTGCCGGATCTCTTTATCTGTGCCAGTATGGTATATATTGGTGGATATCAGCGCAATTTTTCCTCTACGGGCGCTGATCAACAGATGCCTATTAATTGGGAACAACAATATCAAACGCTTCTTAAGGGTGCTACGGTTGAGGAATATCGTAAAAAATTCCAATCCGCCGCATGGGGTCCGCAGTCACCTTCTCCTATTGCTACGCCGCCAAGGGGATAAACAATGTCCCGCAGTACGCTTAAACTCATCCCCGGCGTTGATGTAATCAAGACGCCGACCCTGAATGAGGCGGCTCTTTCCTCCACTAATCTTGTCCGGTTTATGCCTGACCGCAACAATTTGGGGTTAGTGCAAAAGCTAGGTGGCTGGGTTGCGTATTATAATTCAGCATATTCATCCGCTATACGGGCGCTAAAAGGCTGGGCGGATCTTAATGCCGTTAATCACTTGGCGGTGGGGTGTACAACATCTTTAAACGTCCTGACGGGTAACGTTAACCAAAACATTACGCCGCAGACCCTTACGACCAACACGGCCCCTAACTTTGCTACGACATCCGGATCATCAACGGTTACGGTTGTGGATTCTGGAATTACCGCGTCCATCTTTGATTACGTGGATTACGTAACCCCCGTATCTGTAGGCGGAATTGTCCTTACGGGATCTTATTTAATTCAATCTGTAGCAAGTACAACTTACACCATTACGGCTGGCTCTAATGCGACATCAACCGCAAATACCACAACCAACACCGTTGCAGGGTCATTTGTCGTAGGAAACACCTATAAAATTGTATCCGTGGGAACAACGGATTTTACATTAATTGGCGCTTCCGCCAATACGGTGGGTGTAATATTCAACGCCACAGGGGTCGGTACGGGCACGGGTACCGCCAAATTGGTGGGTGTATATTCCTTTCAAACAACTTCAGGCTCTAACGTTGTAACAGGTTACCTTGATAACCACGGGTATTCCGTAGGTTCAACTTTTTACGTTGGCGTTTCCACATCAATAGGCGGGTTAACATTATCTGGCCTTTACACCGTTCTTAGCGTTGTAAATTCTGGAACGTTTACATTTTCCGCTCCAAATACGGCTTCTTCATCGGCTGGTCCAACGGCGATTAACAGCGGTAACGTTCAATCAAAATTTTACATTGCGGTTGGGCCGCAACCTACAAGTGCTGGATTTGGTGTTGGCGGGTTTGGAACGGGCGGCTTTGGTGTCGGTGTTGCACCAGCCTCTACCCCCGGAACGGCTATTACCGCATCAGATTGGACATTAGATAACTTTGGCGAAAACTTAATTGCTTGCCCTGCGGGTGGTCCAATTTACTATTGGTCGCCGTCGGGTGCGTTGCAAAATGCTCAGATCTTAAGCGGCCAAGTTCCCTTGGTTAACGATGGTATCTTTGTCGCTATGCCGCAGCGCCAAGTGGTTGCTTGGGGTTCATCTTTTACGTTGCAGCCTGATCCATTATTGATTCGTTGGTCTGACGTAGCGGATAGCACCGTTTGGATAGGAACCGCCACCAATCAGGCGGGATCTTACCGTATCCCTACGGGTTCCAAGATTGTTACGTGTATCCAAGGTCCGCAACAAGGTCTTATTTGGACCGATCTTGACCTGTGGGCGATGCAGTATATCGGTGCTCCGTTGGTATATGGATTCAACAAGATTGGATCAAACTGCGGTGCAATCTCCCGCAAATGCGTCGGGCAAATGGGTAACACCGTTTATTGGATGTCCCAGAAACAATTCTTTATGAATGCAGGTAATGGCCCGCAACCCTTACCATGCCCCGTTTGGGACGTTATTTTCCAAAACCTTAACACGGGGAGTGATGCTAATGGCATTCCGTATACCCAGCATATCCGTTGCGCCCCTAACTCACAGTTTAATGAGATTATGTGGTTTTATCCGTCGGCGGCTGGTAACGGAGAAAATGATTCGTACGTTAAATATAACACTGTACTTAATCAGTGGGACTTTGGCTCTTTGGGCCGTAGCGCTTGGATTGACCAGTCTGTGCTTGGGCCTCCCATTGGTGCTGGGACTGATAATTACTTATATCAGCACGAAATAGGCAACGACGCGGCGTCTGGCACAACCACCACCGCAATGCAGTCCGCCATGCAAACGGGTTTCTTCAGTATAGCTGAAGGCGACAACATCATGTACGTGGACCAAATTTGGCCCGACATGAAGTGGGGTACGTACTCCGGCAATCAGAACGCCACCGTAAACATGACGTTATACTGGACGAACTATGCGGGTGACCCAACGGTTACGACAGGATCTTACTCAGGATACCCTAGCAACTTGGTATCCTCCGCTACGTTCCCCATGACGCAAGCAACGGAATATATCAGTTGCCGTATACGGGCACGTCTCATTGCCATAAGCATATCCTCCAATGACGTAGGCACATTCTGGCGACTAGGCGGTATCCGCTATAGGGCGGCCCCGGACGGAAAATACTGACATGGCATCACTTGACGATATCCTATCCGCACAAAAGAACGGGGTTGTAGCCCTTAACTCCATTGCTAACTACGATGGGTTGAGAAACGGTTATTTTGGGACGAACAACACCAAAGAAATAGCCGCCGCAACGACCAAGGTAATAAAGCCATCATCTGGCTGGCTGGCTACTATTTCCGTAATAGCGGCGGGATCAACCACCGGATACATTTACGACACCGCCAATGCATCCCTACTGACGGGCAACCGTATTTATGCCATACCCGCCACATTGGGGATTGGGATTTACCAGATACAAATTCCATTTGCGACGGGTTTGACTATCGTTACGGGAACGGGGTCAATTGTATCTTTGACGTATACGTAATTGGGCTATCAAAAAACGCAATTTAGGTGTAATTATACAGAATTATCGGATAGGTGGAGTTTCATATGTCAGACGCATTCCAATACGGTGACGAACGCGATGCGTTTCCAGATACCACCGGGCCAAATTTGCAGGGATTGTTTCCCACAAATGCGATTGATTTCAGCCGCCGTTTAGGCACCGATATTTATAATAATCTCCCGTCTTTCCCAACAACTCCAACGGCTGGCGGCCCAGAAGACAGGGCTATGCGTCGGCTTATGAGCCAATCCATCAGATATGGCAATCGCCCCTCTTCGGCAGATTCAAATGCTACAGTTGGAAACACCCTTTCAAATATGGGTGATTATATTACAAATACGGCCAAATCTTTATATAATGCCGCCCCCTCTTTTAACTATTCGCCAAGTTCGGCGGATGATGTGGGTGCGACCGTATACCCAGCCGAAACGTCCAAAACTCAAGCGATCACCCCCCGAGATCGGTCGGAATATGCGTATAAACCACATGAAAAGTCCACTTTTGAAAAATTAACGGATATTTTTCATTGGTCACACCCTAATAATCCCGCAGGACAAGGTGCCCCTTCATCAAGCAATACAATGGTGGGGGCTTTGACGGGGCAACCTGCTCCAACAACACCAGCCGCGCCAGCAACTCCCGCCGCCGCACCTGCCCCAAACCCTTTTATTAAAGCTTTGACGGGCAATACACCCCAAAACACCACGATTGCAATGGGTGGGGCAAATACGGATACTCAATATCCTAATAGCAAAGTTCCAATGCCAACCGCTCGCCCCAAAAATATGGGCGTAGTACCCCAGCAGAAGCCAGCGGCTGATGCCAATGCGCCATATTTAAATAACGACCCAAATGATACTCGTCCGGGTTCATTGGGTGAAGCAATGAAGTTGTTCCCTAACCGCCCATTGCAGCAAGCTATTTATTATACGGAACCAAACACTGAGCATGGCGGCGGTCAGATGCGCCGTCTTGGTGTTGGTGCGGATACGTCAAAGCTTGATCCCGCTAATATTGCCCGTATCTGGGAGCCAGCGGACATGAATGGCGGTGAAAAGTTTATTCGCGGTGCTTTTGAAACGCCGGGTAAAAACGCCATTACGTTTAATCCAAATCAACAACCTACCCGCAAAACATCTGGCCCTGAAGTGGGGGCGGGATATGCGTCAGGCGGCCATGTTGAAATGGCGGATAAACTTGCGCGCGAAAAGGCAACCCCTTGCCATACGGGAATTATCCATATGGCGGTAGGCGGTCGCACAGACCACCTCCCAATGAACGTTCTTGAAGGTTCATATGTGTTACCAGCGGACATTGTTTCTGGTCTTGGTGAGGGTAATACCTTAGCGGGTGCTAAGATTTTGGACAGCATGTTTTCTCAAGGACCCGGTGGCTCAAAAATCCCTGATTTCCGGGCTAATCCACGTTATCCAAGCTTGATGTTTCCGGTTCCCGGAAATGAAGCATTATCGCAAGCTTCAAGGGCGACGGGTGGTGTGGTTACATCGGGCAAACACCGCCCTGTTCCTATTGTGGCGGCGGGTGGTGAATATGTTGTTCATCCCGATGATGTCGCGCGGTACGGCGGCGGAAATTTAAACACAGGCCACAACAAATTGGACAATTTTGTTAAATATGTTCGGTCTCATTTGATTAAGACGCTTAAAAACCTCCCCGGCCCTAAAAGAGATTGAGAATGACTGATTATAAGGTCAAGGTAGCTACTGAAGATGATGTGGATCAAATCATTGATCTATTAAAAATGATGCACGATGAAAATGGCGTTTTTCAATACGATGAAGAACGAACACGTGATATCATTTTAAACATGATAAGTAATGGCAAAGGCATTGTTGGGGTTATTGGCGATGATCAAATTGAGGCTATGATTGGTTTAATTATTGACCAATTGTGGTACGGGAAAGATTTTCATCTCAATGAATTATTTAATTTTGTTCACCCTGATTTTCGCAGGTCTACTCGCGTCAAATCGTTGATTTCTTTTGCTAAAAAGTGTTCGGATGAAATGCAAATACCTTTAGTGATTGGCGTTGTGGCTAATCACCGGACTGAGGCAAAGGTTAAACTGTACGAAAGACATTTCCCAAAAGCGGGATCTTTCTTTTTATATAACGAAGATTATGCAAGGGTAAACAGTCATGGGTAGTTTATTAAGTCCCGGTCCATCAACCACGACATATCAACCACCTGCGGCGGTAACGGCTGCTTATACCGACCTTATAAATAGGGCTGGTGGACTTTTAAGCACGGGCGCTCCGTATTACGACCCATCAACCGCACAAGCATATGCGGGATTTGTCCCCGGACTAGTCGCTCAACAGACGCCGGACCAGATTAACGCGATTAATAATATTACAAATTTACAGGGTTACACTGACCCTAATTTTGCCGCCGCGACAGCGTTGACGACAAGTGCCGCCGCGCCTGTGCAGATGCAGCAATTTTCGCCTGATGCAATTAACCAATACATGTCACCGTACATGAATGATGTTGTTAATTCTGCGGTGCAAAACATCAATCAAACTAATGCCCAACAACAACAACAGGTGTTGGGCAATTCAATTCAACGGGGTGCATTTGGTGGTGACCGTGCGGGCATTGCTCAAGCTGAATTAGCGCGGCAACAGGGTTTAGCTGGCAATGCTACGATTGCTAACCTTCTTAGCCAAGGTTACGGCCAAGCTTTGGGTGAATTTAACCAACAGCAAGGTGTTGATATTGCAAACCAATTGCAGAATCGTAATTTGCTGTCATCCAACGCGATGAACTTAGCAAATCTTGGGACGGCTGGTCAAACTGCAGCATTGCAACAAGCGCAAGCTCAATATGGGGCGGGTGCAACGGAACAACAACAGCAGCAAGCAAATCTTTCAACCGCTTATCAACAGTATCTCAATCAATACCAATTCCCGTACAATCAATTGGGTTTTTATGGCGGGCTCGTATCAGGTGCGTCGTCGGGATTGGGCGGAACAACCACAGGTACTGCCGCAACGCCTTCATTAGGGTCCACAATTCTTGGTCTTGGCACCACGATAGGATCAATGGGGACAAATAGTATTTTTGGCCAAGCATTAGGGTATAAATCAGGTGGTGCGGTAAATCATTATGATGGTGGTGGCGTTGTCCCATCAGCCGCCAATTCTGTTGCCCCAACCAATAATCCCGCCAATCAACCTATTGAAGCGGCATACAATACATATATGGCTCTTGCTAATTCCGGCAATGCGTCATTGCATGATTTGCGGAATGCGTACAATGCTTATGTTGGTACATTGCAACCCACGCCGGGTGCTGCATTGCCAACAAAAGCAGTCACAGGCCCCGCGCCAACTACTGGCGTTGTAGCTGCTACGACAAATACTACGGCATCAACGACAACACCTGATCCATCTTTAGCTAGGGTGGCAAGTGGTGGTGTAAATAATAAATTGGGCGGCAACACCACTAGCATGGCTAACGGCCCTTACAATAATGGCGGTGGGCCGGGCTATGCATTTAACAGTGGCGGGGTGTTTGGAAATTTAATTAGCTCAATAGCCGCTGGCTTGGAAGGCACGACAAACGTCAACACAACCCCCGCTGAACCCGGTTACACTGGCGTTGTGTCAAGCATGGATACGCCCGTTGACAAAACGGATGTGGGCGGTTTTCTGGACAAATCATTAACCAAAGATGACAATCCATCAAATCGCGGTGGTAGAATTGAGAAAGCCAAAGGCGGTGTTATCCCCTATGCGTACGGTCTTGTGACAAAAGATGATTTATCGCAATTAAATCAAGAATCTTTTGGTTCAGGAACGTCGGATGCAACCCCATCTGAGGAAGCTTTCGCTAGTGCTGATATTTTAAGCGGAATGCGGCGTGGTGGGGTTGTCGGACATTTTGCGCCGGGTGGTGCGGCGACAGATGATTCATCAGATGATTCATCAGATGACACGCCAATAGCGGATACATCGGTAATACAGGGGTCCGCCAAAAACGCTGGTATCCCAGTGGATCAATTTGTTAAATTATCGCAAGGTGAAAGCGGTCGCCGTTTTAAATTAGGTGATGATAATTCATCCGCGGGTCCGTTCCAACTTCACGTAGGTGGTGCTTCGGACAAATATCCTAATCCCGGGAAAGGCGATGATTTTTTTAATGAAATGCATCCCGATTTGGCGGAAAAATTAACGCCTCAACAAAAGGCCGCATACATAAACGATCCATCCCACTTACAAGAAACGTCGGATTGGACCGCAAATGAAATTGCAAAGAATGGGGCAAATGCTTGGACTGTAGCACGTCAACAAGGTCTTCTTGGTGCTAATCAAGCTGATATGCCTTATGTTAATGCAAAGAATGCCTCCGCTCCAGCGGCGGATCAAACGCCTCAAAACAAGAGTATTTTATCTGGTATTTTCCCCAGCTTAAATGACCCAGAACGTCTCGCGATGTTTAAGTTTGGTACAACCCTTATGGGAACACCGGGTTCGTTTGGTATGGGATTAGCCAAGGCTGCTGATGCGTATGCGAATCAATTGGTTGAGTCGCAGAAACTTGCATCGGAAAGCAATTTACGCGCGGCTCAGGCAGAAGCGCAAAAGGGCGAAGCGATTACCAAACGTGCAACACTTGGTCGCGCTGGCGCTTTAGTAAGCACTATGAACCCAGACGGCTCTATTTCATTGCAGCAAATTCCAATAGGCGGTATGGGAGGCGGACAGCCAACTCCGGCTATACCATCGGCGGGCGGCGGTGAATTTAACGTTCCACCCGCAAGTCAATCTGGCCCAGCAGCAACCCCATCTGGCGGTGGTGCTGGTCCATCTGGCGGAGGCACCCCACAAACTCCAAACGCCCCTTCTGCGCCAACAAAACCACAACCGTTGCAAACTTTTGCATATGGATCAGTTCGCGATGACGGGATGAACGCTGATAAAAAATACGCGGCCATTCAGCAAGAAATTGACGCGATCAATAATGACGTATCTGCTCAATATGGCCCGCGCCAACAGCAATTAGCTACACAATCTGATGAAGCGCAGAAAACCGCAAATAAAGAAGGTACCGCCGCTTACAATGGTAGGCAGGATCTTCAGACCTTAACAAAAGTGGTGGCGTCTCAAGATTCAACTGGCTTGCTTGCTTCTGGTATTCAGAAAGCATTCCGTGACCGTATGGCTAACTATGCCCAAACGGTTGGTGCAATGACGGGCAATGATTTAGGTTTGTCTGATAAATTAAGCGCTCAAGAACAGGCAAATAAGATTGCTACTTGGGCGTCAGTCCAGCAAGGCCGCCATGCCGGGTTTATTACGCAAGGTTTGGAAAATGCATTCCCAACAGGTGCGTTGCAACCAGAAACCCAGCGTTCATTACTTGCAAGCATGATTACGCAAAGCAAGCGCGCGCAAGACATGCAAAAGTTTACGACTGATTATAATCAGAAGACTAATAATTTGGGCTGGAATGCTGAAAATGTGTTCCAAAAAACAAACCCGCCAAGCGAATATGCGCGGGATGCTTCAGCTATCGCTGCACTTATGGATTTGTCGGATAAAACTCCTGCCGGACAAGGTAATTTGCATCCAAACCCAATTACGGATTTGATGAACCGTAAGTATGGCGCAAAATCGGCTGAGTATTTTGACCAATATGTCCACAATCTGTATGTCAAAACGGGCGACCCACGCTTTGCGGTTCACAATCTTTCCCGTTATTTTGAATAGTAGGAGTGGTAAATGGACGACCAAAACCCGTTTATCTCTCAATACGGATCAATGGATTCGCAGGTAGCCCCTGCGCCTTCAAAATCTCAATCTTCTTCTGAGGAGGGGAACCCGTTTGAAGATGCGTACGGTGCTATTAATGAGAAACAGCAAAAAGATCAACAATATGTTGAAAAGATACAAGCTTATTTGCCGCAACAACAAGAATATTATAAAAACGTAGGTCCGGGGGCTGACCCATCAGGCAGTGCAATACCACTTCTTGGACCGCTTATGATGAGTGGTGCGCGGCATGTTGAGGCTGCTTTAGGCGCTGGTAGTGTTGACCCTACGGGTAAAAAAGCGGCGAATTATTCCGAACGCCTTCAAAATCTTGCAGCCAGAGACCAAGCGGCTAAACAGGCCCGCGAAGAAGCGTATCCCATACGTTCCAAAATTGAAGATTTTGCTCCGTCATTGTTATTTGGTGCGGTTGCCCCTGAAGCGGCTGGTTTGGAAGCTGCTGCTGGAGTTGCTGGAGAAGCCGCTATACCCGCAGTTGCCGCTGAAACTGCTGCCCCCGCCGCTGGTGAGGCCGCAGCGGCCACGGCTGCAAAAGAACCGTTTATTTCAGAAACATCTTGGTTAAAAACAACGGCTCCGGGTCGGGCTGTTATGGATATAGGTCGGCTTGGCGCTGAAGGTGCTGCATATGGCGCTGCATCTGCTGCGGGTGAGAAGTATTTTGGAACTGATCCCAATGCTGCGGATACAAGTATTACTCAAGGAGCAGTGCTTGGTGGTGCATTGGGTGCAGGATTAGGTACTGCCGCCAAAGCCATAGGCGCTGGTGCAAGTTTTGCGTCGGAAAGACTCCCCGATTGGATGACAAATATGTTTTCCAAAGATAAGGATGTTCTTAATACGCTTGCACAAAAATATGAACAAGACCGTCAAGCCGGATTTGTTCGTAATGCGGGCACAAAAGACGAAACAAAAGGTATGTCGTTTGATGATTTCCATCAAGCGCAAGCTAATGGGCAGACGCCAATTGTTGCTGATGTAGGCGGTGACAACTTTCAAAATTACATTGCTGATGTCTTAGCGAATGGTGACCCAGATCAAGTTAATGCGTTAAAAGGATTTTTACAAAGACGCAGCAACACCAGCGGAATTAATTTTTCCAACTTTTTGGAAAAAATGTATGGTGTTACGGATGATATGAATCTTGCCGCTCTTCGTCAGGAAGCGGAAGATGAGCGCATTCGCATTAATAAAGAAAATTATGGCGTATTTCAAAATGACCCGAATCATGGACGGGGTACGTGGTCTCCTGAATGGAATCAATATTTAAATAACGGTCTTTTTAGAGAAGCCGTTGAAGGAGTTAATGCTGACAGAAGGTTAGTTGACCCTAATTATCGTTCACCATTTCGCGCCATGTTTATGGACCCATCGGGTAAAACAATGGTTGACGATGTTCCATTGCAAAAAATGGGTTTGACGGATGAACAGCAAATTGGTTTGATGAAAAGAAACATTTTTTCTGCGGGCGACCTTAGCAAGGTTTCTCCAGAAGAAATTTCAAATATGTTTTATGTTCCGCCGCAAGATGCGACTAACCCATTACAATTGCAATCTGCCAGAAATAGAGCAGATCAATTAGCAACTAACATTTTAAAAGCGCAGAACAAATTTAGCCCAAAAACCATTGTTGATTCTAATCAAATCAACACAAAGTATTTGGACGATCTTCAGCGCAAATTAAATGAATTGGGCGAAACAAAATATGGAAATGGTCAAGTAGACGCAAGCCAAGCGCAAAAAGGAATTGCGAAAAGAATTGTTGCTGATTTGACGAACGAAAAAAGCGAATATTTTAACCCGGCTTTTGCAAAAGCCCGTCAAGGATATTTGTATCGTAAAGATGGTGAAAATGCTTTTACTTATGGTCAAAGTTTTCTTACCAATATTAATAATACAAAGAAAATTCACGACGCGGTTGAGTACACAAAAACAATGACGCCGGAAGAAAAAGTTTCGTTCCAAAGAGCAGTGCTTTTGGACATGCTAAACCGTGTTAAATCTGGCGATAAATTAAACGCTGATAAAGCGGTAAAATTCTTTAAAAATGCACAATATCGTAAAGGTATGGAAAATATCTTTGGCAAGGAAGATGTTGCGAATATGGAACACTTCATCAATATGGAAAAATTGATGAATGATGTTAAAAACCACCTTGGAATGGTGGATCCTAATGCTGAACGTGGACCCGCCTCTAAAATGGCGGACTGGGTTATTGCGGCGCATAGCCTTGATATGCTCTTAATGAAAAAAGGTATTGAAAAAGGTGAAGCATTTTTACAAAGCCGTTACGGTCGTAAATTGTATTCCCAAATTAATTCCGACAATATTAACGACCTTCAAGCCGCCCACAAAGCATTAATTGATCCTAATAAACCGCAATCAGAAAGCGCATTTATCGCTAAAAATATTCTTATGGCTTTGGCAACTGCCGGAACCCGCGTCGGTGCTACAGCTATGGGCCGCAAAGAGGGTGGCCGCGTGGGCTATGACGAAGGCGGCGATGTCCGTGCTGGGGATAGCGTTGGTGGGTATAAAGGTGATACAGGCGGGTCCAGTGGAGATTCGGGTGGGAACGATAACGTTCGCGCCGATACTGTTTCGCAATCACAACAAGCATCCAGTGACTCACAAGCGGCGGCAAATGACAAGGCAAACCGCCAAGACGTAAGTCCATTTGCTTTTGGCAAGGATGTAAACGTTTCCGGAAACGTTGGAGCCGCCCCTTCTCAAGGCGACCCTTCATCAATCGCTACGCCGCATTTGGATTACGTCAATAGTTTAGTTGATAAGATTCAGGGACCGGAAAGTTCGTACGGACAAAATACGTACAATATGAGTTCCGGTGCATTTGGACCGTGGGGACTAACCCCCGCGACCGCTTTGAGCCAACTAACGCAGACGCATCCTGAAATGCTTAATCAGGCAACGGGCCAAGTTAATCCCGGCGACGTAAGCACGGGTGGTTTGGATACCAGTCAAGATCCTTCGGGCGTTTCTAACTCCACATTACTTAGGAACATTGTCCTTGACCGTAATTTGCAAAGGGATTTGGTCACAAACCTTACGCAGCAAAATATGGCGACATTGGCGGCGAATGGATTTGATACATCGCCTCAAAATGTTTATGCCGCCCATATGTTGGGTGTGAATGACGCGATGAAGGTGTTGCGGTCAAACGGTGGTTCTAGCCTTCAAGACACTGGTATCAATCCAAAAGCAATCATTGGGAATAAATTGCAAGGGATGTCGGTTGATGATTTTCTTAATCATACGCAAAGCGTAATGGCTCAGGCCCCAACAGCCCCGATTGCACCTACGGCTGGCCGCACCTTTCAAAATAAAGGCGGTCGCGTAACCCGCGCAACGGGTGGTCGTATTCCTGAGGTTGATAAGGTTTTTAAAGCCGCCAAACGGGAATTGGATGGTCACACGAAATCCATGCTTCATATGCATGATGATGCAATTGTCCATGCTTTAAGAATTGCAAAAGGTAAGGTATAATCATGCTAACCCGTATTGAGAGGCACTAAAATGGCGAACATGTTTGATCAACTATTTAGCTACAGTGGCGCTCCCGCGTCCGGTGGTGCAGATCAGGGTAACGCAGATGGCAGCACGTATTCGGGTGTAGGCAGCCACGGGGCTGTAACGCATCCTGACACGGGCAATAGAACGGGCCAAAACTTAAGCAATGAAATGTATCAGCAATTGATGCCATTGTTAAACAATGTCAACATTGCGCGTACCAGTGCGCTTCTTCAAAACCCGCAAAATGCCCCTTATTTGGGATCGGCAATTAATGCCACAACAGGCGGCGGTACGTTGCCAACGGGTGGTGGGACAACTACAGGCGGTGGGACGACGACAACGGGCGGTGGTACAACCACAACTGGTGGTGGGACAACCACGACAGGCGGCGGAACGTCAACTGTTGACCCAGCAGTTACCGCGTTAAATCAAATTTATCAAACCGATTTTGGTCGCGCTTATAACCCATCTACTGATTCGTATTGGGCAAATCAAATCAAGTCCGGTGCAGAATCCCTTACAAATTTGGATAAATTGAAACAAGATATTGCGTCCGGCGCATTGGGCGCTGATAAAACTTATTACACTTCAACGCTTGGTGGTACGTCAGGTAGTCCTGCAACAGGCGGCGGGGGTGGTTTTACCCCGACAAGTTTTGGTAGCAGTGGTGATACATCAACCAGTACCGGAACAACTACGACAGCAGACCCAACTCAAACTTTATTAAACAACATTTATCAATCTGATTTTGGGCGGGCTTATAACCCATCTACTGATTCGTATTGGGCTCAGCAAATTGCATCAAATCCTTCTCTCGCAAGCAACCCTGTTCAATTAGCAAATACAATTGCGGGTGGTGCTGCTCAAGGCAGTTCTGATGCCGCTGCATATCAGAAAGCCATGACGGTAAATCCCGTTACGGACAATGGTGGATCAATTAACCCCGTAATCCCATCAGGCGTCGGCCCCGGCTATGTTGCAAACTTAAACGCCGCCAATGCAGACCCTGCGGTACAAGCCGCCTTAAACGGTGCCGTTGATGCAGGTATTCCGGGCTTCACTGTCAGGAAAGATGGCGGCCCTGTTCACTCCCACAAAACCCACCCGTTTTACTACCACAATGGCAGATGGCATCACGGGTAAGGTGAATGGATCCGTTTACCCTTATAGCTGGCGCTACCGCAATTTATAACTCCATTAAGTCCGCCGTTGATTCGGGTCGGGACATGATGGAGACTGCGGAGAAGGTAAGCAATTTATTTAGTAAAATCGGCCAGATTGTTACGGTAACATCAACGCCGCAGAAGAAAAAACTATTCCAAAGCCAAGCGGATTATGAGGCGGAGGCGGTAAAACGCTACGCTGTTAAGGCCAAAGCTCAAGATATGCAGCTTCAGGTAAAGAACATGTTTGTGGGCCAATATGGCCCCGCTGCATGGGAAGGTATTCAGCGGCAGGTCATTGAGATGCGGAAAGAGGCGGCCCGTCAGGCAGCCGCCGCATTAAAGGAGCAGGAAGAAAACCGCAAGGATTTGATTATGGTTAGCAGTATTGTGGGTTTTCTGGTATTAGGTATCGGCGCAGTTGGTATATTTCTTATGATAACGGTGAAATAACATGCTTCAAGCTCTCAAACATATGTTCACAGGCGTGGACAACATGACTTGGGACATTGGCCGCATCCTATGGGCCAAAATGTCCATTGTTTACTGTGCGGTCACCACGTATCAGGCGGTAATGCATGGGAATTTTGACCCTCAAAACTGGGCTATTGGCGCATCCGCTATCCTTGCTGGCGGGGGCGGTGGATTGGCATTGAAGTCCAAGACGGAGCCATCGTAATGTTCTTCCTCCTCCTTAATCCTTGGGTGCGTAATGCAGCAATCGCCGTTGCAATAAGTGTTATACTTGTTCTGAGCTATGCGTACTGGGCGGGCCATGAAAAAGCTATAGGGGCCGCCAGTGAGCGGGCGCAGGAAGAAGTTGTAGCGATTGAGCATGAGCAGAAGGTTGATGCGGAAACGGTTAAGATTGACCAATCCGTGTCCCAAGATAACACCCCACAGGACACCCTTCAGAAACAGTGGAGCCAGCCATGAAGCGGATTCTTATATTGGTATCAATATTACCTTTGGCGGCGTGCATGCCTAAGCCGGAAACCAAGATTGTGGATACATCTTGCAATTGGGTTAAGCCAATTTACGTCAATAAAGATGATAAGTTGAC
>Ga0316221_1002574_pt1 | contig 16062 bp, 24 predicted proteins | sample TBH18007metaG_FD_206003 | JGI IMG/M metagenome (GOLD analysis project Ga0316221, IMG submission 206003) | Freshwater microbial communities from Trout Bog Lake, Wisconsin, USA - TBH18007 | ecosystem: Environmental > Aquatic > Freshwater > Lake > Hypolimnion/Profundal zone | place: USA: Wisconsin... | reverse complement strand
CACTCTATCCTGAATTGGTTAAAAAGCAGTCCGGTGGCTCTGGCCCTATTTATCTTGCTTCTTTGTTGGTTCAGCTTGCGACTAGAAACGAGAAGATTGATAAAAACGAAGGACAAGAATCAATCGCTGTAGCTCATAACGTAAGTGGTGTTACATTGTCAGCAATGACAGTAAAGAACCGCTTTGTACCTGCTTTCTTAAAGGCAGAACTATACAATAACTTCCGTACTGGTTTAAGTCGTTATGCAGGCTTAGCTGATATGGCAGTAGCGTTTGGTGTTATACAGCAAACCGGTGCTACATTTCAACTCAATGGTGAAAAGATTGGTTACAGAAAGACTTGGGAAAACGATACCGAGTTTTGGGACAATAAGGTACTGCCGGTACTTGAACAGACTCTTAAAGAGAAAGTCGGGTACGGGTCAAGTAACCCAGTTCTTGACGAAGCTGAAGAGCTTACAAAAGAATAAAAAGAAAAGCTAAGGGCAACCTTAGCTTTTTTTATCTTTAATATATAATAATAAGGTATGAAGAAAAACAGCCTGCAAGTTAATAGTGATTTCTTTGAGAACATTGTAGCATGTCAATGTTTAACGAACTCTTACTATACTTCACTTGTATATGATCATTTAACACCAGATAACTTTAAGAACCCTGGTAATAGGCTTGTTATAGGTATTATTAAAGACTTTTACACAAAACGTAAAGTACTACCCACTATTACTGAGATTAAAACATATCTTAGTAAAGAAGAAGATTTAAAGCTATTCAAAGATACAGTAACCACGTATAAGCAATACGATACAAAGCTCAATATGGATGAGCTTATTGCTAATACTGAAACGTTTTTTAAAGAAAAAGCTGTATACAATACTGTATTAAAAATAGCAGATGATTTATCTAAAGAGTCCGTAGACTATTCTAAGTTTTTAGGCTTATTCGAAAAAGCTTGTAATATTACTTTAGTTAGTGATATCGGTTTAGACTTTTTCGGTGATTACGAAAAGATCATTACAGAGTTAGGTACAAAAAGTGAAGTACTACCTACTGGTTGGGGGTTTATTGACGATAAGATAGGTGGTGGTTTAATGAAGAATGGTAGAGCACTCTATCTGTTCTTAGGACCAACCAACGTAGGTAAATCTATCTTCTTGGGTAATGTAGCAGCTAATATGGCTAATAAAGGCTTAACTACAGTTCTTATATCTTTAGAAATGCCTGAAATGATGTATGCTAAACGTATTAGTAGCCATCTTTCTAAAATCCCTATTAACAATATTCAGGATCAAGTAACTTCGTTAGATACATACTTTAAAGGTGTAACTGATACACATAAGCGTAAGTTAATCATCAAGGAATTCCCGCCGAAATCCATTACCGTAGCAGGTATTAAGGCCTATCTTGAGTCTTTAGTAAAGGCTGGGATAAAACCGGATATACTCGTTATAGACTATCTTGGACTAATAAAGGCGTCACAGGGTGAGAACTCTTATGAACAAGGTAAGGTAGCTGCTGAAGAATTAAGAGCTTTATCATATTTCTTCAATATGCCTGTAGTTAGTGCTATTCAAACTAACCGTGAAGGTATGGAGAAACCAAGTCTGGATACCGTAAGTGAATCCTTAGGTGTAGCTTTTACAGCAGACGTTGTTTGGGCTATCTATCAAGAAGAGGGTGACCAGGACTTAGGTATTATTAAAGTAGCCGGAGTAAAGAACCGTTTAGGTCCTAAACACGGAGCTACTGCAATGCGTATTGATTATACTACTTTATCGCTAACCGAAGAAAAAGGCTATGTTGGATTGACTAATAATAAATCCGGTGGTGGCTTAAATGAGCTGGCTGACTTAGAAAATAAGCTGGAAAATATAAGTCGGTAGGTTAAATAGATTATAGTGAGCTTAAACAAGATATACGTTTTTACAGACTTCGATTTAGACGGGGTTGCATCGCTATTAATGCTACATTGGGCATTAGGTGCAAAGCCTGGACAGTTAGCATTTAAGACTACAACAGTAACTAACTTCCGTAGAGACTTTTTAACGTTTTTAGATCAAAACAACGCTAATGATTTTGATAAAATTTATATTTTAGATTTAGACGTTGCTAAGAACGCTGACTTGGTAGATAGAAAAAATGTAGTGGTTATTGACCATCACTTAACACATGTTAAAGCAAAAGATGTGTACAAGAACGCTTCTATCACAGTAACAGAGACTACTAGTTGTGCAAAGCTAATGTACAACACATTTAAAGACAAAGTAGATCTAAAACCAATGCAAAAGTACTTTATTGGTTTAGCAGATGATTATGACTGCTACCAGTTTAAGTTACCTGAAACGTACGAACTAAACTGTCTTTATACAAATACACAGAAGACATCTACAAAGCAACGTGCAGAGATATTTTTAGACAAGTACTATAAAGGTTTTTACCCATTTAACGCTCAAGAAAAAGCTATTATTAAAGAGTTTGTAGACCGTAAGAATAGAGCTATAGCTAACTTAGAAATATTTACCGGTAAGGTTTCTGTAGGAGGAAAAGATAGAGTAATATACGGTACTACAGGTAACAAGTTTGTTAACGAAATTTGCGATCATATCTTAAACACCCACCCAGCTGATATTGTGTTCTTTGTCAATACTGATAACTCACACGTATCGTTTCGCAAAAATAAAAAATGTGAAGTCGACTTGTCAAAGTTGGCTGCAAAAATATGTGACGGAGGAGGTCACGAGTATGCTGCAGGTGGTAGACTAACGGAAACGTTTTTAGGCTTCACCAAGCTGCTTACGCCTATCACGTAACATGTCTGGAATAGTAGGCGCTTTACAAGAATCAGTTTTAGAAAACCCTCTAAGCCAAATAGCTAGAGATGAGTTGGAAGTGGAACTTATTAAATTTGGTTCGTTTTGTTCCATTATTCACAATAAAAAACTCAATAATGTCGCTATATTTTCATATATAGTAAAAAATAAATCATACCGTAAGATTTTCATGGAACTGACTGATACTGATAGTGAAAGAGAAGCAATACTGTTGTTTCTTAAGTACAATTCCAATCTTTGCCGTAGCAAAGTAGTGAGAGAGATATTAAAATCATAGCTCTTTAATGAGCCTAGAACAAGTTTACAATACATACTTAAGCGTTTCCAGAGGGCATATGAACAAGCCTTGGAAAGCGCGTAAAGACTTCGAGGGGTTTGATAAAACCCCAGACGGTATCTTGTGTGTGCGTTTAGACATGTTTTTTAAGAGATTCCCACAAATAAACATTAAAGACTTTTTACTAGCACCCTATGCCATCTACAAAGACGAAGAACACTTCCCGCTCAACTTCTACCTCACGCAAAAAGCCATCGCTTGTTACTCTATGCTACAAAAACAGAGGGCCGAAGAACTACCCGATACTGAGAGCCACATTAAACATATACTTGAATCATTAAAGTACCTGGCTACTGTTTGTCTTAACGAAAAGATAACATTAAATCAGTATAGTAACTCAAAGAACGGTTATTCTTGGAGATGCTTAGAGGATTATAGAAATAAACACTTAAACTTGTACACTCTACTGTCACTTCCCGGTTTTGAATCGATTTTCAATAGCATGCAAGCTCAAGATAGAGAAATCTATCTTAAAACAGTTGCAGATGATATCGTCAAGTTTAAAATCAGATTGAATAACTCAAATCGTGCTAAGAAAATTATTACTGAAGGATTAAAGAGAATAAATGAACTTTCGCTTGATAAAAAACAATAACATACTAATATAACATATCATTCAATATGAAACCTTATAACTCAAATATGTTCGAAAGCATTAAAAATGCTGTAGACAAAGCTAAAAACAAATCAGGCGGTAGTTCGGCTTACCGCAATCTACTATCATTAGAACCTAGTGAAAAGCCTTACATAGTACGTTTATTACCTAATATTAAGAATCCAGAAGAAACGATTCTTCATTATTATCATCATGGTTGGAATAGTATTGCTACTGGTCAATATGCTAGCATTACTTCACCTACTACATGGGGTGATCGTTGCCCTGTAAGTGAACTTTACTTTAAGGTATTACGGGATGGTACACCAGATGAACAAAACCGCGCTAAAGCTAACCTGCGTCGTAAAGAAAACTGGTTAGTTAACGTTTACGTTGTAAACGATCCTAAGAAACCAGAAAATAACGGTACTGTTAAAGTATTACGTTATGGTAAGCAGCTAGACAAGATTATTCAATCGGCTATTAACGGTGACGATTCAGAAGAGTTCGGTGCAAAGATCTTCGACTTAAGTGAAGAAGGTTGTAGTCTTCGTATTAAAGTAGAGCTAGTATCTGATAAGCCAGGTGCACCAAAGTACCCAACTTATACAGCTTCTAAGTTCTTAAACGCATCTGCTATTGAAGGCTTAGATGAAGATAAGATTAACGAAATATATAACAGTATCATTGATCTTAATACTTTAGTAGAGCGTAAATCTAATGACGAGATTAAAGCTTTCATTGATCAACACTACTACGGTGATGCAGCTGCTGCACCTGTAGCAGCTCCTGTTGAAGAGGAAGAAGATGTTCCTTACACTCCAGCTCCAAAGCCTGCAGCTAAACCAGCAGCAAAGCCAGTAGAAGCTGTTACAGCTAATGACGATAAAGTATTAGATCTTTTAAACGGTCTCGATAACTTATAATAATGGCTAACCAACGACCACAACCACCGCAGGTGTTTGCAGCATCAGACTCGCCTCTTACAAATGAGGCTCTGGTGCTAGCGGCTATGTTCGGTAAACAACTGCAAAGTGATATTAATGGCATTAAGCAGAAGTCTAACGAAGTAGGCGGTGGTTTAAAGGTCACCGATGTGGATATGAGCAAGGTTATGCCTTCTCATATTCTACCCGCGGCTGGGGTAAAACCTCAACAACAGCAAAGACCGCAGCAACAAAGACCTCCGCAGCCGGTTTATCAACAACCAGTGCCGCAACCTATACCTCAACAGTTTGTACCGCCAGAACCGCAGTTTTTCGCGCAACCTGCACCACTTCAAGTACAACCAGTAGTTGAAACAAATCAACCATATTCAGATCCTAATCAACTTGAGTTTGATTTAGATAAAAAAGCTCAATATGAAGATATTCATAACAAACTACTTGAACTTGAAGAGAAAATGATTAAAATCAATAACAAGACCCAAGAAATATTAACGTTCTTGGAAGCTAGTAATAATAAAAAAAAACCGAAGATAACAAATGGAACTCAAGCTGGTTAAGAAAGATTTTGCCGACAATTTTTTAAGTGTTGTAGGTAAAGCTGTAGATATCGTGTCTATAAAGCTTAATAAGGATGGCTTATACGCTGTCTGTAATAAGCCTGATACAAGTATTATTCTATTAGCTAAATACAATACTACATTTAACGTAGATCAAGAGATCACCCTTAATATTGGTGATGTTAAGAAGCTACTACGTGTTATTGATTGTATTGATGAAGATATCTTAACATTTAAGATTGAATCTAACCATCTTTATTATAAAACTGAAAAACTACAGTTTAAGTATCACTTCTTAGACGATTCAGTAGTTCCTAAGGTTACACTTAAGAGAGATAAGATAGAAGCTCTTACCAGCGATACCTTCTTTGATATTGACGTAAAGAAACTACAGGAAATATTAAAGGCTAGTTCATTTACTACTGATACTAATAAGATTTACCTGTATGGTTTACCAGATGGAGTATATTGTGAACTAGGCGATAAAGAAAAATCTAATACAGATAGTATTAGCTTAAAGGTAGCCGAATCAGTAGAAGGTCAACCTTTTAATCAGACCATTCCTTTTAATCTCGACATATTCCGTATTCTTACTGGTGTAAAGTTTGATAAAGCACGTGTAGGTATTAATCTTAAGTTTAAGGTTATGTCCTTTTATGTCAGACCTACAGAAGAAACTGATTTTACCTTTATTATTTCAGGTCTAGTTAAATAATGGCTAACAAAATAACAACCCAGAGCTACTTTATTAAAAGACTTAAAGACTCAGGATATGTAGTCTATAAGATCTTTGATCAATATGGTGAAGCAGACCCACGTTCGTGGACTGTAATGATTGATCCAGGTAATGCATCTATATTGTGTACCTGTTATGTAAACCACAAAGAACTTTTTAATGAAACCTTTTTTGAACTATATGACGGAGGACAGTTTATTCCTGAGAAGTTTAAGTTGAAAACCGACTCAATTGAGGTTATAATAAGCTATTTAGTAAAATATGGAATCAACAACAAATCAGAGTTATACAACGGGCGAAAAGTTTAAGTCCGTAAAATTTTTTAATATGTCAAACGAAGTTAAACACCCAACACTTCCTACAGCTAATAGTAGTATGATTACTACGGAAGAAGATAGGAAAGCTATTATTGATAAAGCAGCAGAAGCGTATTCATCTTTTCTCGATGCTTTGCGTATTGATTGGCGCAATGACGTCAATAGTGCTGATACACCTCGTCGTGTAGCTAAAGCATACGTATGCGATCTTATTAAAGGTTGCTATGAAGGCCCACCTAAGATTACTACATTCCCTTCAGACGGTTATGATGGTATTGTTAGTCAGATGAACATACCTGTAGTGTCTATGTGTTCCCATCACCACTTATCTTTTACTGGTGTTGCTCACGTAGCTTATATTCCTGATAAAAACGGTCAAGTTATTGGTTTATCAAAGCTCAATCGTATTGTAGAACATTATGCTCGTCGTCCTCAAATCCAGGAAGGCTTAACCGTTCAAATACATCAAGCTATCGACCAACTTTGCGTAGGTAATCAAGGTGTAGCAGTTATTCTTAAATGCTCTCATACTTGTGCATGCCATCGCGGTGTAAAGCATCACGGTTGTGCTATGATTACCTCTAAGCTATCTGGGGATTTTATGAACGAACCACAAACTCGTAAAGAGTTTTATGACTTCGTAGCTTCCGCCGAGCGAGACACTAAATAATATTAATGGCCGCTAAAAAACCAACGAAGGGTAAAAAGGCTCAGGCTAAAAAACAAGCACCTGCTACTGAGCAGGATAAAGCTTTGAATCCATCGGGTACTGTACCAACAGTACCCATGACTCAATCAGAACAAGCTGCTATTGTAGATATGATACAGCTTGCTAAGCTTGAGTATATGAAAACTGTAAAAGGTAAGATAATAAACGAGAAACGTAAAGAGATTGATTCTCTTGATATGCAAATTAAAGAGTTTCTCGGGCCTTATATGCTTATTGGTTATGATTTAAACAATCAACCGGTTGAAATAGTTTCTGCTGAAGATCCTGCAGCGCATGATGCATTGTTAGAACGGTTCCGCCGAGTAATGTTTAAGATTAACCAAAATATAATGCAAAGTAACGGGCAAGATCCTTATGGCTTTAAAGACACTCCTGAAGAGGATTAAAGAGTACTTCTACCCACCAGAAAGAAACATATACGTGGTTAGAGAAGGCACCCTTAAAGGGGAATGGCTTGTACCTGTATCCTATATACCTGATCATACTGTTTTCTTTTCTTTACCTGATAAAGTTGTAAGAACTATACCAAATAAAGACTTAGAGTTCGGTATAAAAAATAAAATAATAGATTTAGTTGACGTTTTACCTAAAGGCGTCTATAATACTTGTCTAGCAGAATATAAACTTAAGATAACGCAAAATGACAACACTCCTGATAGACGGCAACAACACTCTTCACAGAGCGTACTGGATAGCAAACAACGTAGGGAAACCGCTAGTTAACTCTAAAGGCGTTAATACAGGTAGTATCTTTGCTTTTCTTAAAACTGTTAAATCTAATGTTGATCAGTTTAATACTGACAATGTTTATATTGCTTGGGACAAGAAACTAGGTAATAAAGAAAACTTTCGTAAAACTCTTACAGAAGGTGCTTATAAAGGTAACAGAGACCAAGAACGTAATAAAGCTGTATACGGAGAAGCTGATGCTATAGTTGAAATAACAACTATGCTTGGAATAAAAAACATATTCCCGGGCAATCTTGAAGCAGATGATGTTATTAGTTGGTTAACCGAAAACATTAACGGTAAAAAGATTATTATCAGTGTAGACAACGACTTTGCACAGTTAGTTTCCCCGGATGTTTCTTTCTATAACCCAATCAAAAAGCTTCTTGTAGATGTTAATAACTTTGAAGAACACTATGGATTAACCCCAAAAGAGTTCCTTATTTATAAGTGCATAGCTGGTGATAAATCCGATAACGTACAAGGTATTGAAGGAGTGGGTAAAGTTAGAGGTAAAAAGCTAGCTAAACAATGGGTAGCTAATGATCCTAAGGCTAAAGAGTTATGTGATGCTATAATACAGACTAACAAACCTTTAGTAGACTTAACACACGGTTTAGATGCTTATCCTGAAGAAGGAGAACTCTATCTAGAACAATATACAACAATACAATCAGTTAGTGCTAACTTTCAAACTTTCGAAGAAAAGTGTAAAGAGTTAGAGTTTAACAGTATTTTAGATAAGATAAGTGATTGGAAGAAAACGTTTAATAAACAAGCAAATAACCAAGCTCTAGTTGATTTCTGTAAGATGTTCGGATAAGTATAGGATATGAACGAACAAGTATCTATGCGCCCGGAAACATGTCATATCTGTGGTCACACACCTGTACATCCTCGCGCTGTTAGAGTCAATAGAGGCACAAAGATTGTTAACGAAGCTCATTGGATTTGTCCTAAATGTTCCGGTAGATTCAAGATCGGAGTAGTAAGTATTGAAGATCGTGAGCAAAAGAAAAACTAATAAAATCCTAAGCGAAGCTGGTTACGAATCTGGCGGTACTTATACCGGTCAGTTACCATCTACCTCTACTCCAGAGACGATGAATAACTATCAGACTAATGATGGACCCCCTACATTAGAGAAGTTAGCTAATCTTAAGAATAACGGTCAAGGCGGGGTTAACCCTGAGGCACTTCCTTATCCTTTACAAGATGCAGTATTACAGTTAGCTAATCTCTATCTACAAACTTTAGATTTAAAGAATAAAGCTGCTACAGCAGAAAACTTACCATTGTTTAAGGGTAAGCAAAAAGAGTTGAAGAAGATGCGAGCCAAGCTTGCCGGTATTATGGTAGCGTACAAAGAACTAGCTGCCAACTTAAACGACTTTACTCTTGCACCAAAGTGAATAAGTTACTCTAATACGAGTAACATATGACACGAACAATATTAACCTTATTAGGAGCCGTACTTAAGGCTTCTTTAGTTAGCGGTGCATTTGCATTGCTAGCACATTACACAAAGCAATCTCCATTAATGTGGTTTGCTTCTACCTTTGTATTACAGTTTATAGGTTTCTATCTTTATGGGGAATATCAAGAATATCGCTTAGCAAAAGATATTACCGAAAAAAACCTTAAAGAGCTTGAAATACTCTCTAAAATAACTTTTAATGTACCTTGTGCTGCTTGTCAAAAATCTAACGAGGTCGTTATAAACGCAAATGAAGATGTCAAATTTATTTGTGAACATTGTAATGTTAAGAATAGCGTATATATTAACATTGAATCAGCTATTGTAACAGATCCTTTACGTACAGGCGGTATAACCTCACTTTAATATGGAAGACATTAACGAAGCAACAGAAACTCAAACTGGTCCGAGAACCATTTCGTCTTATGAATTTGCCCGTTGGGCTGCATTGATGGAGGCTGTAGACATTATAGCTGAAAAATGCGAAGACCGTGGCATTGATTTCAATAGCAATGAAGGTATGAAGTATATCAAACCTTTAGACATACAAGACTATGTAGATAATCGTACTGATACGTTGTTAATGAAGATTAAGACAGCACGTAACATTGAAAAGGCTCTTAATAACATTAAAAGCTTGCAAATTGCTAATGATTTACGTAAACTAGATGTACAAGAAAAGGAACAATATGTATATTGAAAGAACAGGAAACAGACTCGTAGCTCATGACGAAAACGGCAGTCCAGGTATGACTATATTCACAGAAAATAACGTTATAGGTTATAATCTTTCTGGGGACATATTAACAGTGTCATACCCACACAACACCGAAGTATATAATGTACGAGTCGGTAATCGTATTAGATGAACCAAGAGTTTATAGTCATGGACTCGTCTGTAATACGGATGAATGCTAGACATGTCTTAGAAGAAGGATTGTTTTTGATTGATTTAGAAAAAGATCAATGGTGTAAAAACTATCAAGATGCTAAGAAGTTTCCGTCTCCTAGCGAGGCCATAACAGCAGCTAAAGCCGTTACTAATGTTGATAAGCCGCCAAGAATATTTACTATTCAACAAAACGGTAACAACATGAATATCACGGAGATAAAATACCAGTAAAAAATGCTTGACTTTTACTGAAAAGTAACGATACTATAGTAAATATTTTTAATGACACAACAAACTACAGTACAAACAACTATAACCCACACTCAATGGGAACGTAGTTATTTGGATGCTGAGGTTTAAAGTATCGGTCAGTTTTTTACTTTAAACCTTAAGCCTCAAGCTTAAGGTTTTTTTATAGTTCTTTTCCAACGCCCTTGTAACTCAGTCGGTAAAGTAGCTGTTTTGTAAACAGCCTGTCATCGGTTCAAGTCCGGTCTGGGGCTCCATCTTCTTTAGGGGTTTTCGGAACAAAACCCCCTCGGGAGTGCGATGCTCCCGTCCCAATTTTTTTCGCCCTCATAGGATAATGGTTAGTCTATCGCACTTTCACTGCGAGCATTCCGGTTCGAATCCGGATGGGGGTACCATTTGATTAATAAAACTATACAGTAAGTCTATATATGAACGTATCTCACAAGGTAAAACATATTTGGTGGGCAACGCCTAGATGCGGATCTCGTGCTGTTAGTGAAGTATTAAAACATTACGATTTTTTTAACTATGAACTAGCACCCACACTTTGTGAAGAATCAGAGATTGCATTTAATGCTCATAGCCACGGTTATGGTGTTCCTGAAGGGTGTTCTGATTATGATATTATAATGCAAATACGTAACCCCTATTCAAGAGCAGTTTCGTTTTGGCATTTAGTATGTTTTAAAGAAGTTAACAATGAGTTGGTTGTAACTATGTCATTTGAGGAATATGTATTACAACGGGACGGGATAGTATTAGACAGGTATGAAGAACCTGCTAAAAAATACAACCCAAAGTATTTTATTAGATATGAACACTTACAGGAAGATATTAAAAAAATACCTTTCATTGACCTTAATGACCCTGAGGTAAAAGCAAGTTACTACATAAACATTATAAACAATCAATACAAGTACGAAGGCGTTAATGATCCACGTGGAGACATCAGAAGAAGCGCTACTGATAGTAGATATGCAAACTGGAGATCATTTTACGCTTGCGACAAGAGACTAGCCGATATGATTTATAATAACTACAAAACACAGTTTGAACTTTTCGGTTATGAAAAGGATAGCTGGAAACCATGAACCACTGTAGCGAAAAATGTTTAGGCTTTGCTGGTAACCATGGCGGGTGCTGCCAGCTGGATGATAGAGATTTTATGATCGGGCCAATATCCGATCCGAAAGAGTTTTTACAAAGAGTACAAACCAAATTCCCTGGTGTACCCATTACTTGGAAAGATGTGTTTATTGATTATGAAGAAGGGGCCAAAATGTTTCCTGAACGTTCTTTATATCAAAACCCTGATCATTATCCAGTATTAAGAGTTGATATGAAACATGTTAGAAAACCGTGTATATTTTATAACTCTACTTTAAAATGCTGTAGCGTATATGAAATTAGACCGGAAATATGTAAAAGTTTTATGTGTTCATACTTAAAAAGTATAAAAGACAATACAACAAGCTCATAAGTATAGTTATATGATTTATTACCCTGCATTAAGCGCTGTTCAGCTTGCTCCTGCTATTACAGGTTCAAAGTCCTTAAATAACTTTTTACGGGCAGTGAATTATGATTATGCATCTATAACCCCTGATGCAGCTAAAGATACTGTAACAAAGTATAATCAAACATTTAATGATATTAGTTCAACTCTTTATAAAACGCTTATATGCACAGTAAGAAACCCTTATGCTCGTTTTGCAGCTCGTTGGCAGCGTAACACTCTTCAAAGACAATCCCAAAGCTTAACACCATTCACTTTCGAGGAATGGATTACAGACTATAATAATAATCATTGGGTTGCACCTCTTTTAACTGAAGGCTTATGGGAGCATCGTATCACTTCAAACGCAAATTTTCAGTTCGGTCAAATAACAGCAGAGTTTACTGCATGCGGTATTGACCCAAGCTCTATAACCTATATTCATTTAGAAAACTTTCAAAATGATGTAAAGACTATACCACACGTTGATGTAACAAAAGCTGCACAAGCATCTGCATTCAACGACTTTATCGTTACAGATTGTTGGTCTGAAGCAGATTACCCTAACTGGAAATCAGTTTATACAACCGATTTAGCAAATAAAGTATACACTGCATTCTCGGGTGATTTTGCAGCATTTGGCTACGACCAAAATAGCTGGCAATCGTAAGTTAGTTAATAAATACTGAGTACACGCGGGAGTAGCTCAGTTGGTAGAGCATCACCTTGCCAAGGTGAACGTCGAGAGTTCGAGTCTCTTTTCCCGCTCCAATTTAAATCTTTAAGCTTTCTGGTTTGGTAGCACGAATATAAACTTCGCCCCAAACTTCTAACTCACCCATAAGAGCTTGAAACTCTTTCTGAGAAAGCTTATCTAAGTCAGCTAATTTAGCATAAACTTCTTTTGCCATTTTTTTATAATGAGCGTTTGCTTTGTCATGATTTTCTGAATATTCTTTTTCAGTTTCTTCACAATCAGCATAAGGTTTAGCTTTAGCAGCAAAGTGAATAGCGGTTAGAGTAGCAAACCCGCCTTTTTCTTTTGAGCTATGTGCTATTTTTGCAGCGCCCGCGGCTCTTTTAGTTAAAAACTGCTGAAAGGACTCTTCAGTGGTAGGATCAGGCTGAACGCGTTTTTCCAAGATTAATTGATACTGTTCTGCTAAAACTTTTAAGTTGCTATTCATTGTAAATATATTATATTACTTATTGTTATTTGACACACTTTATGGGCCTGTACCAGATTCGACTCTGTGGCAGATGTATTAGAAGCAAGCAGGATTAGTAAATCCTTTATAAATTACTACAAAAACAAACGGCATTATTCAAAGCCTAAAGAATGCAGTCGCTGCTATGAAAGATTCTCTTTCATTCGGCGAAAGCTTCGCACTCGCAGCTGCTTAAGCTCGATCGGTTGTAGTATAGATTCTCGCTATATATTATAACCGTCATTCAGCGAGACTGACTATTCAATGGTAGTAGAATAGCAGGAACACTACCAAACAACTTGTGTATCAGCACTATGGGTATACATTTTATTAATAGTGCTAAGCTTGTAGAAACTGATAAGAACGTTACGGAACACAGGGGTGCAACTCCCCTCAGGTCCACCACTTTATAGCTATTTATAACCGTTACATTCTTAAACTTGTATATAAGTACAGTTAATGTTTAAGGATAACGGTAGTTTCTGTGTAAAGCCCTGGATGTTTTTAATGCTCGGTCATAACGGGGAAATATCTGCATGTGCTAAAATGACTACCAATCAAAGAGGGGCTCTAGGCAGTACAAAAGATAAAACATTAAATGAAGCCTGGAACTCTCCAGCAATGATGGAGTATAGAAAAAATATGCTAGCTGGCAATAAAATGTTAGCATGCACAAAATGTTATAACAGAGAAGCAACTAACGGGGATAGCCCTCGTACATTGCTGCTTAAGAGTAATATAGACAAAATAGAATCTTTGATTGCTAATACAGATAAAGATGGTTTTAATTCAGATTATAACATATCTTGGCTAGATATAAGATTTAGTAACAAATGTAACTTTAAATGCAGAATGTGTAACCCGGGTTCAAGCACTGCTTGGATGCAAGACGCACACAAACTGAAAAAAGTTGCAGGCACAAATCAGCAATACGGTTTTACAGAAGAATACTTAAGTAGTATTCCTGATAAAAAACTTGATACAGTTAATGGGGTAGCAACTGTAGATTATCTTAAAGAGAATGTTACAAAGATAGAAAGAATAAACTTTGCTGGTGGTGAACCACTCATTATGGATGAACATTATGAGTTATTAAACTATTTAATTGTTAATAACAACTATTGTAACTTAACATATCACACCAACATGAGTAAGCTCAAGTACAAGAACTGGAACGTACTCGACTTATGGAATAAATGGCCTAAAGAAAAACTTAACATATGGCCAAGTATAGATGAAATAGGCGAAAGAGCAGATCTTATCAGAAAAGTTACAAATACAACATGGACCGATATAGAAGAAAACTTAAAAGTTTTAACTGAAAACGGGTTTGTATTAGAACCCCACATTACAGCAACTGCTTATAACGTATTTAGATTACCAGAAATAATCATGTACTTCTATAATAACGGTGTACTCGTTAAAGAACGTAGATACGCAAACTTTAGTATAGAAATAACATATGATTATCAGTTACATGTATCTAGTTTACCTGATTCGTTAAGAAATGAATCTATATTAAAGATTAATACGTTCTGTAACACTTTTAAAGACTTAACCGGTTATGATGTGTCTTTTAGATTTAAACATATTTTAACTGCATTAAACATTCCACAGGATATAGAAAAGACTAAACAGCTGATAAAGTTTACAGCTGAGCTAGATGCAATAAGAAACGAAGATACATATAAGGTTATTCCTGAACTAGAGGGTCTAAAAACCTATATGTAATCCAAATAGAAGTGATAGGTTTTACCTATGGATATTTTTATTATTATATAAGAAACTTAACTAAGTATTTGTGCTGGTGACATTATCCAGCATAACAACCAAAGCCCCCGGGCTGCGGTTCTAAACAAAACAACAACACATATGCAAGCAGTAATCATAACAAGTTATCTTGCTGTTGGTGGTCTTGTTAGACTCGCGTACGAGGACTATAAGATAGGAAACAGTAAGACAAAGTTAGAGTTCGTTAAAAGTGTTAAAACGTTTTGGGTAGGGTTTAAGAAAGCGTGGAAAGACGCTATCTCAGCCCCACATCAACATCTGTTTTAATACAATAAGTTAGCAAATAACGCCCGGCTTGGAGCAATCTGAGCCGGGTTTCTTTATTTAATATGATAACAAGGTAAATAGATTATCATGAGTTCATCAACTTCAATAGACGTTAACTATCTTTCATACGCATGTGATACTTCCGGTACATGTGCTTGGTCATTAAGTGCTGGTAGTCCTTATATAGTACAGGTACCCGCACCTGCTGATAACAGTACAGCATTTCTACCTTCTAATCCAACTTCATTTGCAAGTATTCTTAAACTTGCTGATAGCGCTAACATTACATTAACTAACTTAGTTGTAGACCAAGGTGTAGAGTGTTCTGTAGATGCCAATAACAAAGTAAACGCAACAGTTGTAGGTACGTTTGGTAACTCTACTAATGGGGTAGGTAATCAAATCTTTAGCGTAAAAGGTGGTAGTACACTTGTTATAAAAGGCACATTAAAAGGTTCTGGTAATAGGTTAAATGCAGATATACTTGTAGATAACTGGTCAGATCAAGACTATGACGGAAGCACTGTTGACTTAACTTATGCTAAACATGAAACAGGTAGAAAGTTAAACGTAGTATATCGTATCGGAGCAAGTAAAATAATCGGAGATTGTAACAAACTTTTATTACCATCAATCGGTTTAACAGCTTATTTTTATCTCAAACTATTAGTGCGTAAAGTGATGGGAATCAAGCAAGGACAAAAGGGTCCAAGCTTTTTATAAAAATCCCTAATCTAAAAAAAGTTAAATAAAAGTAGATATTTTGTAGAAATATATTATAAATATAGAGTATGAAGAAACTATTAACATTCCTCGCGTTAGTATCATTAACCGTAGCAGCTGTTGCTCAAACAGAAACAATTCTAGCCCCTCTAAAAGGTGTTAGCGTTAATGCAGGTTTTGA